>JAAHTH010003273.1_pt1 | contig 11288 bp, 16 predicted proteins | sample 6116091 | NCBI WGS metagenome assembly JAAHTH01 (sample SAMN13939990, study PRJNA603662) | sponge metagenome | isolation source: marine sponge | host: Mycale hentscheli | place: New Zealand | collected 2006
AATTTGGAAGGGATAATGTAATGATTGTAAGCATAGACAAGGACTATAAACAATTCCCTTGCTTAATGTATAACTATCACTATAAACATAGAGTAGTATTAGACATAAGTGAAGAAGAAGCATTATATAATTTCTACGAACAAATGATAGTAGGAGATACAGCAGACAACGTAAACTACTTTAGAGGTAAAGGTAAAAAGTTTGCAGAAAAATATTTTCAAGATTGCAAAAGTAAATATCAATACACCAAAAGACTATACGAATTATTTAAAGAGGAATACAAAGGCAAGGCAAGACAGAAATACGCAGAATGTTATAACCTATTAAAATTAAGAAATGATTAAAGAAAACAAATGGTTTGTTCAAAACGAGATAGCAGAAAAAGTAATAGAGCTATCAGGTATTAATATATTTGAAAGATCAAGAAAAAGAGAAATAGTAGAAATGAGATCATTATTCTTCTACATTTTAAAAAACAAATTAGATATGGGATTGACAGAAATGTCAAGATACTTTGAAGATATTCTAAAAACTTCTATGAACATAAAAGGAATAAACAGGGAAACTTATTTAGAACTTAAATGTAAAGAACTTGAAGCAGAAATAGAAAGACTAAACACTAAACCAAATGAATCTAAAATAATAGATTTAATAAATCAAGTTCCAAAAGCAAGAGAAGGAGAATTTATTACAAGAATGGAGTTAATGATTAAGGGGTGGGAATGGCAGTATAGAGATAGCACAACAGCTTATGCAGGGGAATAAACTAAAAGAACAAGCATTACTTAAAGTTCAATCTAAAATTTGGGAACAAAAAAGATTGATAAAAGAATTAGAAGATGACATTGAAAAAGACAATGACATTGAATTTGAAATAGTAGAATTACAATTTAACAATGCTATTAATCAATTAGACATATACGAATACATAAAAAAAGCAATACAGAATTATGACTAAACAAGAATTTGAAGAAACAAAAAAATATCTATTAGACATTTGTCAACAAATAATGGATGTTAAACAACCTGAATACACACAAAAGAATTTAGATATACTACACAACTTTAAATGTTCTGCAGAATTTATAGGCATAGAACCTATGGAGGTATGGGCAGTATTTTTTAATAAACACATACAATCAATACTTGCACACGCTGGAGACCCTACTATGCACCAAGCAGAACCATTAGAAACAAGATATGCAGATGCTATTAACTATTTATTATTAGGCTTTAGCTTACTACAAGACAGACCAAAAAAAGACATAATATCAGGAACAGAATAAAAAAAATATGATAAAACAATTAAAAATAACAGAATTAAAAGACTTACTTAAAGAAAAAAAATTATTAGAATTTAATAGGGAGATAAGTCAAAGGCATACAAACTCAATAATGGAAAGTATAAATCAATGTGGTTTATTAAGAGTTCCAGTAATAGGAGACATTTCAAAATTTGACAAAAGAAAATATGTTATAATAGATGGTCAACATTTATGTAATGCTCTTACTAAAATGCCAAATATGATTAATAAAAAAATAAACGTAATCATTAAGAAATATAAAAACAAAACAGATGTAATTAGAGACATTGCTAAATTAAATAATGTTCAAAAAACTTGGAATGATGAAAATTACTTAAATGCTTGGTATAAATTTGGCAGAGATAATATAGATCATTTTACTAATTATGCTTATTTATGGAATACATATAATAATATATTTGATGGTTTGCCTTGTGGATTTTTAGTGGATTTATATGCTACAAGCAAAGAATCTTTTAGGGCAGGAGAATTAGAATTTAGAGATGTACAATTTAGCGACAGGTTAGCCCAAATATCTTTTATGCTAAAACAAGATTTTAACAAAGGTGCTTTTACACTTCAAGGATTAAGAAACTGGGCATTTGAAAGAAAGTTTAAGCAATTTAAAGATTTAGATTTTATAAAATTAGAATCAAGATTGAAATTATCTTTAAAAAATAATGAAGATAAAAACTGTAACGGTAGAGACGATTTTAGTGAATTTATAGATAGAATATACAAAAGAATATAGTTCCTGTCTTAATAGTTTATTAAAATAAGTTAAAAATTACGTTATATAATAAAGATTGATTAAACAATAAAATATCAATTATGGATAATAGAAAAAACAATGGTGGCGTAAGACAAGGTGCAGGGAGACCTAAAAAAGCAGACGAAATAAAGCTAATTGAAAAACTTGATACCCTAATAGATAATGATGAAGTAATTAAAACTTTAGGTAAACAAATACTAAAAGGAGACAGTAGAGCTATGAATCTATACTTCGGTTATAGATATGGCAAACCTAAAGAATCTGTAGACATATCTTCAAGTGATGGCTTTAATGTAAACTTTAGAGACCTAATCAAATTTAAGTGATTGAAATAAATAAAAAGTATGCTCCTATTGCTGAATCAGATGGGAGGTACTTTATTGTAACTGGAGGACGTGGGTCTGGTAAGTCATTCTCCATAAACCTCTTATTAGTTCTTTTAACTTATGAAGCTGGGCATACTATTCTGTTTACTCGTTATACTTTATCTTCTACTTATATTTCTATTATTCCTGAATTTATTGAAAAACTTGAAATGCTTAAAATCTTTGATGACTTTCATATCACAAAAGATGAAATAAGAAATAAGCGTTCAGGAAGCAAGATAATCTTTAAAGGTATCAAAACATCAAGTGGAGATCAAACAGCTAATCTAAAGTCATTACAAGGCGTTACAACGTTTGTATTAGACGAAGCAGAAGAACTTACAAGTGAAGATACATTTGACAAGATTGATTTATCAGTAAGACAACAAGGCAAACACAATAGAGTGATACTTATCTTAAATCCTACAACTAAAGAGCATTGGATATATAAAAGATTCTTTGAGGATAAAGGAGTTCAAGAAGGAATTAATCTGCAAAAAGATAATGTTACATATATTCATACAACCTATTTAGACAATTTAGAAAATCTTTCAGAAAGTTATTTAAACCAAATAGAAGAAATTAAAAAGCGTAGACCAGAAAAATTTAAACATCAATTAATGGGAGCTTTCTTAAATAAAAGTGAGGGAGTAATTTTATCTAATTGGTCTATAGGTAAATTTAACAAAATAGGAGTAAGCGTGTTTGGTCAAGATTATGGATTTAGTAATGACCCAAGTACATTAGTAGAAACAAATATAGATACATCTAATAAGATTATTTATTTAAGAGAATGTTTTTACCTGCCTAAACTTACAACAAGTGAAATAGCACGTTTAAACACGCAACACGCTGTAGACAATCTAATAGTTGGAGATTCTGCAGAAGTGAGACTTTTATCAGAACTAAAATCAAAAGGCTGTAATATTGTAGCTTCAATAAAAGGAGCTGGTTCTATTATATATGGAATATCTTTATTACAGGACTATGATTTAATAGTAGACGAACAAAGTATAAATTTAATCAAAGAACTAAATAACTATAGTTGGCTTGAAAGAAAATCTAATACTCCCATTGATAAATACAATCATTTAATAGATGCAATTAGATATGCAGTAAGCTACCAGCTACAGAATCCTAACAGAGGCAAATACTATATACAATGATATGGAATGTAAAAAATGTAAACAGACAATGACTATATATTCAGGTAAAGACAACAAAGATTATTACTATTGTAAAGATTGTGATATTGTACAATTTGAAAATTAGTTATTAAATATTTTGTGAATTAAATAAATAGTTATATATTAGCTATATGAAATTTACAACAGAACAATTAAACTCAAAAACAAATGCCCAGTTAATTGGCATTGCAGAAGGCACACTATCTTGTTTAAAAGATTTTGCCGACCTTACACCTTCTCACAAAGAATGGTTATTAGAAGCTATGACAGCTATAAAACAATTAGAAAAAAATATTCTATGAAAAAAAGACAGTATAGATCAAATCAAGGGCGTAATCCTAAAAAGGAAGAAGTAATGTTTAACACAATCAAAGTAGCATTTGTATTATTAGTTATAGCTACTATTGTAAATTTAATTTTATTATAATGAAATACTATTACGAAGATAACGGAAACAGAAGATATTACATTGCAAAGAAAATATCTCCAAAACAAAACAGGGAATCATTTTTAAAAATAGCTGGTTATGCAGCAATAGGCTGGTTTGTGTTTTATGTGGCATTGTTTTTTTTCTTACATTTGTTAGAAATGGCAGTATGAGAAACAAAATACAGAACATACAAGATTTAGAATACAGTAACAACCAAATATTAATTGGAGAACTAATTAAAAAGTGGTTAAAGGCAAAACCTAAAAACAAAGAGATTCTAAAATTAAGAGATGCGTTTATTGATAATTCAATTTACGTTGCAGGTCTACAGAATGATCTTACAGCTTCTAAAATGGCTAATAGTGAATATAGAGAAAGAATGAACGAAGCCTTATATGATTTAGAATTAATAAAAGAAGAAAATAAATATTATAGTGAGTAACTATATAATTGAGTTGTTTTGTTTGGAAAAAGGGTGTTAGAAATAGCACCTTTTTTTTTATACTAAAATCCTGCTTTAATTACGTTATATAAGTATGAAAGCTAATATAAACGTTCCTACTGAACTTAATGAGATTACATTAAAGCAATATCAAAAGTTCTTAAAAGTACAAGACGAAGGTAACGACAATCATTTCATACAAACTAAAATGATTGAAATATTTTGCAGGGTTAAACCTCAAGATGCTCTAAACATCAAACTATCAGATGCAGATCGTATTGCTAAAATAATTAGTGATATGTTTGAACAGAAGCCAAACTTACAAAAATCATTCTGGTTAAATAATATAGAATATGGATTTGTTCCTGATCTTGATGAAATCACGTTAGGAGAATATATTGACCTTGATACTTATATGGGAGATTGGGATAATATAGAGATAGCAATGAATGTTCTATACAGACCCATCAAACAAAAGCTGGGAGAAAAATACCTAATAGAAGATTATAATCCTGATCTAAAAGACAGATTAGTCAATATGCCTATGGATGCAGTATTTGGTTCTATACTTTTTTTTTATCGTTTAGGGATCGAATTATCGAAAACTATGATGAATTATTTGGAGAACAAGGAGGAGAAACAACTTCTGGACGTGCTGGATTTGCAAAAAAGTGGGGATGGTATTCGAGCCTTTACGGACTCGCTGGAGGAGATATTACGAGATTTGAAGATATCACCAAATTAAGTATGCATAAATGTTTAATGATGTTAGCATTTATGAAAGACAAAAACGAATTAGAATCGAAACAAATAAAAAGTAAGTTTAAATGAGCCAACAAGGAATAAGGGGATTTTACCAATTAACTGAAACAATAAAAGACCAGCTTTTAGCTGACATAAATTGTAATACAGTAACTACAGGAGACCTATATGATGTTAACCTTAACAAGCAAGATATATTCCCCCTTGCTCACATTATAGTCAACAACGTAACACAAGAAGAACAAACACTTACGTTTAACATAAGCATATTAGCAATGGATATTGTAGATCAATCTAAATTACCAACAGAAGATAGATTTATAGGAAACAATAATGAACAAGATATTCTAAACACACAACTTGCAGTATTAAATAAAGTCATTCAGGTTTTAAGAATGGGTACTTTATACAAAGACCAGTATCAATTAGATAGTCCTGTAAATTGTGAACCATTTTATGATAGGTTTGAAAACCAATTAGCAGGATGGACTGCAACAATGGACATAGTAATTTATAACGACATAAGAATTTGTTAATGAATTTTGAGAATATAAATAAGGCTCTTAATGATTTTGGAAGGTATGTTGTGCAACAAGCCAGATCACGCTTAACTAAAAACAAACAAGGTGGAGGAGCATTATATGAATCAATAAGATATACATTAGATGAAGAACAAAAAGGATTTATACTTGACTTCTATATGGAAGATTACGGTATATTTCAAGATCAAGGTGTAAAGGGTGCTAATCCTGCATTAATAAAAGGAGGTAGACAAAAAGCTCCCAACAGCAAGTTTAGTTATAAACAAAAGATGCCTCCAATGCAACCTTTAAGAGACTGGGCGCAAAAAAAGAATATAAGATTTAGAGATAAAGAAGGTAAATTTAAAAAAGGAAGTTATAAGAGTATGGCATTTGTATTACAAAGAAGTATATATGCACAAGGTTTTAAACCTACATACTTTTTTACTAAACCATTTGAAGCAGCTTTTAAAAGACTGCCAGAAGAATTAGTAAATGACTTTATATTAGATATAGAAAAAGGAATAATATTAGGAACAAAAAAATAAACAATGGCAGCAATAGCATTAAGAAGTCCACAATATAAATATATAACTGCAGGAGCAAATTCAGCTTATGCAATATGTACTATTACAATAGATGGTTCACTAAAGTATACGTTAAGAAAAGAAGTAGCTCCGAGCGAAACTGCTCTTTTTGAAATAGCAGAACTATGTAGAGATTTTTTAGATATAACTTTTGACGGAACATATACTGCTCAAACATTAACAATAGTTACAGCTATAAACGCTTATACTGGAAGTGATAGTTTAGTTAATGGCACACAATGGACTGACATAGGATATGATGCTTATGGAACTTTTATGGAAGGGGATAATCCTACTGTACCTTTTACAAGTTTACCAAACACTTTATTTGAAAGAGAACCATACCCAGCAGCAGATGCAGAAATATATGTACCTGTTGGTTACGCAGGTGTTGTTGCTGGTATTACAACGGCAGGTGTTATGACTTATTATTCTTATACTTCTAATCAATCAGAAATTATAGGAACTACAATGGGGGTTAGAGTTAATATAAATAGAATAGATTGTACTAAATATGGGGATGGTCATAAAATTACATTTGTAAATAAATTTGGAGCATTACAAGATATTTGGTTTTTTTTAAAAACAGTTTATACTACTTCTAAAAAACAAGAGCAATTTCAAAGAAATATAATTTCATCAACAGGAACTTATAGTGTTAATCAACATACCAAACAAGTTTTTAATACAACAGCAAGTCAAAAATTTACATTAAGTTCTGGATATTATCCTGAATGGTGCAATCAATGGTTTGAACAATTAATGTTATCGGAAAAAGTTTGGCTTACAAGAAATAAATTATATAACAGGATAGACCAAACTGAAGTAGTTCCTGTTAATGTTACAAAAAGCAGTATGGTGCAAAAGACATCATTAAATGATAAATTAATAGAATACACATTTGACTTTGAATTATCAGCAGATTATATAAATAACATTAGATAATGCAAAAACTACAACTATATATTAATAATCAAAGAGTAGATTTGTTTAAAGATGAACAGGTTTCATTTAATCAATCTATTCAAAACATAAAAGACCCTGCAAAAATATTTACAGAATTTAGTCAAACGTTTACTATACCAGCTTCTAAAATTAACAATCAAATTTTTCAACATTATTACAACTATGATATTGTAGATGGATTTGATGCAAGAAACAAAGTAGATGCTTTAATCGAATTAAATAACATTACGTTTCAAAGAGGTTATGTAAAATTAACTGGAACAGAATTAAAAAACAACAGAATATATTCATACAAAATTACATTCTTTGGTAAAACTGTTAATTTAAAAGATGTTTTAGGAGATGACAAACTTGGTGTTTTAGATGATTTAGACCAATACAAATTAGATTATAGTGCAGGTTTAATAAAATCAAGATTACAAAGTCCTTCTGGAGCAATATTATGTCCTTTAATTACTTCAGGTGCAAGTGGAGTAGAGTCAAGATTATTTTATAATTCTGATACTTCAACACATTTAGACGATACAGGAAACTTATATTATCATACAGGGAGCTCTCACGATCACGGTGTTTTATGGTCAGACTTAAAATATGCTATAAGAGTTTATGAAATTATAGAAGCAATAGAAAACCAACCTAACTACGATATAACTTTTACTCGTGATTTTTTCAGTACAACAAATACAGAATTTTATAACCTTTATTTATGGTTACATAGAAAAAAAGGAAGTGTAGAACCTGCTGTACAAGTTACTACATATCCAACTTTAATTGATGCTTTTCCTTTGTCAGGATTAAATAATAGAACAACTAATGTTACTGGTTCTGCTATAATAATAAACCAAGGACTTTTGCCTACTATACAACAAGACTTAACTTTAACTACAGGTTCAAGCACCCCTTATGATGTGACAATAAACCGTAATAATACTTTATTTGCACAATTTACAGGAAACGTAGGAACAAAAACTTTTAATAAATCTCAAATAGGAACTATGGATGCTGCTGTTTATACAGTAATAGTTAGTATTTCAGACCCTTTAGGTTTAACTTTTTCTAGTATAAAATGGGAATTTTCAGGTTATGATGGAACTACTTGGACAGATACTTACGATACAAGTACATTCCCATTATACGCTACATTTGAATTTATAATTACAGAACAAATACCTGATATTAAAATAATAGATTTTTTAACAGGTTTATTTAAGATGTTTAATCTAACTGCTTACTATGTTAGTAATGCGCAGGATGCAGATTATGGTAAAATAAGAGTTGAAAAATTAGACAACTTTTATGCAACAGGAACAAGTTATGATATTAGTGAATATGTAGATACGCAAACAGGTCAAGTTAATGTGGCTTTACCATATAAAGAAATAGAGTTTGGTTATGAAGGTACTGGAACTTTCCTTGCATTACAATACGAACAACTACAAAATAAAAGCTGGGGTGCAGAACAATTTAAAGGAAATTCAACAGTAGGAAATAATTTTGATGCTCCTAATCCTGTTTATAAAATAACACTTCCTTTTGAACATATGCAATTTGAAAGATTAGTAGATGCTAACGCTTCTGGAATCGGAACTACTGATGTACAATGGGGATATTTTGTAGATGATAACCAAGAGGCATATATTGGAAAACCATTATTATTTTATCCAATACAAATAACAAGTGGAACTGAAATATCATTTAGGACAGATTCAACTAATCATTCTCCTATAACTAATTATATTATACCAAGTAATAGTTTATCATTAAGTTCTTCAACAAGTACAAAGAACATAAATTTTTATTTAGAAATAAATGAATATACATTAGACACAACATTTACAGGAACTTTATTTGAAGAAAATTATTTAAGATATATACAAAACATTTTTAATGGCAAAAGAAGATTAACTAATATAAAAGCAGATTTACCTTTAAATATTATTAAAAACCTAAAAATGAATGATAAGGTTACTATTAATAATCAAGATTATATCATTAATACTTTACAAACCAATTTAATTACAGGCAAAAGTAATCTTGAAATAATAAACGAACTTGAATCAGATAGTTTTGCTATAAGTATGTATTATAATGCAACAGGAACTTCTTGTTCAAGCGATTCAGGTAGAACTTTAGTTACTGTTTATTCAGATACTTCAAGCATAGTATTTGGAACTCAAAACGTTATACAAACTATAGGTAAAATATACGCTAATAAAGAACTAACTATTTTTGCAGATAGTGGTAATTATAGTAATGTTGGAGGTAGTAAATATGACAGGTGGAACAAAATAGCTTACACCCCTACTGCTCCGTCTTTGTTGTTAGAAGGTTGGTGGCAGTCAGAATTTGAAAATGCTACAGGAGAATATCCTAAAGGATGTGGTTCTTAAAATAAAATTATGATAAAAAATATATTAGAGTTACTAAAGATCGTAGACGGAGAAACAGAAACAATTAGAATTGCACAAGGCAAATATAAATTAGCTGAAACCTTTAAAGAAGGATTTAAACAAATTAAAAGAGAAATAAAATGGGTCAAAAAATAGAAGTAGAATTAGTAGCTAAAACTAAATCAGCAGAAACAGAATTAGATAAACTTACTGGTGCTATAAAAGATTTAAACAAGTCTTTTGATAATTTTAATACAGATACAGAAAAAGGTCTTGAAGATGTAGAAAAATCTTCAAAGAAAACATCAAAAGGAGTTAAAGGCATAGGTTCAGCATTAAAAGGTTTAGCAGGTGCTGGAGGTATTGTGTTTGTTTTGACAAAAGCGTTTGAATTTTTTAAAGAGACTTTAGGCGAGAATCAAAGAGTAGTTGACTTTTTTAAAGTTACAATGGAATCTTTGTCTATAGTTTTTAATGATTTGTTTAAATTTTTAGATAGTAACATAGGTAATATTACAGGATATTTTAAAGCAATATTTGATGACCCATTACAATCTGTAATAAATTTAGGTAAAGCAATAGTTGATAATTTTATAGAAAGAATAAAATCAAGTATAGATTCTCTTGGATTTTTAGCAGATGCAGTAGTAAAAGTATTTCAAGGAGATTTTGCAGGTGCAATGGAATCTGCAAAAAATGCAGGTAAAGAACTTGTAGACGTTGTTACTGGCGTTGATGATTCATTTGATAAAACTGTTAAAGTTGTAAATGAAGTAGTAGAAGCAACAACTGCTTATGCGACAGAAACAATAAAAGCTGCTGACAATAATGTAAAACTTGCAAAAACAGCACAACTTGCAGCAGTACAAAATCAAGGTTTAATTGAAAAATATGATCTACAAGCAGAAACATTAAGACAAGTAAGAGATGAAGAAAGAAATACTATAGCTGAAAGAAAGAAAGCAAATGATGAATTAAACGCAGTATTAGACGAACAAGAAAAAGTTATGTTAGCTAATGCAAATGCTGTACTTGCATCGGCTCAAGCACAATTTGAAAAAACAAAATCAGACGAAGATCAAATAGCTGTATTAGAAGCACAAAATGAATTGTTAGCAGTACAGGCTACTGTTGCAGGTTTTAGATCAGAACAAAAAGCAAATGATTTAGCATTAGACAGAGAACAGAAAGAATTAAATCAATCTATAAGTGATGCAGAAGCAGAAAGAAATAAAGCACAATCTGATTTTACAGCAGAACAAATAGAAAATGATTATTTAAGATTACAGGCTCAATTAGATATTGCACAAAAAGAAGGCGAAATAGAATCACAAAGATTAACAGAAAAAAGAGATCAATACAAAGAAGGAACACAAGCCTATGTAGATGCTAACAATGAACTATTAGCATATCAACAAGAAAATGCAAATCAACAAGTAGCAATAGAAAAAGACTTAAATAAATCAAAAAAACAATTAACTACACAAGCCTTGACAGACATTGCAAGTATTGTAGGTAAAAACTCAAAGTTTGGTAAAGCTATAGCAATCGTACAAGCCATT
>JAAHTH010003274.1_pt1 | contig 11284 bp, 9 predicted proteins | sample 6116091 | NCBI WGS metagenome assembly JAAHTH01 (sample SAMN13939990, study PRJNA603662) | sponge metagenome | isolation source: marine sponge | host: Mycale hentscheli | place: New Zealand | collected 2006
GCTGCTCGAACACCACCTCCCCGGTCTTCCAGTTGTTCTGCACCACGTCACGGCGTTCCCATGTGATGTCGTCGTAGGGATGCCGTCCCGCCGCGGTGTAGAGCCGCTCCATCGTCAGGCCGGGGGCCTGGAGCGTGTTGTGCACGAACTGTGCGGGTGTGCTGATTGTTTGGGACATCGGTGGTGCCTTTCTTGCTGGAGCGGAACGGACGGATATTTCTGGAACTAGGTCGGGGAAGAATCTCGTGCGGGTGTGACATCGGCGTGCTCGCGGAGAGCCGGCTCGTGCGCCGTCGGCTCCCCTTCCGCGCGAAGCAGCGTGATCTCTGCTTCAAAATCTTCTAGCGAGTCGAAACTGCGGTAGACGGAAGCGAATCTCAGGTAGGCGACCTCGTCGAGTTCGCGAAGTGGACCGAGGATGGCCAACCCCACTTCCTCCGCGGCGACTTCTGCGTTCCCGGTGGCGCGAAGCGCATCTCCCACTTGCTGGGCCAGGATGGCGATCTGATCGTCTTCAACCGGCCGTCCCTGGCACGCCTTACGGACTCCCACCACAACTTTGGCTCGGGAGAAAGGCTCGCTGGCTCCCGATCGCTTCACCACATTCAACTGAGCTGTTTCCGAGGTGGTGAAGCGCCGGCCGCAGCTCAAGCACTCCCGTCGACGCCGTATAGCGCTGCCTTCATCCGATGTGCGCGAGTCGACGACCCGTGAGTTCTCTTCACGGCAAAAAGGACACCTCATGGGTACCTCCCGTCACTCTCGTCACATCTGTATCGTCATTGCTGCCGTCTGTGGGGATTTGTGGGGAAATCCTGTGGACGAACTGTGCAGTAGCACCACAACCTGTGGACGAATCACATGCGTGTGACTACTACATCTAGGGGTCAGACTGTAGGGGTAGCCGACGCCGGGCGCAAGCGTCCTCGGGAATTTGGCCCTCTTGGGCGTGTTGCTCGGCTCAGCCGGCGATTCGGGAGACCTGGTCGGCAACCCGCGATGCCCAGGTTTTCGTCCCACGCGTCGTGTAATGCAAGGCGTCGGCAAAGGGGACCTTCTGGTCTCTCGCCCAGGAGCCCCAGCGAATGTGATGCAGGTTGTTCCTGTCCGCCGCAAGCTGTGTGACCTGCCGGTTGAACCACCGCTGCTTTTCTCGCGTGAAGCGATCACCACCGCTGGCGTAGGTATCCACCCACATGACGGTGCGCTTGGGTCCGAGCACCCGCATGAGCTCCTTCATTCGAGACGCGGTTGTTCCTCGGTCAATCCACCGCATGTCATTCGTTCCGATAGCGACCACCACTGTCGCCGGAAGCTGATCTAGTGCCTTCGCACGCTTGGCTTGCGCGATCGCCCAATCCAGCCGCTTCCCGCCGAAGCAACGCACCGTCGGGGTCCATCCGTCCGCGCGTAGCGCGCGCTTCAACGGCTTTCGTCCATTGCGTGTCAACGAGTCGCCGATCACCAGTACCCGGCGCCCTTGACCCGGTCCGGGGGTCGTGTTGAGCGAGGCAGGCCAAATCGGCCCACTGCACGCCCGGGCATCTCCCCCGGTGGACCATTGCGGGTCCTTGCGCGGACCGGGTTCATCCGCTGCCGCCAGACCCCACTGCTGGCCGGCCAGACACACGACGAGGCTGGTGATGAGAACCGCTAGGCGACGAAGCACCTAGTCAGTATCACCCGAGGACGGGGACGACGATGGACTGGCCCGGCATGACGGGTGTCGTGCCGAGGTCGTTCATCTGACGAATCTGCCGAACGACTCCCCGCGGGTCGCTGCCAGGGGCCACCTCGCGGGCTATCCCCCACAGCGTTTCACCCGCCTGAACCACCACGACCTGAGCCACCGGCGGATTCGACGCCTCCGAATCTGATGCTGACGCGCCGGCCACCTGACCGGCCCCGATGACGATCGCACCCAGGGCCGCAACGGACGCTGAGAAGGCCACCAGTCGACCACGCCTGGTCAATCGCAATTCCGGATCGCTCCTGCCTACTCGATGCCTGTCATGACGTGACCGAGTGCCACGGGGGGAAGTCCGCGTTTCCATCGCTGTGCCTTTCCTAGAGCCGAGTCCTCATTCGAACGTCTGTACGATCGAACACATGTTCGTTTTTTACCATGCTGAGCCCGACACACCCCGCATTTATCGAACAGGTGTTTGATTTCGTGTCGCGGCTGTCGTAGTTTTCGAACACGCGTACAGGTTGGCGTGGGGGTCTGACACCCACGCCTCGGCTAGCCCAGGAGGGCCCATGGCATCGACGGTCAGCGAACTTCCCGACGCTGAGCCTGACAATTCAGGCCTCACACCCCGACAGCAGGCCATCCTGCGGGTGATCGAGGACACCATGGCGGACCGGGGGTACCCGCCGAGCGTCCGCGAAATTGGGCACGGTGTCGGTTTGACGTCCCCGAGTTCGGTGGCCCACCAACTCAAGACGCTCCAAGAATTGGGCTATCTGCGTCGCGACCCCCACCGGCCTCGCGCACTCGTTGTGGCACGTCCCTCGGGCACACCCGCCGACTCCTCCGCTACGGATGTCTCGCACGTCGAGTTGCATGCGTCCAGCAGCGCCGTTTCAGTACCTCTGGTCGGTCGTATCGCCGCGGGCGGGCCCATCCTCGCCGAGCAGCACACCGAAGACGTCATGCCTTTGCCCCGGGATCTTGTCGGTGACGGAGAGTTGTTCATGCTCACGGTCGTCGGTGACTCAATGGTCGACGCGGCCATTTGCGACGGCGACTTCGTTGTTGTTCGCAGCCAACCAACGTGTGACAACGGGGACATCGTCGCTGCGATGATCGACGGCGAAGCCACCGTCAAGACCTTCAAACGGCGCGACGGTCACGTGTGGCTCATGCCGCACAACCCGGCCTACGAGCCGATCCTCGGTGACAATGCCACCGTTCTCGGCAAGGTCGTCAGTGTCCTTCGACGGATTCGCTGAGCTCTCCATCACTCACACGATGCTCGGACTCACTCGTCATCTCTGAGCCGGACCAGGGCCTGACGGACGACCGACCCGTCGGTGGTGAACCACAACGGTGGCAAGGACGCACGCAACGCTCCCCCGTAACCAGCTGTCGCCATGCGCGAGTCGAGTACCGCCACCACCCCTCGATCAGACTCTGAGCGAATGAGTCGCCCCGCACCCTGAGCCAGCAGCAAGGCCGCCCGGGTCAGCGCTACCTCGCGAAAACCAGAGCGTCCATCCGCATCGACGGCGGCTTGCCGCGCGCTCATCACCGGGTCATCGGGGCGAGGAAACGGAATACGGTCGATCGTCACCAGCACTAGGGAGTTTCCCGGCACGTCGATGCCTTGCCAGAGGGCAACCGTTCCCACCAGGACGCTTTGGGGCTCGCTAATAAAGCGTTGGACCACCGGTGCGACCGATTCCCCCCGGCGTTGGACCAGCAGGGCCCCGAGGTCACCTGAGTCCAGTCGTGAGCCCAAGCGGACACGTAGGTAGTCCGCTGCCCGATCGACACCGTTCCAACTCGAGAACAACGCCAAGGTCCGCCCGCCGGCAGCCTCGATGAGATCCGCGAGTTCGTCGAGCGCCTCCATCGATGCACCCTCGCGATTGGGCGGCGGCACGTGGCCCGCCACATACAAGATTCCCTGCTGCGCGTAATCGAATCCGGAGCCGACATCGAGGCACGTCGTATCCGGCGCAAGCCCGAGTGCCGTCAGGGTCGGGGCAAATGACCCTCCAGCCTTCAGGGTGGCACTGGTCAGGACAACCGGTTGCTCCGGATACAACGACTCGGCCAGGGCGTCACCGACGCTCAGCGGCGCGATGCGCAGGACCGGCCCGCGACCACTGTCCTGCGACCACCACACGACATCAGAATTCGATAGCGCCAGGAGTCGGCCCGTCACGGCGAAAACATCCTCGGCACTTGCGCGGACTCGCTGCAGGGCGGCCGCATCGGTGCCCTCCTGGTTGGCTGTTGCCGACGTAGCGGACAGATCGGCGGATAGCGCAGACGCCATTGCTCGCGTGGAGTCCCGAATCCGCGCGAGGGCCAAGGACAGGGCTGGCGTCCACGCCGTGATCCGGCCCGAGGTGTTCGTATCCGCCTCCGCGAGCTCGTCGAGAGCGATCGCCACATCATCGACCGCATCGGCCAGTGAGCCCTGATCGTCGCTCACTCGAGCGGCTTCGCCGACCAATCGCTCGAGGGAGGAAACCGACAACTCACCGGTGACGGCACTGGTTATCCGGTCGACCAACTCGTGCGCTTCGTCGACAACGAGGGCCGATCGATCGGGCAACACCGGAACACCCTCGATGGCGTCAATCGCGAGCAGGGCGTGATTCGTGACGACGATGTCCGCCTCCATCGCCCGGGCCCGCGCCTGGGCCGAGAAGCACTCGTCACCGAACGCGCACCGGCTCTCGCCCACGCATTCGGCCGACGACACCGACACGGCTCGCCACACTCGAGAGTCAATCTCGGCATCGAGATCATCTCTGTCACCGGTCTCGGTGTGCGCCGCCCACTCGTGAACCATCACCGCTTGTTCTTCCAGCGAGCCCCGGGGCCGTGAGCCGATCTGCTCCTGCGAGATGAGCGACTCTTGACCGTCGGCCTCGCCCATTCGTTGCCGGCACACATAGTTTTGACGCCCCTTCAAGACCGCCCAGGACAGGTCCCCGCCAGCCTCTGCCAGGCGGGGTAATTCCCGCTCGATCAGTTGGCGCTGCAAGGCAAGGGTCGCCGTCGCGATCACCACAGGCCCCGTCTCGCGGGCCATCCGAGCCGCGGGCACAAGGTAGGCGAGGGACTTACCTGTGCCCGTGCCTGCCTGGACGACGATGTTGTCGCCGACGGAAAAGGCCTCCATCACCGCCTCGGCCATTTCACGCTGACCGTTTCGGGACTGGCCACCCATCGACTCGACGATCGCCTCCAGGCTCGTCGACACCGATTCACTCATCGCAGGATCGGTCACGCTAGCCCGCGGCGACCGAATCGAGTTCGCGAGCAAGCTCCTCGGCGACCCTGGCTTTCAGGTGGGAGCCGTGGTCTTCGTGATCTACCGAGACCACATCTCCTTCCCGGTACACCCGCGCCAACAGATCTCCACGTTCGTAGGGCACGACGACATCCACGTCCACCAGAGTGCGGGGCAGGTCTGCGTCGATCGCAGCCAGCAATTCACCGATGCCCAAGCCACTGCGCGCCGAGACAAGAACCGCGTGCGGCTCGTGGCGCAATACCTCCGCGGTGACGTTCTGCTCGGCGACGTCGGCCTTATTGATCGCGATGATCTCCGGCACATCTCCCGCATCGATCTGCGACAGCACCTCCCGGACCGCCGCGATTTGCTCCCTCGGTACTTCGTCGGACCCATCGACGACGTGGACGATGACGTCGGCGTCGCGAATTTCCTCGAGGGTCGAACGGAACGCTTCCACGAGCTCGTGCGGGAGATGACGCACGAAGCCGACGGTGTCAGACACCGTGATGTCACGACCTCCGGGCGTCCGAACTTTGCGAACCGTCGGATCGAGGGTGGCGAACAGTGAGTCGTCCACCAACACACCCGATCCTGTCAACCGGTTCAACAAGCTGGACTTCCCAGCGTTGGTGTAACCGGCCAGGGCGACCATCGGAACACCCGACCTCTGACGCGCGTGGCGTTGGGTCGCTCTGGTGCGATCCATGGTGCGCAATTGCGCTCGGATCTTGGCCATCTGCGACCGAATCCGGCGACGATCCGTCTCGATCTTTGTCTCGCCTGGTCCGCGCGTTCCCACGCCACCGGTGGCTCCACCGGCGCGTCCGCCCGCCTGCCGCGACAAAGACTCGCCCCATCCCCGGAGACGGGGCAGCAGGTACTGCATCTGCGCCAGACTGACCTGCGCCTTACCTTCTCGGCTGCGCGCATGCTGAGCGAAGATGTCCAAGATCAGCCACGTTCGGTCCACAACTTTGACCTTCACGATGTCCTCGAGAGTCCGCAGTTGACCTGGGCTAAGTTCACCGTCGCAGATGACCGTATCCGCGCCGCTGCTCTGCACGAGATCGCGCAATTCGTTGGCCTTTCCCGACCCCACGTACGTCGCCGGGTCCGGTGCGTTTCGACGTTGCACCACTCCCCCGACCACGGCCGACCCCGCGGTTTCGGCGAGTTGTGCGAGTTCTCGTAGCGATCTCTCCGCTTGACTCAAAGTTCCCGAGGTCCACACACCGACCAACAGCACCCGCTCCAGCCGGACGCGGCGGTACTCGACCTCCGAGACATCCTCGAGTTCGGTCGATAAGCCCCCAACGCGCCGCAGAGCCTGGCGATCGAGAAGTTCCCCTTCGCCTACCGTCGGCTCGGTCACCTGCACCGCCCGCCTACACGCCGCGGGGCCACTGCACCGTGCCGCGAGCGACCAGTTCGGCCGGGCCGCGCAGTACCAGCGGGCCATCCGGCTCGATGTCTACCCACACGGTCCCCCCGGGCACATCCACCTGGAAAGAACCTGTCTGGTCTCCAGCCTCTGAGGCCGCCACCCAAGCCACGGCGCACGCACCCGTCCCGCAGGAGCGAGTCTCACCAACGCCTCGCTCATGGACCCGCATGCGGACATGCCCGGGTGCCACGCGCTCGGCGAACTCGACGTTTACCCCTTCGGGGAACACCTCTGCCGGAGCCACCACCGGGGCCTGTGCCAGGGATTCGACATCGGCGTCCAGGGACTCCACGAAGACCACGGCGTGCGGATTGGGGACCGATACCGCCACCGCATCCCATCGCCGCTCACCGAGTGCCACCGACACTTCCGGTGCGCCGTCCTGCATCGTCGCAACACCCATGCTGATCGCGATCTCTTCGGCCTCGTGTCCGCGAACGTGCGCCTCCACTAGGCCGCCACGAGTCGCCACAACGGTGGTCCGGCCCGTGAGGGAGCCTGACGCGTGCAGATACCGAACGAATACCCGAGCCCCGTTGCCGCACATTTCCGCTATGGAACCGTCCGCATTCCGATAGTCCATGAAGAACTCGGCGACGTCGGCGAAGGACGCGAACTCCGGGTCGTTGGCGCAGCGAACCACTCGAAGTACCCCGTCAGCTCCGATTCCGTGGCGGCGATCGCATATCCAGCGAACCTGCTCAGCAGACAGTTCCATCTTTCCTTCGAGGTCGGGAAGGACGACGAAATCGTTCTCCGTTGCGTGACCCTTCACGAAGGGGATATCGGCGAGGCGCGTCATTCGTTCACCCTAGTGCGCGGTGCCGCCGCGCTCGAACCTCGGAACACACGCGCAGCTCCCGCCGGCCACGACCGTTACGGCCGCGCAACGCGACCAGCGATCGCGTCGACGAAGTCCGCGTCATCATGGTCTCGCCACTCGATGCGCTCATCACGAAGGAACCAGCGTTGCTGTCGCCGCGCGAACTTTCGCGTGTCGTCGACGGTGCGCTGCCGGGCCTGCTCTTCGCTGTACTCACCGGCGAGGAAATCGAGCACAGGTCCATATCCGAGGGCAGCAGCGGCTGTCGGAGCATCTCGAAATCCGCCTGCTTCGAGTCGACGCACTTCATCTACGAAGCCGTCTTTCCACATGGCATCGACTCGGTCCTCGATGCGGGTATCGAGGCGTTCTCTATCGATGTGAACGCCGAATCGGTGCACGGGATAGACATCTTCCGGCGGTGGCAGGCGAGCGACGAACGGCTCTCCCGTCAACTCGATCACCTCGAGGGCCCGCACAATACGCCGCCCGTTGTTTCTTTCGATGGCCTGCGCCGCATCGGGGTCTATCGCGTGAAGTTCGTCGTGAAGTGCGGGCGCGCCGACCTCACTCAATCGAGTCTCCCAGCGTGCTCGAGCATTTGGATCCGTACCGGGAAAATCGAGTTTCTCCAGCACGGCACGGACGTACAGTCCACTGCCGCCTACGACGAGGGCCGTCTTGCCTCGCTCTCGGACATCGTCGATCGCCTGACGCGCCATGTCGCGGAACTCCACGACGCTCACGGCCTGGTCGACCGGCCAGACGTCGATCATGTGGTGGTGGACCAACCGTTGGTCTACCTCGCTGGGTTTGGCGGTGCCGATGTTCATTCCGCGATACGCCTGCATGGAGTCGGTGCTGACGATCTCTGCGTCCACGGCCTGGGCCACACGCAACGCCAGGGCGCTCTTGCCGGAAGCAGTGGGCCCGACAATCGCGATGACGGCCGGCTGAACTGCCTGGCTCATGTAGCGGGGGCGCCGATTCCGGGCATCCCCAGCGGCACACCCGGCCACGTTCCGGGCGACCCTTCGCGTCGATACACATCGATGACCTCGTCGGCTACCAGGTGGTGCGGGGCCGCGTAGGTCACCACCGCCGTCACCAGGTCCCCTTCGACTATCGGATCCAGGCCTTCCGTCCCGATGTGGACGAGTCGGTTGTCCCGCGCCCGACCGCTGGCGCGCATGGTGCGCTCGTCCTTGCGGCCCTCGCCTCCTGCGATCAGCACCTCTACCGGCTCACCCTCCAATGACCTGTTCTCTTCCCAGGCAATCTCGTTGACCAGTTCCACCAGTCGGGTGTACCGCTCCTGCACCACATCGCGATCCACCTGCTGAGGCATCGAGGCTGCGGGGGTTCCGGGGCGCTGCGAGTACTGAAACGTGAACGCACTGGCAAACCGCGCCTGTCGTACGACATCCATCGTCGCAAGAAAGTCCTCTTCGGTCTCACCAGGAAAGCCGACGATGATGTCCGTCGTGATGGCTGCATGGGGCATTCGGTCGCGAACTTTGTCGAGGATTCCCAGGTATCGATCACTGCGGTAGGACCGCCGCATTGACTGAAGGATTCGATCGGATCCAGACTGCAAGGGCATGTGCAGGGCTGGCATAACGTTGTGCGTGGTCGCCATGGCGTCGATGACGTCGTCGGTGAAGTCCCGCGGGTGCGGGCTGGTGAATCGCACACGCTCGAGACCGTCGACGTTTCCACACGCTCGCAAGAGATCCGCAAAGGCTCCACGATCGTCGAACTCCACGCCGTAGGCGTTGACGTTTTGCCCCAGCAGGGTGATCTCGACGACTCCATCGGCCACGAGCGCTTCGATCTCCGCGAGGATCTCCCCCGGCCGTCGATCCTTCTCCGTGCCGCGTAGGGCCGGGACGATGCAAAAGGTGCACGTGTTGTTGCACCCCACGCTGATCGATACCCACGCTGCATGGGTTGACTGTCGCTTCGTTGGCAGATCGGACGGGAACACCTCGAGGGCTTCTTCGATTTCGATCTGGGCCATCTGCTGAACCCGAGCCCGCTCCAGGAGGATCGGAAGCGAGCCGATGTTGTGAGTTCCAAAGACGACATCAACCCAGGGTGACTTCTCAACGATGGCCCCACGATCCTTCTGTGCGAGACAGCCGCCAACGGCAATCTGCATATCGGGGTTCTGCCGCTTTAGAGGCGCTAGGTGGGACAGGTTGCCGTAGAGCCGGTTATCGGCGTTTTCTCGGACAGCGCACGTGTTGAAGACGATGACGTCGGCGTTCTCGCCGTCGAGGACCGGGACCAACCCGGAGTCCTCCAGAAGACCGGAGAGTCTTTCGGAGTCGTGAACGTTCATCTGGCAGCCATAGGTGCGCACCTCGTAGGTGCGGGCGATACCCGTGTCGGACGCTGCTGCCATGAGGGTGAGCCTAGGAGACAGTCTCCCAGCCGGGTGAAGCCCCGCACCACGATGGCGTCTGGTTCACACCTGGGCACTGACGCCGGCTACCGGTATGGAACATGGAGCCAAGCTCGTCGTATCCGCCAGGCACTGCGCGGCGGCGAAACGCTGCATAACGACTACGCCGGCAAGATGTTCGCGGACGATGCCATGACCATCGCCTGCCAGTAGATGCCCGGTCCGGTTGGCCGTTGGCGCGATGAGACCTACCTCAACCAGGCCGACGTTAACCGCCGCATCACCAACCTGCCGCGCGGCCGCGTCTATTTCGCCGGTGACACCTACGGTCAAGTGCCGGGGTGGCAGGAGGGATTTGTGGACTCCGCACGGCTGGCCATCGCGTCAATCCTCAGCGGAAAGCCCTCCACCAATCCGGACCTGGATCGGTCCGGGTCCTGGACATCCACTGCAATCGTTAGGAGGCCCCGACGGGTTCGGGTGACTCTTCCTCGTTGGCGACTTCCTCATCGCCCGGCTCGATGGTGACGGTGGGCAGGATTCGGTCCAGCCACGCGGGCAACCACCAGTTGGCTGTCCCGAACATCGTCATCAGGCTCGGGACGAGAACCAAGCGCACCACGAACGCATCGATCAAGACTGCGGACGCGAGGGCAACGCCGAACAACTTGATGATCCCGTCGGGCGAAGGAACGAACGCCCCAAAGACGACCGCCATGATCAGCGCCGCGATGACGACCACCCTGCCGGAGTTGCGCAGGCCGGAGCGAATGCTCTCGGCGTTGTCCTTGGTCTTCGACCACTCTTCTTGCATCCGCGACACCAGGAAGACCTGATAGTCCATCGACAGCCCGAACAAGATCGCGAACACCATGATCGGGATGAAAGGCAGAATCGGTCCGGTTCCAGGGACGCCGAGGATCGAGTTGAACCAGCCCCACTGGAAAATGGCAACCGAGATCCCCATGGCAGCCGCCAAGGAGAACATCGACGTGACTGCTCCGATGAAGGGCACGAGCAAGGATCGGAAAAGCACCACCAGCGCCAGGAATCCCAGGCCGACGACGACTAGCAGGAAGATGGGTAGTGCGTCTGCCAGCACGGTCGTGAAGTCGGCGGTGATCGCTGCCGTACCACCGACCAGGATCGTGGCACCGGTGGCCTGCTCCAGTGCCGGATTGACGTCCTCGCGCAAGGTAGTGAGCAGTTCGCTCGTAGCGGCGTCCTGGGGCGGCGTCGTCGCGTAGACCGCCATCACTTGGATCGGATTCGCTGCTTCCTGTGGCGCCGCTTGGGCGATCTTGGCGATCACCGGCAGGGTTTCCGGGCTCGGGTTGGTGCCCGCGACACCGGGTGTTTCGTTGAGCGTGGTGACGATCTGCGCGTAGGCATTCGGGTCGGTGGCCGCGCTCAGATCGACCACCACGAGGTACGGAGCGCTGGCTCCGGGACCGAAGCCCTCTGCGCGCAGGTCGTAGGCGATCCTGGCGGGCGAGCCTTCGGGGCGACCGGAGTTATCGGTGAATCCTTGCCGCAGGCTGAACGCCGGTATCGCCAGCAAGACGATGAGACCGATTGCCCCGATCGCGGGAAGTATCGGCCGCTTCTGCAGCCACCTGGCGTACGTCGAC
>JAAHTH010003275.1_pt1 | contig 11274 bp, 19 predicted proteins | sample 6116091 | NCBI WGS metagenome assembly JAAHTH01 (sample SAMN13939990, study PRJNA603662) | sponge metagenome | isolation source: marine sponge | host: Mycale hentscheli | place: New Zealand | collected 2006
AGTGATGAAAAACTTGATAAGACATTCTTTGCTACATTATCAAGAGAAGGGGATTTAGAAGTCCATAATAGAGTTGCTAAGTTATTAAACCAAAACAAAGATGAGCATGTTAGATAATCAGAGACAAGGAAAAGTAAATAACATTATATCTGAGATAGAAGAATTCTTATCCGAAACTGTAAGAGTAGACAATATGAGCGGTATGGATGAGACAGATGTTTTAGAGTTTTTTGCAGATATAATCTCTCAACTAGATACTGATATTGCCATTAAAGTGATGGAGCATTTTCCAAAAGGGAAATACATAGCTGAGATGATGAAAGTTAAAATTAAGAGAATATAAACAGCGTTTAATAAGAATGATGCAACAGCCTTTAATAAGAACTCTGTCCCATGTATCGGGACATGGGACAAATACTTACAAATAAACCAAAACAAAGATGAGTAAAAGATTTCAAGAGTGTAATTGGGTTGAAAAACTATGGAGATATAGATACTATATGTCAATACCATTTAAGTGGGTTTGGTTTGTATATATTAAACCATTTATAATTAAAGAAACCAAATTAAATGATGAGAGTGAATTTGTTGAAGTCACTGGTGAAATCTATAATCCAAAAGGTAAGGAATTATGGGGTATTTTGATTGGAGATGCGCAAATTAAAATGAATTGGGTATGGACATCTGAAGAAGTTTTTGGTAGAATTAGAGAAAAATATAAAGATAATTAAATAATTTTTAGTATATTTGTTTTATGGGAAAAACAATTTACATAGGAGACATCCATGGTAGAGACGTATGGAAGGAGATTGTTGAAGAACATAAGGACGCTGATAACATTGTGTTTATCGGTGATTACTTTGATTCATTTAATATTTCTGGTGTTGTACAATTAAAGAACGCACAAGATATTGTTGAGTTTAAGAAATTCCAAGAATTGGACCCAACAAAAAAGGTTTATCTACTCATTGGAAATCACGATATTCATTATATGAGAGATATTAAATGGAAAGGAGGAATTAGTGGATTCCAAACAAATATGATGCTTCAGTTTGAACAATTTTTTGAAGAGAATAAAGAACATTTTCAGATGTGTGTTCAGATAGGTAATAGATTATGTACTCACGCTGGTATCAGTGAAACATTCATTAAAGATACAGGTTATTGGTCTCACGATTATGAAGACTACGATGGTATCGAAGAGTTTATTAACGACCTATTTCATTTTAGACCAAATGAATTTACATTTGAAGGATACGATAATAGAAACTATGGTTTAATGTCACCTAATGGTTATGGTGATGATGAAGGCCAAAGCCCAATTTGGATTCGACCTCGTTCATTACAACGTTCAAATAAGAATACAGATTTAAAAAAGAATTATATTCAGATTGTAGGACATACCCAACAAGACCATATTGATATTAAGGGTAAAACAACAGGTGGTAGATATTATTATATTGATACTTTACCTAGTGGTGAATATCTTATTGATGAGGATGGTGAGTTTAGAATAGGTAATTGTACGATTGTTAAATATGTTTAAACCAAAACAAAGATGAAAAGCACATTCACATATTAGGTTTAGTATTGACATCAGCTTGTTTAATCTGTTCGTTGATTGGCAAAGATGATTTATTTACCATTTGTGGTTGGTTTTCAGCCACAAATGGGTACCTTCACTAATCTTTTATACTTTAAGATATCAGAAATGAATAAAGACAATTAAATTAAAAAAAAAGTTGTAATTTTTATAGAATATTTGTATATTGTATAATATTAACATACAAAACATTATACTATGAGACATTTTAACATTTTAACATTTTTATTATTCACTTTAATTATTTTTTCTTGTAAGAAGGAGAAGTTTTTACCAGAAGTGGAAGAAGACACTTACTACATTAACCCAAATACAAGTGAAGATGGTACAGACACAACATCTGACACAATAATATTTGGTGATACAACTACACACCTAATAGATTATATACCTGATAGTTTGATTTTAGGTTATGAATGGACACTTATCGATGGTAGAGTATATGTAGAAAATTTAGATAAAGGTTATAAAAATGTATATAACTATTTCGATGATACAACTAACATCGCATCAATGAGTTTATTCGATCCTTCAATAGTATCAATGGATGAAATACAAAAAGGTATAACCACTTGGTATTTTTCAAATGACACTTTCTTATTGAATAATCAATCTATATTTGATTTAGAATATGGTTACAATCCATTCAACGATTTAATTCTAAGACCACATGGGTTTGCTGGTGGAACATCAAGACCAACAATTGTTGTGGAGGCTGATGAAACACATATGAAAGTTAGTGTTAGAGAAAGTTACAATAGTGATAATGTATATAATTACAATTATGTTTCAGAATTAATTTTCCAAAGAGAGAATGTAACACCAATAATAGATACTTCATTCATTGCTGGTTATGACTTTAATGGTAGATGGGTATATACAGATCCAGATCCATCAACTACTCTTAGTGGAACTAAATGGGTAATCACAAGGTATAACAATGGGTTAAGTGGTAATACATACCCTAATGATACATTACACTTCTTCTCTTATACAGAATATACCATTAATGGAGGAGTACCTAGACCATACACCATAAGTAATGTTGTGGGTAATAATATGAAGTCACTTTCACTATATAGTTTAACAACATTGGGTGGTGATTATAGTGGACAAGTAATGTCAACATTTATGAGTGATGGTCAAATTAACAATACTGAGTTTCACGATGTATTCAATGTTAATAATAGAGTTACAATGTGGATTGAGAGAATACAATAGAAAAGTTTGTTTAATTGATTAAATAGTCGTATATTGTAGTATGAACGATAAAAAAAATACAACTATGAAAGCAGGAGATAAGATTATTTGGCACAGCGGTTTTGGATACGATATAGGTTACTATGTTAGTGAGAGTGACGATATTATGTATAACTCTTATGAGGTTGAACTTGTGAGTGGTAGAATATTGGGTAAGACTTTAAGAGATAAAGATCAGGTTGTCCCTTATACTGCATCAACAATGACTGAGATGATTGAGGAATATGGATACGAAAAAAAGTTTTAATATGGTGAAAGGTAGGAGTAAATATAGAAGATTAACTGCCAAAGAGCAGGTTGAGAAGATTAGATCAGAAAAACTAATTAAGGCTTTGGCTAAGTTTTGTGTTAAAAGAGTTGAATTATATCCAAATTAATATTATTATGAGTGTAGAAGAAATAGTAGATTTATTAAAGGAGAATTGTTCAGAGGAAAGAGAAGTAGAACATTTAATGTTTGTAGATGATTTTACAGAAACTGAATGGATATATGACGAAATGGATTTATTTAATGTTGCAAAAATTATAAGTAAAAAAATAAATATAAAAGAATGAAAGGAGCAGAGTTTTTAACCAAAAATGTAGATTGTAAAGATGTTTTTACATATGAAGATTTCTCAGAAGAACAAAAGATGATGTATGAAGCAACAAAAGAGTTTGTTGAGAGGGAAGTATTATCAAATATAGACAAGATTGAGAAACAAGAAGGGACAATTGTTCCAGACACACTTAAAAAAGCAGGAGAATTAGGGTTATTAGGTATTAGCACACCAGAAGAATTAGGTGGTTTAGGTATGAGTTTTAACACTTCAATGTTGATTGCTGACATTATTGGTGTTGCTGGTTCATTTGGAACAACATTCGGTGCTCACACTGGAATTGGGACATTACCTATCCTTTATTATGGTAATGAAGAACAAAAACAAAAATATATACCGGGATTATCCACAGGTGAATTGATTGGTTGTTATTGTTTAACTGAACCAAGTGCTGGTAGTGATGCTAACGCTGGTAAAACTAATGCTTACTTATATGCAGATGGAACAAAATATATTATCAATGGACAGAAGATATGGATTAGTAATGGTGGATTTGCTGACATTATGATTGTTTTTGCTAAGATTGGTTCAGATAAAAACCATTCAGCATTTATTGTTGAGGCTAACTCTAAAGGTATCACAATGGGTCCAGAAGAAGTTAAGTTGGGGATTAAGGGATCATCAACAAGACAAATCTTTTATGAGAATGTTGAAGTTCCAGTAGAAAACTTATTAGGTGATAGAGGACAAGGGTTTGAGATTGCACTTAATATATTAAACATTGGGAGAATTAAACTTTGTTCATCAGCCATTGGTGGTGCTAAAAATCTTATCGAACAAACTGAAGAGTATGTTGGTGAGAGAAAACAATTTGGTAATCCTATTGGTGAGTTTGGGGCAATCAAACAAAAGGTTGGTAGAATGAAAGCTAAGACATTTGCATCTGAAAGTCTTATGTATAGGGCTGGTCAAGATATTGAAGACAGAGGTAATCAATCAGCCTTTGACGCTAAAACTATGAATAAAAAGAAGATGGGTATTGTTAAATCAACAAGTGAATACGCTATTGAATGTGCAATTGCTAAGGTACATGGTTCTGAGGTATTGGATTATGTTGCTGATGAAGCCATTCAATGTCATGGTGGAATGGGATACTCAGCAGAATACCCAATCGAAAGGGCTTATAGAGATGCTCGTATCAGTAGAATATATGAAGGAACTAATGAGATTAACAGAATGTTGTTGGTTGGGCAAGTATTAAAGAAGATACATAAAAAGGAAATATCGATTAATGATATGGTTATTAAAGGTATATTTAAACCAATCACTGATATACTTAAATGTTCTTATGATAGTATGGATTTGGTGAATAACCATAAAACACTATTAAGTGTTTTAATTGCTGTGTTAGGTAAAAAATATGGTAAGGACTTAGCCAAACAACAAGAGATTCTTTTATCAATGGCAGATATTATTATTGAGATTTATGCTGGTGAAAGTGCATTATTGAGATCTAAAAAGACTGGCAAGGAGGATCATAATAAAATGTCAAATATGTATTTATACGAAGCCAATCAGAAGATAAAGGAAAAGGCTTATGAGATTATAGATGCTTCGACTAAAGGGGTAAAAAGAGGGTTAATGAAGTGTATGGTGAATAAATTAACAAACCATAAACATGTAAACCCATATGAATTATATTAATATAAAAAAATAATAGTTATGGCAAATGATATGACAACAAATATTACCATAAGTGGGAATAAAGAGTTGATGGTATTTTTAGAAGGTAAACACGCTGAGGTATTTAATGGTGAAGATCATTATCTATCTTTTGTAGATGCTTTCTATGATGATATGGAGAATGATAGAGGTTGGTTTATAGACAATGTGGGTGCTAAGTGGTGTTATCATGAAGATTTTTGGTTTGGTGATAATGAATCTGGAATTACTTTAATATCTGCGTGGTATCCTCCAATTGAGTTGATTGAAAAACTTTATGAGGTTTGTGTTAAGATAGATGAAAATTGTGAGATTACAGGAACTTATCAAGATGAGAGTTTTTCACCAGTTGGTGGATTTATTATGAATGGTAAAGGTTTCAACTCTGAGGAAGATGAGTTGGAATATCCGGATGAAAGTGATTATATTGGTGATGATGGTGAAGTAGATGATGAATTATATGAATATGCGACTGAAGACTTCTATAATAATTTATGGGACATTAAAGATGGATTATTGTCTGAGGCAATCAGACATTCTAAATTAGTAGAAACAGAAAATTAAAATAAGATGGTGGAAACAGAAAATAGATTATTAAAAGGGATAATTAGTTATTATGAAGATGAAGAATTGCTTTTGGCAGATGGTTTTGATGATGCGGTAATTGGTGTTGATGAGTCCACAATGAGAATTATATACTCATCAGGTAAATGTATAGAAATACTGATGCTTCAGAGTGAAATGTTATTAGATCAAGCCATAGAGTTTTTTGAGTTTAATGTAAAGGGATCTTATGTGGGTGATAAAACCCCAATATGGTGTGAAGATATGCTTTATGAATAATATTAATAAATATAAGTTATGGAATTTTTAAGGGATAATAAATCCACCAAATGCAAAGGCATATTGGTATGATGTGAAGAAAGAATTACTGATTTTAAGAAGTGATAATACAGATAGAGAAGAATATCCTCTAATTGAGGACTAGTTTACTTTTCATAAGTAAGAAGTAACATACTATATTACAACTAATTGGTTATATCCGATAATTTTAGTATATTGTGTTAAAATATATAAATATGAGTAAAAAATACACAATACAGATTGTAGGATATGGTTCAGAAATTGTTCAAGCGAAATATAGTGATGAAGAAATGGATAAAATCATGTTATATTTGAATGAAACTGGACATGAGTTGGAGGATATTACATTAAATAACCTTTTTAGTGAAATTATTGATGATAGAGAAATCTATGATTGGTTTGAGCAAGATGATATGGGACATTACTATGGTGGAGAAATTGATAGTTGCTCATTATATATAAATGATGAGGAAAATAATATTCATCAAATGGATGAGGATGGTAAAATTACTATTGAGTATAATAGACATGAGATAACAGGTAAGGATAATATCATTACCACAGTATCACAAGAAAAAGGGATATTGTTTGATGGTGAATTTGAGTTGGATGATGATGAGGTATTTGATACTAAAAAATTGAAGTTGGTTGTTGATGAGATTGAATATGAGGACTATGAGGTTTCATTAATTAAAACAATAGAATATAATAATGAAGAGATTACTGAACATGGGCCAGATACTAGAGGAAAGGGTATCGAGTCATATATGAATCTCACTTGGTAAATGTAGGGTAAAATGAAAAAAATAATTAAAACATTAGTTGGGGTTTTTTTAAGTATAGTGGGTATATTTTTATTGGCTATATTTTTATTTAGGAAGTTTTTAAATAAAAAGGATGTACAGGTTAAAAAGACTAAGAAAAAAAAACAAAAAAGAAGGGTTAGAGAAACCAAAAATGTGATAACACCCAGTTATAAGGAGAAAAATACCATCACTAAAAATTATGATTCGTATAATACAAAACCAAAAGATAATAGAGGTAATGCACCAATGAGGGCTTCTGGTAATATTAGTTATGTACGTAGAGGTACTTCCAATAGAAAAATAGTGTATATAAGAGTAAAGTGTAGTGTCGAAGGTTGTGGACATCAGGTATATGATAGTGAGGTTGAAGTTAACCAATCCAAAAGAAACTTTGAATGTTCTCATTGCAAACAGAAATACTATCTTAATCTTGAAACACTTAGATCAGTTAAAGAAGGGGATAAATTTTAATAAATATAAGTTATGGAATTTTTAAGGAATACAATGTTAGGTGTTATGGTGATAGGTGGAATTGGGTTATGGATATTTGCATTCGCATCATTAATATCATTTATCAGAAGGTTTTTTGATCGGGGAAGTAATCTAAAACAATATTTAAGGTATTTTGGTATTGGTTTTTCTATAATGTTATTGGGATCCTTTCTATATACCATAATGGGTGGTGATCCTAATATTGTACCTGTAAAAATGTTTGTGGGTGTGGTTAATATTCTAATATTATATGGTGGTTATAAATTAGTTAAATGGTTTCTGAAGTGATGAGGTTAAAGAAAATGAAATATATTGAGTATGTATCCAATAATATGGTTGACGATACAATTATTATTGAAGATGATGTAAAATGTATAATTGCCCCTTATTTGTATATTGATCATATGTTTTATCGGGCACATTCTTTAAATGAGTTAAAAGAATTAAATATGGATGATCAATCATTTTGGTTATATCATAGAATATCTCACTACATGTATACAAATTATGGTGTAGATGATGTTGAGGTATTTAAGAAGTCTTTTGAGGTATACAGAAATAAAATGGTAAGATTAATTGAGGAGAAAAACTTATCTAATAATTAAAGTTTATCTGTTATCTTCTATATTACCATAACTATTTTCATAGTAGATTTCATTACCATTGGTATCATATTCTCTTTTAACCCAAAAACCATTACTATCTTCAAAATAGATTTTATTACCATTGGTATCATATTCAGATTTTTCCCAATAACCATCACTTCTTTCAACATAGATTTTATTACCATTGGTATCATATTCAGATTTTTCCCAAAAACCATTACTAGTTTCACGATATATTATATTACCTTGTACATAATAAACACTTCTACCTTTAATACTAACTGGTTGATTATATATTTTGGATAATACCAATTCATATTCTTTTTCAGATAATCCATAACTATCTTTCATGTTAATGAAGTAAGGTGCCTCAATATCATTAACAATATAATCTATATATCTTTCGTATTTCTTGTTCATAACTTATCTTCTATCATCTATATAACCATTACTATCTTCAAAATAGATTTCATTACCATTGGTATTATATTCATATTTAACCCAAAAACCATTACTATCTTCAAAATAGATTTTATTACCATTGGTATCATATTCAGATTTTTCCCAATAACCATCACTATATTCATGATAGATTTCATTTCCTTGATTATCATAAATACCTCCATCTTTAATGGTAACTGGTTGATCAAATAACTTATTTAATACCAATTCATATTCTTTTTCAGATAATCCATATTGATCCCTCATATTCTTAAAATATGGTGCTTCTAAATCACTTACAATATACTCTATATATCTCTCGTATTTCTTATTCATAATTCTTTATCTGTTATCTTCTATTTCACCATCACTATCTTCAAAATAGATTCGATTATTATTGGTATCATATTCATATTTAGCCCATTCACCATCACTATCTTCATAGTAGATTACATTACCATTGGTATCATATTCCCATTTTTCCCAAAAACCACTACTATATTCATGATAGATTCGATTACCATTGGTATCATATCCATACTTAACCCAATCACCATCACTATTTTCATAATATATTCTATTACCATTGGCATCAAATTCCCATTTTTCCCAAAAACCACTACTATCTTCAAAATAGATTACATTACCATCAGTATCATAAACATTATAACCTTTAATAGTAACAGGTTGGTTATATACTTTGCTTAATACCAGTTTATATTCTTCCTCTTTTAACCCATAGTGATATTCCATATTCTTAAAATATGGTGGTTCAATATCATTAACTATATATTCAATATATTTTATATATTTCTTATTCATATCTTATAAATATACGCATAATTTTAATTAACTCCACATTATTTGATAGTGTGATTTATTTGTTTTATATTAGATGTATGGAAACAAAACCACACTTATATATAATATCAATTAAAGATAGTCACTATTTTAAAATAGGTCACACATCCACACCAAATTTTAAAAGGGTATTGCAGCACAATAAGACATATCTTTTGGATGAAGATTTTATTATATATGAAGGAGATAATGTCTATTCAATAAGATTATTAGAAGAAGCCATAAAACATGAGTTTTCACAGGGTGTCATAAGTGAAGAATTACAAGGAAAAGATGGTTGGACTGAGATAAGAAATAAAAACATTTATGGTAATATTATTGAATTTATAGATAAATCATTTCAACACTTAGGATTGGAAAAAAGAGAAATAAGTCTGAAAGATGTTATAATAGAAAAACCTGTTGTTATATCAAAAAAAGAAATAGATAATGGTGGGAAAACTATAAAGAAGGTGATAACTGATAAAGAACGTCAGCATTGGATTAGTGAATGTGAAAAGGTTTTTAATAGAAGAAAAGTAGAAGAGACCAAAAAGTATATAAAACATTCGAATGATTATACAATAGATAATAAACAACTCACACTAATATCCATGTATGATAAAGAAGAAGTAACAATAGATCCTAATACTTTAATTGGTGAAGACCCAAATAATAATTTATTTAATGATCTTAAATTCATCAACAATGAAGGAATGGGATGGTATGATTTAGTTTATAGTAACAATCATCGTAAAATTGTATTCTATGAAGATTTCAGTAACATTGATTTTGATGACCTTAATCACCCTGATTACTCAATATCAGAAAGTCCTTTATATGATGTAATGAATAATACTGGTAAGTGTAAGAGAGTAAAAAATAGTACCAAAGAGTTATTGGGAGGAAAACCACTATTAATGGATAAAGAAACACAAGATTATTTTTGGACAATAATGCAAGTTCAGGAAATTGATGTGATGTATAATTGGGATATTGAAACATTACATAGTTGTGAATCTATATATTATTTTGACATCCATAAAAGATATGTTAATGAGAAAAATTTATTACTACAAGAAGAGATTATTGAAGGGTCTAAAGAAGAGTTTGATAGAGTTGCAAAGGAGTTAGAAATGTATGTATAATTTCATTTATAATCCCCTAATCTTTGTGTACAATATTGTTATAAAATTATACACAAAAAATAGTCATCTACAACACCATTTCACATTAAAATAATATACCTCATTTATAGTCCATTTAACCACCTTTTTCTAACACCCCCAATCCACCAAACAAGTAGTTTCATAATTGAGAAAATAATGCTTATATTTAAGATAATAATGGAGATAAAAATAATGATGATGATAGTAATAAAATAGAATAAAAAAATATAATATAATAAGAAGAAATTATATAGTAGTAAGAAGATAAAAATACTCATCAACGTAGTATAAAAGAATATGAAAAATAAAATGTATAAGGTAAAAACATATATAGAAAAAAGATGTATTATGATGGTAATGAATAAGTATATGTATGATAATAATATGTCATCAACTCAGTGGTTACTAAAGGATAATAGTATAGAGTTTTATAAGTTTAATGATGAGGTAAAATATACAGAAGTAAAACTAAATCATATAATGAATATGTATAAATCCATAGTAGATAAATACCTTAACCCTAAGAGACTTAAATAGTAAATAATCCCTCAGTATAAAGTATATAAAGTAAAGTTATCCAGTGTCCTTAAAACTACCCTAAATGGTATTATATTAAATAGGGAATGACAAAAATGTGTTTGCCTTAATCAGAATATAGTATATATTGAAAATCATCCGTAAGGTGGGAAAAAGTGGGAAAAATAACCACTATTTGATGTCATAAACACCATATAGTCTAAAAACAACCTATTTAACACTATAAATAATCAGAAAATAATCTCAGAATATTACTGAATAATCACTGGGAAAATATTGTGTAGTCCACAAGTTTTCTCTACAAAGATAATCAAAATTTTTGTAAAAGTCAATAGAAACCCCCTTAATCTATGAAAAAAGTGATATTTAGACAGAATCTAAATAGAAAAAAACTAT
>JAAHTH010002588.1_pt2 | contig 11266 bp, 20 predicted proteins | sample 6116091 | NCBI WGS metagenome assembly JAAHTH01 (sample SAMN13939990, study PRJNA603662) | sponge metagenome | isolation source: marine sponge | host: Mycale hentscheli | place: New Zealand | collected 2006
GTCTCTTGACTTATTTTTTCTAATTCTTCTTGGGTTAGGTGTTTGTGTAATGCTTTTAATATAGTGGTTTCCCTCGGTGTGAAAGGTGTACGGTCGGGTGCCGTGTAGTGTGAATCTATTTCTTCTTCTTTTAGTGGCCCAATTTTATCGTTATCATAACCCCAATTTTTTAAATCTTCTCTAACTTCTCCCTCCCTTTTCATTAAATCTTGTCTCTGGTCAGTTGATGACTTGATTGGTAGAGGTGGGTCTAATAAAAATTTTTGATTTAGGTAATCTCTCAATAAATTTTCTACAAACCATTCAGGAACTGGTTTATTGTTAGGTTCTGAAGCAGCTACATTAGCAACGTATCTAGCAAATTTAAGTTTGTATTTATCTCTAATCATTTGTAATAAACCATCAGATACAAAAAATACTTTACTTAAAGGGTCATCACCTAACGCGATATCTGGTACATAATCCCCCTCTGCTATATCCATAGCTTTAAGAACTGCTTTTCCCCACCATTCCTTATATCCTCCCGTATCTTTAAGTGCTGGTGTTATTATTTTATTAATTGCCCTAGTAGCCGTAATACCAACAGCTGCTAATAATATTTGTGGTATAAAAAATGGTATTATTCTCCATAACATCTTAAACGCTCCACGTCCCATATCCGATTGGATTCTTTTACTGGTCGCTGCCTCTACTAATTCCTTCAATTGTCCAAAAGTGATTGGTCCTTGTGCTTTACAAAAACCTTTAACTTTACATATGTTACTGGTAACTTCTGAAGATGGTGCAACAAATCCTTGCGCTGGGTCGGTCTTACCGTCAGTGTAAACATACTCATCTTCTTCCTTTTCTTCAGGTTCGTTTAATTTTACTAACTCTTCCCATTCTTCCTCAGTTCCTTCAAATTCCTCAGGTTCGATTGGGTCCATTAAACCTTGTCCAAAAATATCAGTTTCCTCATTAATTATATTAGGGTCTGATACTAATTTACCGTCTACTTTTATAGGTGTAATTACCATTCCTTCATTAAGATTGAGTGGTGAGATGGTAAATGGTCCTTTATCTAATCTTGGTTTTAACACTGTCTTTTTAACCTTTTTACTACCTTTAGGGATAGATGTTTCTTCTTCTTCTGGTGATATATCTGATAAATGAACTTGTCCTCCATGTTGGTGAATTAAGTCAAAACCGTCACCCTTGTAGATGTCGGTAACACCTAAATTTTCACTACCTGCAAGGCAAAAGAATTCACCTTCAGCTGGGTCTTCACATAGTGTACGGTCCTGAGCTGAAGATGTTTCTTCTTCTAGTATTTGTTTAATTAAGTGATGCATCACCTATAAATAGATTATAACATCCAAATAAATAAAGTTTTGTTTGTAAAAAAATGATGATTTTAGTCTTCAGACACTCTTTGCATTCTAATTATTTTATGTCCGTTTTGTTTAACTTCGTATCTAAAGTTTTGATTGGAGTTTAAATTTAGTATTTCCACAAAGTCTTCGGCTTCTTTTTTGTTTCGAAACTCTAGTGGTTCCCCGTCTCTATCCAACATTAATACTGGTAAAGTTTTATTCTCTCCTAGGTTAGTAGTGGGATTAAGGTGGTGTTTAATGACGATAAAAAATTCTTTCATATACTAAATCTGTTTAGTTTCTATTAAATTTTGTGTGTATTACGTATTAATTCTATTTTATCTAATTCTACTTCACTAGGGAATCCCCATAATCTTACCCAACTCGAAACTTCATTTTTTATACCACTCTGATTTCTCCGTAAAAAATTTCTGATATGTCTAGGACCGTAATACCTATTTCCTATTTCTACCCAAGTTCCTTTTGTATCTTGCACCTCAGCTTTTATTTTTATAGATGCCATTGTTATAGGTTTGTTTTTCCAAGTCACCCTCCCTAATCTTCTTGCTCTTCCAGGTGGAACCACTCGTGCTCTTTCAACTCTAATTTCTACATTTCTAATCCAGAAATGAGGTAGGTCTTTGGGTTGTAAGACCTTAGATTTTAATTTTTTATTTAATTCATGTTTTGTTAATATCATACTCTAAATATACGAAAATTATTTGATACTACCAACTTAATCTCTAAAAGTTTCCTGGTGCAACTTGCATACAAGTCATTCCGTTTTCTCTCCACATATTAACTACTTTATCTCTATCGTCAAAGATACATAAGATTGTGTTCTTTTTTTCACCTGGAAACAAATCATCTAACCAATGTTTTTTTAATTTATCGTCAGGCATGTACATCCATTCTCTTGAGGTGGGTCTCATCTTAATAATATTGTATGGGACTTTATGTTGTTTTAACCAAGAAATGGTTGCTTTTTTTGTTCCTTTACTTCTCCCTGATAGTATAGCAATTTTATATCCAGCCTCTGCTAATCCTTGAGCTGTTTTAATTACAGATATGTTGGGTTTATCTAAATCTATATTAACTGGGTCAAAAAATTTATCCCAATCTATTTTACCGTTATCTTTAGTACATAACTTTCTTCTATCTTCTATATCAGCTAATGTACCATCTAAGTCAAATATTACCCATTCATGTTTATTTTGTTTTTCCATAATACAAATATAAGTTAAATTATTTAATTATTAACATTATACCATTCATATTTTAATGTTAATTCTACACCTTTCTTTATTACATTATTAGTAAATAAACCTAATCCTTCAATTTTAGATTTTTTAATAGTTAAATTTGTCGGTAGTGGTCTATACATTTTGTTGTAGTGTTTCATACCAACCATTATCACCTTCTTTTACTTCAAACAACATATCTTCATTCTTTCCATTTAACTCATCTCCACTCTCTAAAATATGGTATCCTTTTTTCCAATACTCTTGGATGTACTCATCTATATGTTCAACTTCTAGGTCCCAAGTGTCATCATCATATTCGTGACACACATCACCATCTTCATCCACATAGGAATATGCTGGTTCAACTCCCGCATACTCTCTGAATATATCTTTATCCATATAATAATACTCTAATGCGTAGAACTTATTACCGTCGGTATAAAAAACTGCACTACCATCATCATACAATAATTTTAAGTGGTCTTTATTCATCTTATCTATATTTTATTGATTCTATTTTACTTGTTCCTGTGTTTATCATATCGAAAACCTCTCCCCAATCACCTTCGTCAGCAATCCACTCGATATCATCTTTACCGTGTTTAATTTGCCAATTACTATAAGCGTGCCCATGGGTAAAAATCTTGTAATCACCATCTTTATTTTCTTTGATTGTCCACCTATACCTGTTATCACACATACAACTCACTAGGTCAATCTTTATCTCTCTAGGTTTACCTTTTACTTCTAATGTTGGCGGGTTTGTTAATAATTCTCTGTATTTACTCATAACTTTTCATTTTTGATTTTATCTAATAACTCTTTTACTTCTTGGCACTTTTCATAATCTTCTATAGAAATAAAATAATCTAGTGTCATTTCTAAATTGTCTACCCATACATCTGGAGGACAACCCAATATGGTATCTTCATCATTTAAAAAAGCTATAGTGATTTCATCGTCATACTCTGTATTCAACGCATACCCTATAGAGTATAGGGTTCTAGTGTGGATTGCGTGTTCATGTTTTGATAACTCTTGGTGAAACTCTGTATCGGTCTCAAATTTTAATAAAGGAGGTTGTGCTCCTTTAGGTATTGGTATATAGTCCATTATTTTATTTTTTTCTTTTTATCAAAATTTTCCATGTCTTTCATGAATTTTTTTTGTTTTTCTATTCTTACTCCTTCTTGTATTGCATATTTTCCTAAAAAATATACCATCAATACAATTAATATTACTGTTAGTATCATATTATTTAATTTTAAGTTGTTCTTCCATTTTCATAGATATGTGTATCTACTGGAAATCTTAAAGAATGGCCACCATCTTGATTTATTGTCTCCTCAAAATACTGTACAGTAATTGTTTTGCCAATAATAAGTTCAGGGTTTTTAAAATATTTTTTTCTCTCTTCTTGGTCGAATCCAGAACCGACACCAACCTCACACCCTCGATGTTCTATAATAACATTACTTAACATTTCTTCTTCTACCTCTTTACCGTTTACTATAATCCTATGGATAGCGTTTTCCACTCCTTTTACAACATATTCCTCATCAAAGAATTTTTTAACTTTTAATAAATCGTTACTTCTTTTTCCTTTATATTCACAATCTTTACGTAACATTAATCCTTCCCAGTTATTTTTAGTTGCAAGTTCTGCTAACTCTTGGAAGTGTCCTTCTGATTCTACTTTCCATTGTTCTAACACATCGATACAGTTTAATTGTTTTGCTTTAAAATTATATATCATGTTAAAACATGTGAGTCTATCACTTAACTTCCGTTCACTGTATTGTTCGTCAAACTCTTCTAACATAATGTAATCAAAAACCTTATACTTAGGATTTTTAATGGTGTGGTCTTTTCTTTTAATCTCTTTCATGATACCTTGGAAGTCTTCTACTCCGTTTTTATCCACTATACATACTTCACCATCAAACACTATATTAGACAAATTAAGACTCTCTATTTCCTTTCTTAATGTATCTAGAGTGTCGAATGTCTTACCTTGTCTGGAATAAAAATTACACTTTCCGTTCTCGTCTACTATGGCAAGACATCTAACCCCATCCAACTTTTGGGAGGCGAACCAAGTTTGTTTATCAAAATCAACTTTTTTCTTATGTTTATCATAAGGGTTGGCAAGTGCTACTTTGAATGTTGGGACACACTTAGGAATTGCTTTATTGATTAGGTCCGCTCCCGTTCTTGTTTTTAAATTCTTATCTAATATATTATAAATTAAATCTTCGTGGCCAGGATTATTACTCACAAAACTATTAACCATTGCTATAGCGTCATGTCCCGTATAAACTCTATTAGTTAAATCATCTAATAATTCAAATATTGTATCATGAATTTGATTAGGGTCACATAACATTTGATTTTTTTTTGATGTCGTACTAGTAATATAAAATTGTTTGAATGGGCTGTATGTGTATTTTAAAACTTTTTCAATAATAGTGTCATTTTTATATTCTTTTATGATTTCTATCTTGTTATTAGTCGAATTAGTAGATTTTAATTTATCCACAAATTCTTGTATCCTATTTAAATTTTTAATCTTCCCCATTTTTATTTTTTTTTATTGATTCTTTTTTCCATTTTTGGTAGTGGTATTCATCATCTAGATGTTGTTGTTCTATATCTTTATCAGAATTACAGTAATCTATCCATATTCTATAACACTCTTTTATTTTTCCCATGTTATTTTTCCTATTATAATTTCATTATTATTCTTTATACCCATTAACTTAAGAAAATCATTAACTTCATCCCTTAGGTCTAGTCGGATTTGTTCTCTTATTCTTTTATGCACTTCCCATCCCCATGCAGAATTACTGTTTTGGTCGTAATAACACCCGTATCCAGTGTGGCCCCATCCACCTACTCTTTCGTATTTAGCTACACTACTTATTTCTTCCATTACCGTTAGATTTTTTCTCTTTGATGAACAATATCGTCTTTGTTCTGCTTGTCCCTTTATGGTAATGTTGGCTTCTATGGTGGACCATGTACTAGCATCCATCACCGCCGTATGACCATTATCTGCTTTTATCCAGGTAATTCTATATTCTCCTTCTATTTTACCACGTCTAACCCATCTGCGTCCCCTTGACTCATCATAACACTTTTCACTGTCGTAATTAAATCGTCTGATTTTGATAAATCTTTTTAATTTTATGTCTATTCCTTTCATACTACAAAGATAAGGAATTTTATATAAACTACCAAATTAATTAACACTATTATTGTTTTGTCGTAGGCATTAACCATAACCCATCACTAAATACTGATTCTATCAACCAAGGAATTTTTAACATTAATTTAATTGTTTTAACGGTGTCGTGTTTCATCATTTTATGAACTTCTTCTCTTACTCGTTCTCTCGAAACAACTGAATGTAATTTATCTAACACACCATCTTGTTTCATCGCCCACCATAATTCCTGACTAATAGTTAGGTCTTTAGTAATGCTAAATCTTAATGCTCTCAATACTCTTAAAGGGTCATCCATCATTGTAATCATTGGGTCTAATGGTGTTACCAATAGTTTAGATTTAAGATGTTCTTGTCCTTTAAATAAGTCAATTATATGACCTTTTTTATCTTTAGCCATTGCGTTAACGGTAAAATCTCTTCTTGCCATATCGTCCTCCAAGGTTCCAAGTTTTAAAATCGGTTTTCTAGTTCCTGTGATATAACCTATTTCTTTTCTAGCCATTACAAAATCAGCGACTAGTCCTTCGTGTTGGTGTCCTTTTGGGAACATGGCTCTAATTGTGAAACAATCTTTTGTTTCTAAAAAAATCTTAAATCCTTCATCCAGGAGGAAGTGTTTCATAAATGCCCAACCTTCGTCTACACTTAACTCTTCACCTTGTTGGTCTATTACCACAGTAAAATCAATATCTTTAGTGTGTAAACCTAATAGTTCATCTCTAACACATCCCCCTATTTCTAATATTTTAGTTTTCATTTTTTTTTATTGTATTGGCCCAATCAGGTATTGTAAATGCGGTAAACTCTTCTCCTTTACAACAAACCTTTGGGTTGTTTTTTTCTATTTTATTTAAAAATTCTTGTATCTCAATAGCGGTTAATAAACTAGTATTAGCAAAACCTAGAGGAATTGCTGGACCACTATAAACTGCATTGATGGTATCAGTGTAGTGTCCTGTAGTTTTACCGCACTCACAAGATTTTGACTTATTAGTCAAATTAAACACGGAGTTACATATTTTACACATTAATAATTTCATCTTACTGTTAGTCTTTTAATAAAAATTTTACCACCTGGAATTCCCATTAATTTTAATTCCTTATAAACTATACTAGTGAGTTGGGTCCATTTCCACTTTTCTTTTACTTGTTTGTTTTTATATTCTGTTTTTTGGTTAATAAACTCATGAATTAATGGTTCATTGTAATATTCACCGTCTAGTACTCTTATATTAACATAGATAGACCCCCATGAATTAACTTTAACTGAAGTTATTTTAAACTTACCCCAATGGTCTCTATAATAAGTTGAGTGAGACTTTTCTTTCCATTCTAAAATCTGACCTTTATACAATAGTCTAGTAATTAGACTAATTACTTTGTCATTTGTAAAATTTAAGTTGGGGTTGGTGTGGTCGTATCTATTCATACCACAAAGATAAGGAAAAGTATTTAGACTACCAAATTAAGCCACGCCTAATGCAAAAATTACAATCATTAAAAGAATGTATATAACTGGAGTGATGTCTATTTTTTTCTGTGCTTCCATACCGATAAATAGTGAAAGTTCATCGATTACATGTTAAGGTAATGTTAATTCTACGTTAAATTATTAGTAAGATTTATGTGAGGTAAAATAGACAATTCTTTTGCTTTAGATTCCACCATAATGTCTACATTATTACCGTAGGTATTTGGTATTTTTGTTATGTAGTCTGAGTGTGCTTGTGGTTTAATCTTATCATTGCTTTCGTGTAATGATTTTGATTCAGAATAATGTACCACTGGTGTAATTCCTTTAGGCCATGTTGAGATTGCTAACTCAAGGGCTTCTTGTTCTGTCATATCACCAGTACAAAACTTATGGTGGTGGTAATCAAATACAATAGGAATACCAATACGTTCATGTATATACATTAAGTCTTTTACCGAATACATACTTGCCTTATCGTCATTCTCAACGGTAAGACGTGTTTGAACTGATTCAGGAAGTAACTCAAAGTTTTTACAGAATCTATCTAACGCAGACTGTTTATTCCCATACACACCATTGCAATGAATATTAATTTTATTATAGGGAGATTTTTCTAAACCTAACATATCAAATACCTTACCATGATTAGTTAAATCTGTTATGGTATTTTTAACCACGTGTTCTCTAGGTGAAACCAGAACATTGAATGGTCCTGGGTGTGAAGTTAATCTAATTCCATTCTTTCTAACGTAATTTCCACAACTAGAAAGAACAGTCTTGATTCTTTGGTACTGGGGTAACTCTTCTATATTGTATTCTGAAGCCCACGGAAAAATGTCTGATGATATTCTAAAGAAATTAATTCCGTTGTCAACATTCCATTTTACTATTTCACATAAATCTCTTGAGTTAAGTAGGGAAAGTTCTCCAGCGTATTCCATACCTTTAGCTAGAAAGGTTTTTTTAATCATTGACCTGTTGGTGGTGATTTTGGGTTTCTGTTCTCCCAGTGTCATATTAATGCAAGCGTATCCTAAATTCATAATACAAATATAAGAAAAAATAATGAAATAAAAAAATAGATTATTTGTTATTGTCGATTATAATCATCTTCTATTCTGATTATATCGTCTTCACCGAAATAAGTACCGTGTTGTACTTCTATAAATATTAAATCTTCACTTGATTTATTCTCTACTCGATGTTTTATACCTTGAGGTATTTCGATAGTTTCTCCGTAGGTGTATAATTGTAGTTCGTCATTAAGTAACATATAAGCCTCTCCTTGTATAATAGTCCATACTTCACTTCTCTTGTGATGGTATTGGTAACTTAACCTTTCACCAGGGTTTACTGTAATTTTTTTTACTTTACAATTTTTTTCTTCATGAAGTATTTCATAATAACCCCATGGTTTATCTTCTACTGCCATATTATATATCCAAATTATCTGGTACTCTTCTTATAATATGTTTTCTACGAAACTTTATCCAACAGGCTTTAAAATTTCTTATTTTCTTTTTAATATATCCCATGTTTCTTCATAATTTTTAACTTCATATATGGTGGTAGATAAATTATTTTCTTCATTTAATTTATTTAATCTTTCCACTAAAGGATAATCATTACCCCCTGGTTGACATTTATCACCAAAAAATGTAACTGGTCCAATTATGTCATCCAGTACTTGTGATTTATTTTGTCCCTTAGGGTAAATGTCTATTGATATTTGTCCACCTACAGTGGCTTCTAGTTCAGGGAACTTTTGTTGTATGATTTGACAAAAAGTATTTCTTTCCTGTGTTTGTTTATCCCATTCACCATATTTTTCCCTAGCCTCTTGGGGACACTCTCTTCCTATCGTACTAAAATTTATTAACCCTATCCTTTGTTCTATATTTTGGGGGTATCTTTCTTCCCATTCTGACCAAATTAGAAATTCATCTAACAAATTTTTAAGGGGTGTGGTTAATTCAAAATCTTTTTGTGTTATGAGTGTTCCATTTTGATAAATTGCGTTACCACAAGACTGATAGGATTTGGTTGATTTTAACCAAACCTTATCCCCAATCTGTTCAATTGTTTTATCTTTATCTGAACCTGTCACAAAGTAAACATCTTTATTTGTCATCCAGTCTAAAAAAAATTTTTCAAAATCTTTATCGATTGGGAGTCTACTAGGTGTTAATGTCCCGTCTATATCAAATACATAATTCATAATTAATGATTTCTTTTTCCGTCAAATACACATACAAATATTAAATCTTCTATTTTACTTGTATTCCAAACTTTATGAAAGTACGCATCTGGAATCAATACAATACTACCTGGTTTTACTTCTATCTCTTTATCTCCTACTACAATATAACCTTCACCACTTATAAAATGATATACTTCTTCTTGGCCTGGATGATTATGACCTGTAGTATTCTTTCCTGGATGTAATATTGTTTTAGATACAACTAAATTCTTTAATGTCGTATTATCTAATAATGTATATGTTTCGTTTTGTTTAAGGATTTTACTGTCCTTTCCATTTAATTTTATTTTCATAGTAATAAAACTATAATAAAATTTTGGAAAAAACAAATTCTATTCAAAAATATGTTGGTTTTGGTATCCGTATTTTTTTACTAATTGACCCGCAACTGCATTAGCTTCATCCTCTATATTACCACCAATGTCTTGGATTGGACCATTATTTAATTTACCGTTTTGATTTTGTTGGTGGTGGACTACTTCGTGTGCTACACTTCTTAAAACATCAGCTAAACCTCTATTCTTTATGTAGATTTTAATATCTCCATTTTCTAAATTATAATTAGCAAGTGTTTTAAGTCCATCTCTTTCGTTTTGTAAACTAACATTATAGGGTGTAGTTAAATCTAATTCGTTACTACTAAAAGATAAGAAATCATTACCCGTATCGACATCACTACTTTCTGGAATATCCACATTTAAAGTGAATATATGTTCCCTTAAAATAAGTTTTTTTAATTGTGATTCTGTAATGATTATTTCAGCCATAACTTTTAAATATATTAATAAATATAATTAAAGTTCGTGTCTATCAGTTCATTAATAATATTATCTTCTTTTTTAATAGAAAAACAGTTAGCGTGAAATCTTATTTCGTCAAAAACAGGGTCCCAATGAGGGTGATTCATTTTTAAAAGTTTTTTAGTACCTATCTTATATGTATCAAATCCTTTTTGGTCTAAGTATTCCACTATGTCTTGTGTGGGGTTAGGGATTCCTGGCCCACGATGGTCATAGAGACAATCACTACATTCAAAAATTAAGTATTTTACATAATCTAATGTTTTTCCCATTCCTTTAATAACTTTTGTATCCTGACCTTCCACATCTATTTTGATGAATTTAATAATGTAATCTTTTTCATCTTTTAAAATATCATCTAATGTGGTAATTTCTATTTCCCCTATTTTTTCACCCTTACAAGTGAGTCCTGCACCACCATTACTTGCGGGATTCCACTCCCCGTAACTTTCACTATTAAAAAATCCACTTTTTCCTTTAATATCAGATAAACCACAAGTATAAAGTCTATAATTATTAAAATTATAATACTCATTATTTTTTACTAAAGAATTTATATTAACAGGATTAGGTTCAAAAGCAATGATATTAAGGTTTTCATTCTTACACACCTCTTTATAATTGGGTAGGTATTTTCCTATACAGGTGCCCACATCAATACCAAATATCTTTTTCCCCTTTTCATCTTCGTTTACCTGTACAAATTTTTTAAGACCTTCTATCAATTTATCATGACACTCGTCTCCCTGAAATTCTGTAAAGTATATACGGTAATATTGTCCAGCAGTCAGAGTAATACAATTAGTGGGGTTATTCATGTTAATAATATAAGATATAGATTATAAAAACAAATTTAAAATGAAACAAAAAGTTAACGAACGTAAAGTTGGGAACAAAAAGAGTAGAA
>JAAHTH010003280.1_pt1 | contig 11262 bp, 8 predicted proteins | sample 6116091 | NCBI WGS metagenome assembly JAAHTH01 (sample SAMN13939990, study PRJNA603662) | sponge metagenome | isolation source: marine sponge | host: Mycale hentscheli | place: New Zealand | collected 2006
TTATGCTTCTCTAATTCCTAATCTAGTATATCGAGCTCATAAGTTCTTCGTCTAGGTTCTCCTCTACTTGCTCTGTAAAATCCATCAATATTTTATTTTGATTAATGTAGAACGGATCTTGATTCACATCGCCGCCAGACTCTCTATTCTTACAAACCATGGCTTGTACTCTGTTGAAGATTAAGTCGTCGTCGCTCTGAAGGAGAGCCACTACGGTTGACGGGTTTAGCAACCACTCTTGGTTAAATCTAGCTTCGAAACCCGTCTCTCTTCCTCCTTTTGTTTTCATAGCTGTTTTGTTTAGCTGAGAGGTCATTAGGTAAGGGACATTGGTCATCTTAGCTGCGTCCTCTAGTTCCTGTAGTGTTCTAGAGGACTTCTCATAGTTGCTGCCGTGTTCTCTGGTTGTTACTTTATAAGCACCATCTACGATAACAAACGTGGGGTTTACGGCCTCTTGTAGGCGTACGATATCTTCTGTATATTTTACTTCTCTTGCATCTACTGATATGATATCACCACGTTCTACTGCTTGCAGTTTATCAATATCGTCATACCATTTCTTTTGGACTCTCATGTCTAGAATCAGGCGTTTGAGGTCGCTAAAAGGAAGTTTATGATACAGTGCATCGAGTCTAGCGTCTATAGATTTTTTAGGGTTTTCCATTGATACTAGTAAGACTCTCTCTCCTTGTGCGTACGCTGAGAAAATAGCCTGAGTAGCAGAATACCACGTCTTACCGGCGCCTGTTACACCTAGAACTGCGTTTACCGTGCCGTCTTCATAGGCCCCAAACTCTCTCTGAAGAGACGGGTAAGCTGGCATTGCTCCTATCTTCTCTTTCTTCTTATCTTCTACATACTCTAAGAAACGATCTTCTGCGGATTCGCTAAACGTCTTAGTGGTGTTTATTGTCTCTACTTTATTTAGGTTCTTTTTGAGATCCGCTAAGCATTGAAACGGGTCAGAGATAGCGTTGTCTTTTACTGACAGAACTGCTCTCTGAATCTCTTTTGTTGCTTTGTACTTTATAAAATCGTTAATAGCGTACTGCCTAGCTACTTGGCTAGGGAACTTTACATTCACTTCCTGCTCTAATAAATCTAGAGGAGGCAGTTCGTTGTACTGCGTTTGATACTTCCTAATAAAGTTTATACAAACCTTGCTATCTGCGTAGAAGAACTCATCTCTAATCTGATTATCTGTAAGAATGTCCCATGATTTCTCTTCAAGAACATACTGTACTAATCGCAACCCTTGTGTGTGTCTCTTTACTGGCGCATTCATATTCTATATCTTTCTTTTTTATCTTATCGTTTTAATCCTCTAAAGTCTTTTCCAGAGATCATCAAGGAAGAGACTGCTTCCCTTAGAAAATCTGCCAAAGACCCACACATCTCTTTTTTAACTAGATCGGCTGGGCTTACATTTGACGCAATAACTGTTGTTAATTCGCTTTGAAACCTCTGCCTGATTATATCATCTAGCTTGTCTACAGACCAGTGTTGGTTATTCTTAATCTGAAATTCATCTACGAATAAGAAGTCTACTGTCATTATTCGACCCATCATAGTCATGTCTGATGAGAACATGTGGTCATTTACGTTAATTGATATAGATTGGAGTTCTTTATAATTTAGCCACAATCCTGGGATCCTATTAGCAGCTGCTGCTCTAAGTAGCATTGACCCGATTGCTGATTTCCCAGTGCCGTAAGGTCCGTACAAGTAAAGACCTTTTCCTGCTTTTAGTTTATCTTTAAAATTCAAAACCCACTCTTCGATCTCTTTTTTATACTCCGACTCAGGTAGTTCTCCCAGTCTAACGTCCCAGTGTTTCTTGGGGATACCGTAATATGTAAATAGCTCTCTATGCTGTTTTGATATATTCATATGTTTCCTTCCTTTAAAAAGGCTGCTGATCGCCGTAATCTGCTCTCTTTACTCTGTCTGTGTGTTTATCTAACCTAGGTGCTCTTTCTTGATTCTTACTTAGTTTTAAGTACATTTCAAATCCTTTCTTAGACATTAGGTTTTGTAATGTAACTTCTACTTCGTTATTCTTTATATACGTAGCTACCTCGTTTATGGTTGTCTCTTTTTCTCTCCTTTTTAGAGCAGAGAGTAATTTCATATACTTTCCCCTTCCGGAAATCCAATCTATAGGATACCCTGTGGCCTCTGCTAGGGACTCAAGTAGGGGGTTTGTGTACGTTTCTTTTTGGGTAGGTGGGGTTTTTTCTTTCTTAACCCTTTCCGGTGGTTGGTAGAAGTACCTGACCCCATCGCCTATTTCTATTACTTCGTTCTTTTTATCGTTTTTTAGTAAGCCCGATCTTTCTAAAGCGTCTAGCTGAGCGTCTAGAGTAAGCCATTCGCATGCTTTAGCTACGTCAGCATACTTGATACGCATTATTTTACCTCTCTTAGTGCTAATAGCAATTAGTGCCAAGAGAGGTAAGGTGGCTTCTCCATTCTCTAACAATAACTCTGCCAAACTCTTATCCATCTTTTAATACCTTATCTTCTAAAATGATGTATAGGCTAGCTGAGTTCCCCATTACTATAAAAGGCAATAAGTAATTAAAAGGGATAAAAACCAAACCCCAAGTGAATAAACCAAGCCAAACTGAAAAACAAGCTGTACATGTAAAGATGCCTGTAATTGTATTTGCTGGGAACTTCTCCTCATTTACTCCGATTGCTTTTCTAAATTTATATAGAATCTCGAAAGGGCCGTCTTCAAACCTAAGCAAAGAGCTTAGTCTCCATGATGGCAAGGCCAAACATGCCACCAAGAATAGATAGTAGCCTGCTAATTGAATATTCTCTAACATTTATTATTCTCCTGTATTATCTGCTTTTCCTAGTTCGTTTAAATACTTTAAATAAGCTTCTGCTTTTTCCGTTCCTGGCACTGTCATCTCTTGACAAGTAGCACATATACCATTAGGAAGGTTTTGTCCGCGGCTACAAGCAACTTTAATCTTAATAGCTGTTCCGTGAATTTGACACTCAAATTCGCTTTCTTTATGCCGTCACCCACCTAATCTTGTTCCTGTATTCTTTCCTTTATGCATACATCTAAGATAGTCGTTTGGTTTGTTCTGGACATTAGACATTAAACTTCTTCCTTCTAGAGTCTGATTTTGTAAACTGCTTGTTGCGGCTCATATCTAAAGATAATCTTATTAATCTTTTTTCATCGAAAACTACTTTTAGAGTTCTTGTAAAGTTTCTTGTTTTGGCTTTTAGTGCCTTCCCTTTAATCTTAGACCATGTTGCTTTTGTGATAACAAAGCCGTCCCATTCATACTCTTCTAACGAAGCAGCTGCTCCGTCGTCTGAGTGTAATCTAGAATAACCTTGTACAGCCCCTACATTTGGGTTATCTTCAAAAGCATCTGACATATTGTTCATAAGAGAGACAAACGAATCGAAATCTGCAGGAGGGTTTTGAATGTAGAGGACTTTATTAAAACCCTTCTGGAACAGGGCATCAATCTCAGAAAGAGTGTCAGGGTTTTTCTTAACACCGACATTGTTGTACTTCTTGGCCTCTTTTAGGTCTGAGATAATTGCTAAACCTGAGCTATCAACCTCTACCTCTACCGGCTCTACGTATAGCGGTTTAACCCTATCTGGTTTCCAGAATCTATAAAATCTAGACTGACTAGCTGCTACAGGTCGTAAGATAGTCTCTCCTCCCCTAGTATCGTTGCCTACCATCTCTCCTTTTACGTGAGCTAGTTCGCATACTTTATCATCTCCTATAAAAAAGGAGATAGTATGCTGCCCGATTTCGAACCTATCAAACTCCGGATCTTTAAATTCGGGAGTTAGGGCAATCTCTCTATTAGGATTAATAGGTGTTTGGATTTTAAAAAACTTCTCTTCTAGCATAAATTTCGATAATTTCATCTCTTATTTTTCCTTATTTTTTCTTGTTGACACCCTTACTGCGTAGTATTTATACGTAGTAAGGTTGTTTTAGGTTCACTGTTTTTATCCTGTTACTGTTTTTGTTACTACTATATTCTGTATAGAATAGTAGTTTGCAGTTGAGTTTCCTATAATTTGCCATACAAAATCTTGGCTAGTAGCCAATCCCGCTGTAAAACTTCCCGTAGCCGTGCCTGATCCTCCTAATGTTTGACTGCCTGTTCCAAAGCTAGAAGGCATAGTTAGGAATAGGCTAGTAGCTCCTTGCATTAGTATGTAATCAAAAGACCAATTGTAAGTTGCTCCGATCTCTAGAGTATCCAAGGAGTACCCTATAAAAACTGCACCTGCTCCGGGTGTTGTAAATAGGAACCCGTTATTGTAGCTCATTCCTGTTTGCTGGTCTAGCCCTAGTGCGCTAGTTTGCCAAGGGTTTAAAGCATTTGAGTTATCTCCTGCACATCTGGAGTTTACTAGGTTTCCTGATGTGTACGTGTCGTCTCCTAAGCAATCTGTTGACATTATTGTTAGGTTCATAATAGTGGACGGGCCTTCGTCTGTTTCTGAGTGCTCTAAAGAGATACCACCAACTATTCCTGTTATAGTCCTAGACGGTTCGTCCTCGGTATCTAGGGTTTGGAACGTAACTACTTGATTTAGTTTTATACACGGGAGGTATCCTGTTTGTACGTTCCATGTATTTTCGGCCATTTTTATTTCTTGAAAACGTCTAACTGCAAGATCGAATAATCTGTCTTTAGTATACACGTACTTGTTTCCTACTTCCTCTAATTCAGGGCCTATAGTAGGTGCATATGGTGAGGATGCTACCATTTCTATTTGCTGAAAAGTAGGCTGATCTTGTTGGTAGTTACCACTTTTGTTGTCAGGGTCGTCTTCCATATTATTAAATATAGCCGAACCGAAAGCGCCTTTTCCGAAAGAAGAGAAAGGCACTGGGAACATTCCCGCAAGCCATTGTAATTGTTTATTGGCGAAAGCTCCTGAACTAGAGTATGCTTTGTGGTACTTAGGTCCAAAATAGTTTCCGTAGAAACCCTCTGTTTGCTTAGACTGCATTGTTCCATATATTAGGAAGTCGATAGAAGCAGGGTTAGGTCCGAAAAACGTGTTTAAACTTTTAGGAGTATATCTTGCTGAATATGTTCCTGCTCCTATGTTCTTCTTGCTGCCTATGCGCTCTACCGTAGGTGATATCTCTAGAGCGTTTCTTATATCGTCTTGGGATCCATTTAAGTTATTATGAGTGATTTTTACTGACTTTGTTTTGATCCCAGAAACTGCTACTTTTTTCATGCTCCCTTTTCGTGAGCTACCATCTGTGTCGTCGTTATTGCTAAGTATTTGATCCCCGCAGTCTAGCATTCCTAGGGAAGCCCCTCTAACTCTGACTACTGTTGTTCTCCCTCTTTCGTAACCGGCGGACTCGGCTGAGATAGTCATTCTTGCTGGTATGTCATATTCTACGGGGCTGTTATGGTCTTTCCATTTTTCTATAGTCAGTCTTCCATCGGTCTGTACGAACAGGTTAGCGCCGACCGCAGTGCATAGTGCTTGAAGCTCTGCTTGAGTATCTGCACCTTCTATCGGACCTAGTATAGTATCGTCGTCCCAGACCCCTGCTGTATTATAGTCTACTATATTAAAAAGAAACTGAGGGACGCCTAAGTAGTACTGAAATAATACGTCAAATACTGTTTTAATATCCGTTCCTGGGAATTGTTGAGTAGATATTGCTCTTCCTTTTAGATGCTCAAAAAAGGATCTGACATTCATAGATGCCGTGCCGTCTGCTATGCTTTTATCATATGAGTACTTTAGTCCGTAGATCCAGTTAGGACCAGTAGCTGCGTCATATGCGTCATCTAGGCAGTTTATAACGTCTGCGTCTAAATCTCCGCTTACTACGTCTTCTCCGTAAGCCATAGGGGAGGTAGGGTTTGATTGGTTTTCTACTTCTATATTAATCTTAATAGGAGAAACTCCCGTACCGCAGGGCTGTCCTTCAGCTACGTTAGTAGGGTCATCTAATCTGGTAAGATCGGCTACCAGTACGGACCCTGAGTACTCTCCGTTAAGAACATGCTCGGAGTTAAAAGATATTACTCTATGATCTAAGTTTGTATTAATTGGACATGTCATAGTGTTTAGGCCTTATAATATTATTATTTTGTTATTCTCTTCTAGTTTTTTTAAAAACGCTAATTCACTTTTTATATCATATTTTTTTGTGCTGTACTCTAGTCCGTAGTATGTTTTTATTTTGTCATCCGAGATATTCTCAAGATGCCCTAATATAGACACTTCTTTATAAAACAAAGATAACCACTTAGCTAATGTCAGTTCAGGGGACATCAAACAGACTGACTTGATTTTAGCCTTTTTAAATAGATCGTTATGAAACGTCATAGGTATTTCGTATTCGCTTTTTCTTATGATACTTTGGTCGGTTTTTCTAACTATGGAATATTCGTGCTTTTTATTCCTACTAGAAAACTCGTGAGTAGTCCTGCTTCCTACTATATTCTCATACCCTTTAGTAGGCGACAAATCCACTCTAACAACCGCATCGTACTCTTCTAAAAAAGAATTATTTACTTCTTTTTTTAAGAACCTGCTTATAATTATTGCTTTATCTTTTTTAGTAACAGGGTCTGACATTATGTTATACGTCCTTTTACGTATCTTTGCCTCTTTGCTAGGCTGGGGTTTGACTCCTGCAACATATTCGCTATAGCATGTTTTAGGTTTTTTGCTATAGTTTTCGTGGGATATGTAATCGGGATGCCATTGGTGTTTTAGCCCATACATCTGCGGTCTCTCTATTTCGGATTTAAAACTTTTTAGTCTATTAATAAAGACACAATCCTCACCGCCCCATGAGTAGAACTCAGGCCACTCTCCTACTTTCTCGAATCTTTTTTTAGAAATAAAACAGATACCGCTTCCGTTAGATAGTTTCCCTCCTTTTATCTCTCTTCCATCTTCTTGTATAAAAGTTATATAAGGAAATACTATACTCCCTTCTCTTACTAGCTCTATCCCTTTTTTAAGAGAAACACTGTCTACCATAACATCGGCATCTAGGAACAGGAGGGAGTCTCCTCTTGCGTTACTTGCTGCCACGTTCCGGCCTTTACCTAATGAGAAGTCGGAATCAACGGGTACGATAGTTGTGTTTACATTCCCGCTATATTCGTCTATCCAGTCTTCCAGAGGCCAATCGTCTGACTTAAAATCAGATACTACTATCTCTAAGTCCTCTGATAATTTAACATCTGCTATTGATTTTATAGTTTTAGGTAATAGGAGAAGGTCTCTATTATTATGACGGACCTTACTCCTATTTTTAACAGATATGCATATCGAGATCATGCCCTTACCTTATTCCTAGTTTTTTCTTTTTTCTGGAAGATAATTTGCAGGCTGTTTTGACTAGTAGCTTGGCTGCTGTTCTAGTGAACAGCTTAACAGCAATTCCTTCTCTTTTTTTAGCCTCGTACTCTAGCCAATCTGCTATTAGCTCTAGGTTATCTAAGCACCACTCCTCGCCTCTTACATTCATATCATTAGCACGAGCATTGCAAGAGCAATCAGGAGTAGCCTCGATGCCTACTCTTTTAAGCAGTTTCTTCATCTCAGTGCCCGGTCCTACCCCAGGTACCCAGGCTACTATTTTTTCATCTACTTCGCCTTTGTATAGCACTGTGAATCCATATTGTGCGTTACTGTGATAAGCCACATTCCACTCTGTTTCTTGTACAAAAGACTCCAAAGCAGGTCCTACATTTTCCTTCATATTAAATAAAGTATCATGTAAAGCTATGAATTTATTAGCCTTATTAGAGGCTCTATCTAAACTAGTTCTAACTGCGTTAGCTTCATGAGGTAGTTTTAGGAAGACCATGTCATAGCTCTCACTCCCTTCTGTTAGAAGGTCTAGCCCTGTCTCAAAACGCTCTACCATTTCAACTTTAACGTTATCGTAGTTAGATACAGTAGGCAGGGGGTTGTTGTTGTAGAGATATGACTTTGCTTTGATATCTGCTGAAGCTGCTGCTAAGATTGAGTGCGGTCTTCTAGATATCTCACAATAGGTACTGCATTCTTCTGCAAACTGTCTAAAAACTAGAAGGTGTTTTGACATATCTGATACGTCTTTTGAATTAGATACTGAGTGAAGCACATCTTGCTTGGGCTCTGTGATTGGTTTTAAATTAGCTACAGGGTCTGATATGAGCCATTCCCATTGCTTCTTGCTTATCTTATGTTTAGTATGTTCTACTCTTAGCTCTTTATCAGACATAGAGGAAACTGTGGCTTCTTTTACACTGTGCTCTTGTGTGAGATGTTTTCTAAGCTCTTCTGTTTCTGGGATATCTAGGTTTACAAAGTGATCATAGATATCATCCAACGGCATGTCTAGTTCTAAATACCCTAAAACATAGTTTCTAATCTTTGAGTACCTACTTAAGCTGTAGTGTTTGGCATCTGGATTGCCGAACCTATGCCACCAAACTAAATTTGGTAACAGTAAAACGCGCCTTCCTTCTTTTCTATACTTATTATGAATGTAGACTTCCTCACCTCCGAATCCGTTAAAGTCCTTGTTAAACACTAACCAGCTTTCTTTTCTGCATAGAAACAGACCGCATCCATTTGCTGGTATGTCCTTAGGGGTATTGTCTTTTACTAAAGACGGATCCTCACCCCAAGTACCTAACATCTGACCTCGCCATTTAACGTTCCAATGAGTAGACAAATTACCATTTGCATGTCTTAGAGGTCCTGTATAGAAATGATCCCTATCTTCTCCTTTTAGATTCTTAAGGAAATCTATTAGTTCTTGCACTGATCCTTCTTTTAGAAGTACGTGACTGTCCATACACAGAACATACTCTCCAGTAGCGTGTTCAAATACCATATTTTTGGTTTCGGCTGGGCCTTTTTCTTCTGTAAACTCAAAATATTTTACATTTTCTGCTATCTTATAGTCATATGGTTTTTCTGGGGTTACTTTATTGTATATCTGATCTCTTAGACTGCTTCTATAAGTTTGATCTGGAGTGTTGTCTACTACGATTATCTCTAGATCTCCATTGTTTAGATCATGATACATCTTTAAGGCCATTACAGATTGCAATGCTCCTGAAAAATCATAACATGTGGGCATGCCGATTGTTAGGATAGGTCTTTTACTCATTTTTTATTCCTTATTTCTTAAAGGGGGTATGTTCTATATCTTATATTTATACGGTCTTAGTTAGTAATAGGTTCACAAAAAGCAGGGAGTTTTTAGCTCCCTGCTATTTTTTGAAAGACTTATACCGGAGGCTCGCCGCCGCCGCCGCCGCCGCCTGGATCTGCTGTAGTACTAATACAGTCTTTAGTATCACTTTCACCTGGGACACAAACTGACATCTCAGGGGCTGGGCATTGGCAACCCGTACTACATCCCGTACTTCCATTGAACACCCAGAAACCAGTCCCTCCTCCTCCGCTGGACTGGCATATGTAGTCACAGGTACCCGTACAGCTTGGTGGTGCTGCTGTGGTCGTAGTAGTAGTAGGAGCCGTGGTAGTTGTTGTAGTAGGAGCCGTGGTAGTTGTCGTCGATGCACATCTAGGATCGGATGCTAAGGTAGAGCAACTGTGTACCGAAGGCGCGATGTATTGCTTCCAGAAGCCCCCGCAATCAGATTGCAGAACATCTTCATTACAGTTACCATCCTCACAGCAAGTTCCTATTGGCTCACAGCCTGAGTCACAGCTATTTCCTGTAGAGCGATAGCTGCTAACACAGCCTATCAATACTTTGCCGCTTTCATAGAAGCAGTACTTTCCAGGTTCTGTAGGCGGGTCGCCGCAGAACTCTGTGAAAGAAGCTCCTGTAGGACCTAGCTCTCCTGCTAGACCGTCGCTAGGGCAATTACACCCTTCTGAACAATCTGACTCTGCTAAGTACCATCTTTGGTCTCCCGCTACTTGCCAAACACACTCTCCAGTACATGGGGCTGGGGTGGTAGAGGTCGTTGTAGTCGTATCGCCTTCTCCGCATTTTACTTTGAACTCCTCGCAGTCATCAAAAGGAAACCTGTAAGGCTCCCCGCAAGAGGTACATTCTGAGGCTTCTGAGTCACATTCGTCTCTTTTCTTTTCCCATATAAATGCTTGACTACTCTCTGTGTCAGGATTAGCTATAGCAGCATATACACAGATTTTATCGCAAGGCCCTGGGGTCGTTGTGGTTGGTTCTCCAGTAGTTCCGCTTGTTGTTGTTGTCCCGTCCTCGCAAGGGTTTTTAGGGTCTTCAGTAGGGGGTTCTTCTGGAGGGCTCGGAGGCTCAGTAGTTACTTTGACGCATCCTGTGCTTGCGCATGAGTTAGCGCACTTTGAGCATTTTCCGTCCTCATCTGTAGTCCCTGTAGATTCATTATTAGGAGTACCGCAGCGGCACTCGTAGTAATCTATTTCATTCCAACAATAAGGAGGTATCACTACTCCAGGTGGGTATACGTCTTGCCATCTAGGGCATCTAGCACTTATGGCAAACCACGAGCATAGACACCCGTCCCAATACCATTTACACTCCCCTTTGCATCTTAGCGGCTTAGGGCAAGGTGGGCAAAATGTCTCCATAATACAACTACCCCCGCCTGAGTAATCACAGCATAATGTAGAGTTACATATCGTGAAACTATCAGGGTCTGGTGGCGTTATGTCATCGGGTCTGGTGCATGCACACCTATAGTAACAAGGCTGGGCGCCGGGTTTAGTACAAGGCATTAGTCTAAACACACCGTCAGTGCCTGCGCATCCGTCAATTAGTACCCATGTTATTACTCTACCATTCCATACTGGACGGTATTTACACTTCGCACTGCCTTCGCTATTAAGACAATCATATATTGTGTCGTCGCAGTCCTCTGTAGTAGTAGTGCTATCTTCGCACTCTTGCGCGCTGGAGACTATGGTGCCTCCTAGCCTACAGCATTCAGTCCTAGATATCTCTGAATATATTGGAGTATCGTCCTCATAGTAGCAGCAACCTACGGTAGGCTCATCTGTGGTGGTAGTGGTAGGTCCGCTTGTGGTAGTGGTCGTACACTCAGTTTGTGTGTAACTGCCATAATCAGAACATGCTTGTCCTTCTAAGTCTTCGCAGTCACCTCCTTCACAACAGTCGTCAGTGACTAACACCCATCTTGGTGACCACTCTGCGCTACCGCACTCCCACGTACAAACGCCGCAAGGATCTGTTGTCGTCGTGGACGTGGTTGTAGTGTTAGGATCACACTC
>JAAHTH010003281.1_pt1 | contig 11260 bp, 11 predicted proteins | sample 6116091 | NCBI WGS metagenome assembly JAAHTH01 (sample SAMN13939990, study PRJNA603662) | sponge metagenome | isolation source: marine sponge | host: Mycale hentscheli | place: New Zealand | collected 2006
ACAACTATACCTGTTGCTAATGCAACGTAGCTCTCGAAGTCTCCTAAATTAATATATAGACTCAGGGAACTAAAAGCGTAAACTTTTAAGTCTGTCAAATTCATTTTTTTTATTAGATTATTCATTGTATTATTGTACTAATATAATAAGCTTTTTTACTTATTGTTTCATTTTGTCGATTTAATCGTACCGTTCATCGACAGTTGTGTTATAAGGCTGTTACCTCTATTTTAGGGTCTATAGACCAACTATTACCTGTAGTCATTTCTATAGTGAGTATATCACCTATTTCGTGACCTTTACCTCCGTCTACTATAGATACAACAGATGTAAGCCTTCTAAAAGAATTAACTGTTCCTGTAACCTGCCCTCCTGTTCCACTTCCTGTAGAACTAATCACGTTAAAAGTGTAAGTTCCTGCAGATGTACCAAAAGGTCCTGAACCTTGATTGTCTACAGATGCAGCACTAAAAGCTCCAAGACTCCATACTTCAACGTTATTAATCATAACCTTTTTTATCTGTGTAGTACCTGCCTGTATATCAGTGAAAGGCAAATCCTCCCACCGATTTCTAGTTGTGTTAAATGCTGCTCTTGAAACTCCCATTATTGTATAAAGTATATAGTTGACGCACTTACTGTACCTGCTGTTACTGCTGCATCATAGTTAGCTTGACTAATAGTTACTATATTAGACATTGTAGATGAACCTGTAGGCTCTCCTGTGGTCTCTGAATCAATAGTGTTCTCTAAACTTGCCTTAGAAGTAGTTGTACCATCTCCTAATAATATATCATCATTAGTAGCTCCATCTTTTACAATAGTATCTGCTTTCAATTCGTCTGCTACAGTAACTCCATCTGTTGTAGTACTTAAAGCTAAGGTACTGTCATAATATAAATCAACTCCACCACCACCATTAGAAACGATAGCATTTGATAAATTCCCTGAACTGTTAGGGGTTTGAAATATTACATCGTGATTAGCTTCACTAGTTCCAAAAGTTAAGTTACCTTGAGAAGTAATAGCTGATACGTTACCACCTGCAAAATCAGGTGCTGTATTCATATTAAAGTTACCAATAGCAAAGCTGCTACCACTATCAAGATTTATGTTAAATCCATTACCATCTAAGTTACCACCTAATTGAGGTGTAGTGTCATTAACTACATCTGCTGAAGTTATATATCCTGAGTCGTTAGTAAGGTCACTAACATTAGTTGGTATAGAGTCGTTAAGAACCTTCCCTTGATTAGCAGATAAACTAATAGTATTATCAGTTGAATCTAATCCATCGTATACATCTCTTTGAGCTATAGTAGTATCAATAGTATTACCATTATAAGTAGGTTCACCATTAGCATCTTCACCAAAGTTATCTAAAGTAGACTTGTTTGTATGAGTGTGTCTATCTGTTGTATTATCCACAATATCTAGTCTTTCACTCGTAGTTATACCTACTTTTAAAGTATTAGCTGCTATTTCACTAGCTTGATTTGTAGTGATTACTGTTGGCTTGTTTGTTAAGTCATCATAATCTCTTGAGAAGTGACTTAAATCACTTATCTGAGATTCTGTTATAGTTAAGTCTCCTTCGTGCTGTGTAACACTAGAAGATGTTATATTAGCATCAGGCACATTAGCCCAAGTTACTGCTGAACTTAAATCATTTGATTCAGTTACAGTTAACCCACTAAGTGATGTAGTTGTTCCGTCTCCTAATAATACGTCATCAGAAGTAGCTCCTCCTTTTATAAAAGAAGTTGCTCTAACATTACCTATAACGTGAAGTTTTTCAGTGGGAGCTGTTGTACCTATCCCTACATCTCCATCACTCTCAATTCTCATCAAGCTATTAACTCCGTGAGCTCCATTATTACCGAAACTGATTGCACCTGTAGAACTATAATTAGTAACGTACATTGTACCTCTATTAGCTAAAATACCAAACTTGTCTATCTTAGAAGATTCAGCATCTATAGAGCCGTTAGTAGCTCCATCAAATAAACCTTCTTCAGCTTTAACATTTCCATTAACATCTAGCTTCTGAGTAGGAGTTGCTGTACCTATACCTACTTTGTTAGATGAGTCAGCACTTCCTGAATCAATACTTAATAAAATGTCAGTTCCTGCTCCATCACTATTCCAAAGTCTAAAGTCATTTCCTGCGTGATTTACATTCCAATAACTATTAGTGTCACTTCTACCTAATGTTAAAGTGTCTACACCTGCATCAATAGCCAAAGACTGAAAGTTAAGAGCTTTTAATGTTTGTGAAGCTTGTATATCTCCTATTACGTGAAGTTCATCACTTGGACTTGTAGTCCCTATCCCTACGTTACCTGAACCATCTATCATCATACTTGTAGCATTGGAAGAGCTTCTAAAAAAGAATGAATTACCTGAATCCATATTTCTAAACTTCATACCTTCCTCATCAACTAGAATTTTTCCTGTATCTGAAGTTCCGTGTTCAAGAGTAATATGTTTGTCCCAACTAGCTGCGTCATTTTTTAAATGTAATAATCCACTAGGAGCATCAGTCCCTATACCTACATTACCTGAGGGGTCTATAGTTAACCTGTCCGTGTCCTGTGTCTTAAGGTTTATTTTAGCCACAGAGTTAATTGTACTTATGTCAAGACCTGCAGCTCCATCATCTTTAATATATTGGTCGTTAGCAAACTTTAGTTTTGAAGGTTGAGATAAAAGTATATTGCCCTCAACGTGAAGCTTTTCAGCAGGACTATCAGTCCCTATACCTACATTACCTGAAGACCTTTCTATAGTTATTCTGTCATAATCTACACTTGAATCTCTAGTACCAATTTTAAATTTATTATCACTACCATCGTATGTAATAAACGCTCCAAAACTTTCGTCAAGTTCTCTGAATTCAACAGTTCCTGAATTGGCTGCATTAGCAGTATTACTTCTAAGTTTTAAACTAGGAGAAGAGTCACTAACCTCCAACTTAGTACTAGGACTAGTTGTCCCTATACCTACGTTACCTGAGGAGTCGATACGAAGTCTTTCTGTAGATGCAGTGTTAAGTATTAGATTACTACTACTATCATAAACTATTCTACCTCCATTTACATCTGAAACATCCCCTAAATCTATATAAGCTCCACTTCCATTAGCAGAGGTAATTTGCATTATTGCATCTCCTGCAGATTCTATATGTAGTAGTCTGTTAGGACTATCAGTCCCTATACCTACATTACCTCCATTGAAGTATGAATCACCATCAGCCTTTAACGACACCTCATCTCCACTACTGTCTCTTAACTTTAGTTCTGTATTACCGTTAGAGTCTATATATATTCCACCTCTATTGTTTCCTGCTGAATTAGCTGCGTAAAAAGCATAATTGCCATCTGAGGATACCTTTGAATGTAGTTTATGTATAGGACTTGTAGTCCCTATACCTACGTTACCATTGGAGTGAACCCTCATAATCTCAGTTCCGTCTTGGTTAAAAGTAGTAACTTCAGAGTCTATTTCTACATTCTGCCATTGAAAATCACTTGACCCTATATTAAGGTTTTTATCTGCATCTGTAGAAGGTCTTATATAAGAAGTAGACCTACCCATAACAAGTCCAAATCCTGACATATAACTATTAGAACCATCATTGTAATAAGCATAAACTCTAGAGTCTGAAGTTCCATCTCCTGCTGTAATACTGCCATCTGTAGTAATACTGTTTACAGTGCTCAAGGATGCAGCCTCAATCTGTCCGTCAACGTGCAAAAGTGATGAAGGACTGTCAGTTCCAATACCAACTCTACCTGTTGACGTAATACGCATAGCCTCTACATCTATTCCTGAAGAAGAGCTCGTTGATATTGTAAGCTCTGAGTTCATTCCAAATGTGTCTGTAGCTAATGACCTTATAGCAGACCTTACACCTGCTCCTAAAGAACTTGCGTCATCAGAGTAAAACTCTAAAGAAGACATAGCTTCATCTGCAGTCCAAGTTCCATTTCTAGTAGAACGTAGTCTTATAGTAGGAGTATCTTCAGCTACCTCAAGCTTCTCACTAGGACTATTAGTCCCTATCCCTACATTACCGTCTTTATCAATACGCATTCTTTCAGCAGTGCTAGAGCCACTATAAGTTTTAAATGATAAATCTCTACCACTACCATTATTATTTATAACAATATTAGCATCGCCATTATTAAACGTCAAGAAACTACCGTCTCCACCTTGAATATCTATATTACCATTAACTCCTAGTTTAGAATTAGGACTACTAGTCCCTATACCTACGTTACCTGAGGGATTCATAATGAAGTCTCCTGTCTCCGTAGTAAGCTTTAAATCATTAGCAGCTCCATCCCATTTAATACTAGCTCTGTCAACGCTGTTCTCTCTAAAGTTAAGTGTAGAGTCTGCGTTACTACCACCTCCTGTATTTATCATTAATGTAGCTCCTGAAGAGTCAGAAATCTCCAACTTAGCATTAGGACTACTAGTCCCTATACCTACGTTAGTTCCATCATCATATATAACACTGTCTTGTAGTCCTTCAGTACCATCCCATTTAACTACATAGTTATCTGTACCACTAGGTAGATTAGTCAAAGCAGTATAATCAGTTGTACCTGCTTCCCCTTGAATACCTTGTTCACCTTGAAGTCCCTGAATACCCTGTATACCTTGTATACCTTGTGCTCCATCAGCTCCATCAGCTCCGTCATTACCGTCAGTTCCATTAACTCCATCAATTCCATCAGTTCCATTAGTTCCTGCAGGACCTTCAGGACCTGTAGCTCCATCAGCACCATCAGCACCATCAGCACCATCTACTCCATTAGTTCCGTTAGTTCCGTTAACACCTGCTTCACCCTGAAGCCCTTGTATACCTTGTTCACCCTGTATACCTTGTTGACCCTGAGGACCTTGTATTGAACCACCGTCAACAAAAGAAGTTCCGTCAAATATATGTAAGCTATCGTCAGCCTGTACTAAATAAGCGTCACCCTGAGTGTTTCCTGAAGAAGGTAAAGAAGCTTCATTAGCCACATCACCTTTAAAAGTTATACCTGTTCCTGCAACACCTTGAGCACCTGTATCTCCTGTAAGACCTTGAATACCTTGCAAACCTTGAATACCTTGAGCACCTGTGTCTCCTGTATCTCCCTTAGGACCTTGAGGACCTGTATCACCTGTATCACCTTTAGGACCCTGAGGACCTGCTACTGTAGAATCAGCACCTGTCTCACCTTGTATACCTGTCTCTCCTTGTATACCTTGAAGACCTTGCTCTCCCTGTATACCTTGTTCGCCTTGAATACCTGTTTCACCCTGAACTCCTTGCTCTCCTTGAACTCCTTGTTCTCCTTGCTCACCTTGTATTCCCTGAGCTCCTGTAGAACCTGTTGTTCCTACTTCTCCTTGAATACCTTGTTCACCTGTATCACCTTTGGGTCCTCTTAAAGGACCTGCAAAGATTGATACTACTTCTTGATTGTCTATTACTGTTACTTGTATATTATCCATTTGTTACGTCTTGTAATACTTTAAATGTTCCACCTACATAAGTTTTAATGTCTCCATTAGGAAATGTTGTTTCCACGTCATAGTAATAAGTTCCTACAGCAAAATCAATAGGAGTAAACTTATCTATTTCAAATCTGCCATTAGCTGCATCAGTCATAGTTACACCTGCTGTTGTATCTACGCTTTTAACAACGTGACCTTTCTTACTATTGTTTCTGAACTGAACCTTAACAGTAACGTCAGTTAAATCTATAGGAGCACCTACAGCATCATTATATTCGAACTCTACTCTTGAAAAAGTATCGTTCTTTACTCTATCACTTAATCTTTTTGTTACCATCTTGTATATATTTTTTGGTTTCAGTATCTAAATTGTCTATAAAAGAATCTAATTTATCTTTGTAAACTGTTTTTAATTTGTATTTGTTAATGTCTTCCAATCCCATCTTGTTAAAGTTATCCTAAATAAAATCCTACTGTGTTAGAATCCTTATCAGGACTCATATCTTCCGTTGTGTCATTATACTCAGGGAATAATATACTATTATCACATAAGAAATTGATAAGTCTGTTTGTGTAGAAAACAGCCTTATCGTTAGCTCTATTAGCTAAACCTGCAATCTCTTCTCTATCAAGTGTAGAAGCATTGTCTGATGAGTGCTTAAATAAGCCTTTATTAGACAGTGTATAACTTGCGAAAGGTATATACTCAGCTTGAGTGTACCAAGCCAACATAGGCTTTATAAAGTCGTCTAAGAGACCTTTATAATCAGAGTTAGCTGCATCAACTATAGTTCCGTTAGAAACTAGTAACATAAGCTTTCTGTAAAGCTCAGTACCTAAATAGTTCTGTACGTGCATATCCTGCGCAGTCTCTATGAATTGAAGCATAGAATCAGGGTCTACATTACCTGATATAATAGACTTCTTTTTTACGTATGTATCTGAAACGAATAAAGCCTTTGCCATTATTTATTATTTTTTATGTTAAATATATCTTTTATCTTACTTAGTATAGTAGCCTTATCTTCTTCTTGTGTAAATATAGCTTCTATCTCTTCGTCACTTATAACTTGAGACGATAGTTTCTCTCCTGTTTCAATCTCTCTAGTAGATTGGTTTTGTACATTATCTAAATCACTAAACTCAATAGGTTGTAGTGTTCTAAAGTATAAGCTTAGGAATATTTTATTCACAGCTAATATCTTATTTAATGCATCTACAATGTTTTGTTGGAATGGTCTAATAACTATGTTATCCATTAAGTTAGAAGCTACTTTAAGTTCTTCTGCATTATTACCAAATCCTGTATTGTCTTTAATCCCTAAAAGGATTGGAGACACAATACCGTGACCTAACATTATCTTCTCTCTTGATTCTTCTGATAAGAATTGATATTGAGCGTGTGCATCAGGTAAATGTACAGGGTCTATATTAGCAGCAGTTTCTTTATCTTCATTAAAACTTAAGATAAACTTACCACTGTTAGAGCTTCCTCCAAACTTATCTGATATCTTTCTTTCTATCTGTCCTTGTACTTCGTCAGAAGGTACTCCGTTATTAAAGTTAATTAATAAACTAGGCTGTAAACCGTTCTCTATATTAGATAAGTGGTAGTTAGATACCTCTTCCTCTAATTGACTATACTGTAAAGAAGATTGATAATCACAAGGAGAATAGTAATAGAATCCTGAAGTATAAGTTCTTACAATAAATACTTCTGTAGTTTCTTTCTTACCACCATTACCAAATGTAGGTATTCTTCTAGGCTTGTCAGAAGTCTTCTTATTCTTCCAATCAGGATGATAATAATATCCTTTTATAACACCTGAAGTAGTTTTCTCTGCTCTAAGAGTTTCCATAGGATGGTGCTTAATAGCTACTACTCTTGTTTTGTTCTTGTTGTATAAAACCTTAAAACATCCTTGTCCTAATAACTTTCTGTCACCAACTACTTTCCTAAGCTCTCCTTCATCTATAAGCTTTTTCATTTCGATGTAAGAATCTCTATTGATATTTCTATCAACAGCATCTAATCCTCTACCGTAAATCATATCGCTAATACCATTAATACAACGTGCATTAGTAGGAGACCCTAAGAATCTATCAACTAAGTCATCGAAGTAACAGTTATCAACACCATACTCTACATAATCTTTACCTGAGTATTCTTTTACTGCAGGTCTTTCATAGCTAGATAATCCAACTATCCTTAAATTACTTTTTTCTTTACTCATATATTTTTATTTCGTCAGAGTCAGTAGATACATCTATAGTAAACTCTCCATTGTTAATACTGTACTCCTCGTTATTAAAGCCTGTTACAAAAGCTTTATCTTTAAATATAACTTTCTTATTAGGCTCAGCAGAAGGTGTAGTTAAATAGCACCATTCTTGCGTGTTAGAATCAAACTCATAATCAGAAGAAGACTGAGACACTTCCATAAAGTAGTACGCACCTTCTATTAAAGATGTAAATTCTAAATCAATAGAAATACCTTTACCTGTATCTTCGTGTGAAGATGCTGTAACAGTCTCTGTAGTCTTAGTTCCATCTCTAGTTATCTTAACTTCAATATCTAAGAAGTTATTATAGTTTCTAGGTATAATTACTATATTGTTAGTAGCTATGTCTTTATCTAATAGTTTCATACTATATAATAAAAAAAATGTGTTTTTGTTTTAGTTGCATAAAAAAAGAGCTACCGTTTAAAGTAGCTCTTTTGCAATAGTATTTAGATTTGATTAAGAACCTGATACGATACTTCCACCTGCACTAACAAGGTCAGTATCTAAGAAATTAGCAGGAGCTTTCTCCATACCTGTTAAGGTAAGAGTATAACCTGACATATCACCCATAGCAGTACCTGTAACAATAGTACCACCTGTAACTTCCATACCGTTGATTAAACCTGCAACGAAGAAATTATCGTTTTGGTCTTCAACTACAACGTGAGGATGTCCGAAGGCAATTAATTTGATTTCTTTATGGTCTTCTTTCGTAAGTTTTGGAAGTGATACTTCTAATACTTGTTCGAAAGCAACCGTTCCATTCTCAGCAGAAGCTTGTACATTCTGTGTTAAAGAAGAAGAAAAGTGTACGTCATATTTGTAAGCAGAAACAGCAGTTCCTAATGTATCGACAACATCAGCATCAGTACTGTTCATTACAATACCGTCAATGTCTCCATAGTTAATGAAGTATATATTCTTAATCCCTCCAACAGAACCTTTACAAGGCTTCAATCTTCCTAGAGATAAATTTTCGCAAGACATATTTTATATATTTTAGTGTTAATTAATTAAGTAATAGGGGAGCGTTAACTCCCCATTACATTTTTGCTATTAAGCGTACCAAACGATTTCAGAACCGATAGCGTAGTTTACTGCAGCAGTATAACGCATAACGAAACGAACGTTTTGAGAACCATCTAAATCAGCCATATCAAGAACTTTAATCTCGTTTTGGTCATTCATAAGACCTGTACCGAAATGTAAGTTAGAAGATTGAGCAGCAACCATATTTCCTGCAGGTAATCCGTTAGCCATAAAGATAGATACTCCTTCGAACTGTAAGTTAGAGAATCCTTGATTAGCACCTTGATTTAAGTAACCATCTCCACCACCTTGAAGTGCTAAAGAAGAAACGTAAGCTCTTAAAACATCAGAAGCAACGTATAATTTTAAATCTTCCTTACCGTAAATAGTTTGAGGAATCGCAGCGATTACCTTTCTCATTTCAGCTTGGATAGTTGCAGCAGCAACAGTAGTTCCTACCACGTCTATTACAGCAGCGTCAGCAGCAAATAATGCTAAGAAACCATCGTACTCACCTTCGTTAGCGTCAGAACCATTCCAAAGAATAGACTCGTTAGCAGTAGCTACTTCAGCAACGGTTTTACCGATGATGTATTCAGCTAAAGATGGAGGTAAGTTATCGTGAGCAGATAATCCCATAGAGATTGCATCCCAATCAGAACGGAAATCTTGCTTACAAAGAGTAAAGTTTACTTGAAATTCTTTTGGTTCAAGTGTGTTTTCAGTGATGTCAAGAGTTGCAGTTGGAGTAAAGTCACAAGTACCATCTTTAATAAGGTCACTCATTTCTACTCTCTTCAATACTTGCTTGAATTTGATGTTTGGTTTTACAGTCAATCCACCATTTCTAATAGTAGTTGGTTGTAGTAACGCAGCAGAGATAAAAGGCATAGCTTTTTCTCCTGCGTATGTAGTTGTAATGTTTGTTGTTGTAGCCATTTTTTTGCTATTTTTTATTTATTATTTGTTAAAAAGTGTTTTGAAGACATAGTCTTCGGTTGTTAAATTTCTGTTTTGAGCGTATAAGTAACTAGGAGCTTTTTCAGTAACTGCATCAGGAGTATGAATTAAATCGTCAACTACCTCTTCTGATTTAGTTTCGATTACTTCTTCTTTTACTTCTTCAACAATCTCTTCTTTTACTTCTTCTTTTACTTCTACCACTTCTTCTTCCTTTACTTCTACTTCTTCTTTCACTTCCTCTGATAATTTAGCAGGAACTTCTTGAGGTGTAGAAGGAGAAATGCTTTCTAATACCTTAGTGTACATTTCTTTTATTTCAGCTATCGCAGAATCAAACTCTACTTTTGAAACAGCTACAGGTACATCAACAGGAGCAGTCGAAGGAGCTTCTTCTTTTACAGCTTCCTTTGTCTCTACCTCTTTTGTTTCCTCTTCAGCTAAAACAACTTCTTCCTTTACTTCAATACTCTCAACTTCGTTACCTAGTGCTTTGCTAGAAAGCTCAACGATAGCCTTGAATAATTCTTTAGGGTTCTTCATAGTTTTAAAATTACATTAATAATTATACATTATAATAAGAAAGTAGTATAAGTGTTTTATTTTCAGTCCCAAAGACCTGCTCTTTCGTTATTATTAACTCTTGGACCTCCACTAACACCTGTAACTACTATCTCAGTAACCCTTACAATAGGCTCTCTAACAGTAACTGAGTTGCCTGTGGTTAAATTTATTATGTCTCCAACAGAATATCTTTCTCCTTCTTCTGATACACTATCAAAAGATACAGCTTCTTGATTAACGAAATCTAGCAATATAAAAGCTCCTGTTCCTTCTCCATCTGTAGAAGATTGCCCAAGATTTAATACGTGGTCAGGTGCTCCTGCTAATAACTCTCCTCCGTCTAATATCTCGACAGAGACAATAGTTCCTACTTCTGTAACACCTGTCTTGTTAAATACTGTCCCTCCTGTTAAAGAGCCTATCCCCTGACTCCAATAGTCAGGGAATTTGCACTTTCTTTCATTACATTTTGTCATTGTGTAAGTATTTTTACACCTGCAATATTTAGCTCTCATTATGTTAATCCGTTAATGTTTACTGTCTCTATGTCATTAGATACCATACTGTTAAGTTGTAATTTACCAACCTGTTGGTCATAAGGATAAACTTCACTTCTTATACCGTTAAAATAGGTATCAACAGCACCATCGCCCATCAACCAAATAAAGTTAGAAGTATAACCTGCTCCTTGCCAATTGTCTGCATCATAAATGCTATCAACATAAGTATTGTATCCTCTAACTAATTGACCATCTCTGTAGTCATCTTCCCACTTCTTAGGGTCTGTTATCATTAACTTAATCTCAGCATCAGAAGGAATAGGCTGTCCAACTCTTAAGGTAGTTATAATCATACTAGCTACTTTGCCGTGAAAGTTTCTATTAGAACCTCTACCACCTATAGTAAA
>JAAHTH010003283.1_pt1 | contig 11257 bp, 3 predicted proteins | sample 6116091 | NCBI WGS metagenome assembly JAAHTH01 (sample SAMN13939990, study PRJNA603662) | sponge metagenome | isolation source: marine sponge | host: Mycale hentscheli | place: New Zealand | collected 2006
TCCCCCAAACTTAAATGTAAAACCCTTTATACCCATAAAACCTGTTAGAGAACTGTGCAAATTGACAACTACAAAAGGTGATTTATTTCCAGGTGGAATAAACACAACATTAACAACTCCTACACCTCAACCATGGTATCCTTATTTTGTTAGTGGTAGTACACAGTATAATTTTCATGACATATTTTACAATTCTGGTAAAAATCCTTTTATAGCAACGGTTCAAACTAACTTTAGGATAGGTTCATTTCCAGATCCTGCTTATGGTAGTAAAGTAGGTATAGAAAGAGCATGGCAAAATCTAGGTGTATTTGAAACAAAACCAGTTCGTTCAGTGCTTGATATATATTGGGAAAGTTCTACTTCAGATTTAATTTCAGTGTTAAATACTTTAGTTTTAACTAATACACCTTTTGGTGTTTTAGATACTAATAGCAATAACACTTCATTAGGTGGTAATATACAGTATAATCATTTTGAAAATATAGCTAGTGGTACTGATATAACTCTTACATTTTCTTTAGTAAATAATGGTGGCTTAGCTATTCCTACTATACCTAACGCTGTTTTAGATAATGTAATTGATGGTGTTGGTGCTAACAGAACTAGTGAATTTACTATATATAATACTTCACCTGGGTTTTTTAGAATTAAAACTAATTCTACTTTTGTTTTTAACTCTAATTCTAATGTTAACGAAAGCTATACTTTCAATTTACTAGCAACAGACTCTGCTGCAACTCCAACTTATACTAATGTACCTATAGCTATAAACAATTGTAGATTACAAAATATTGCTCCTATATGGATTAATCAACCACCTGGAGTTGCATCTATCAACATGTCTTTTAGTAATTTTGTGTTTTCTATTAATTTAGGAGATGTCAAAAATGGATCAGCAGATCCAAGCAGAGATACTGAAGAAATAGTATATAGTGTAGTAGACACTATAGGAGTTACCAACCCTGGAAATGGGGCTGATGATTTTGAAATAGTAAGTAATACTCCAAGCTTTAGTTTACAAGCTAAACAAAGCGCTGTAGTTGGTACTACGTACGGTTTACAAATAGAAGCATTTGATGCAGGTGGAAATGGTTTATCAACTAAATCTACAGCTTTTTTAGTGGGTATTAACCCGTAATAAAACTAATAAACAAGTGATTATATATTATGGCTGAAAAAATAAAATTCTTCAATAGCTTTGTTTTAAAAAAGAATGTTAACGAGTTAACTAGTGGTGATGCTGCTAGAAAACCTGTATTTGCTGGTTTACCTAGTAATCCAAATGAATACCCTGAATATCCAACAACAACTCCATCAACAGCTATTGGTAAAGCATCTTTAAGTGTAGGTGCTCTAGCTAAGGATTGGATTATTGAAGAAGCTAGAATAAATGGAGATTTCAATGGTACTCAGGTAGGTTATGGTGTAAGAGCTTACTTAGTGGAAGATACTAGTCAAGGGGAAATTAGAAGTAATGCTTTAATATATTCAGGTGTATATAACTCAAACACTGGGTTAAATGAAACTAACGTTTTTCCACAAGCTGAACAAATAACAAAAGCTGTTGATCCATCTAATGGATCTATACAAAAACTTCACGCTTTAGATAGTAATTTAGCTATATTTCAAGAAAATAAAGTTAGTAATGCTTTAATAGATAAAGATGCTATATATTCAGCAGAAGGTGGAGGCACAGTTACATCGTCAAATCTTGTTATAGGTCAAGTAACTCCTTACGTTGGTGAATATGGCATAAGTACAAATCCAGAAAGTTTTGCTAACTACGGTTATAGAAGATATTTTACAGATAAATATAGAAACTCTGTAATGAGATTATCTAGAGATGGATTAACAGAAATATCTAGATATGGTATGTCTGACTTTTTTAGAGATGAGTTTAATGAGTTAAATGACACGTTTGAAGAATTAGTATTTGAATTAGATTACGCTAATTTTAGCCAGTCAGTTTCTCCTTTTAAAATACGAGTTTCAGGTACTAATATAAATCTAATAGAAAAAGGAATAATAATATCTATACCACAAAGCACTTCAGGTACAATAACAGCAATAGTAATTGGTGTAATAAACTATAGCGCGACAGCAAGGACTTTAATTTTAAGTACTAGTCCTGGATCTCCAGCTGTCAGCTCTAAAATAACTGCAACTAAATTTATAAAAGATAGAATAATAGGTGGTTGGGATAACTACAATAAGAACTATGTATTATCTATACAAAATAAATCTAATACTGCAAATACTAGAAGTAAATATAAAACATTATCTTTTGAAGAAGATGTACAAGGGTGGAATAGCTTTTACACCTATGAACCTAAGTTTGTTAGTAGTTTAAAAGGTAAATATTATAGTTTTTATGAAGCTGAGATATACGAGCATCATTCTAACGCTAATAGATGCGAGTTTTATGGAGTTAGATCTAACTCTAATATGACATTTATATTTAATGCTAACCCTTCAATAAGTAAAGTATTTAAAACAGTAAACTACGAAGGTAGTAACGGTTGGGAAATTAATTCTATATTGTCAGACTTTGAAGGCTTTGATAAGTTTAATAGCACACAAAGTCAATACCAAGACTCATCAAAACCTATTTTAAGCTATGATGAAGGATTATATGTAGAAAATGGAGTTGAGTATAGAGCAGGGTTTAATAGAAAAGAAAATAAATACTATGCTAACTTAGTTAACGATAGCGTAGCAAGACCTGGAGAAGTATTATTTGGTAATGCTACAACAGGTATAAAAGGGTTTTTTACAACAGTAAAAATATCAACAGACGCCACTACAGATGTAGGTGGTGCTAAAGAGTTATTTGCTGTTTCAACGGAGTTTTACATTTCATCAAGATAAAAAAGTATTATGGGAGATTTTTTAAGTATGTTTAGTGATCTAAGTGGAGATCAAAAAGGAGTATTATTAATGAATGCTGCTAAAGTAGTGCCATCTATTATAGGTTTTGGTACAGCTGCTAAAGCTAATAATAGGCAACAAGGTTATTTAGACGATATAAAAAAATTAGAAGGACAAAGACAAAACTTGGTTAACCCTTACGCTAAAGTTTCTAATCCTTATCAAAACTTAGCTGTAGCAACTAGAGCTGCGGAAATGCAAGCAGACCAAACAGATTTAGCTTTAGCTAACACTTTAGATCAACTAAGACAAACAGGTGCGGGTGGCGCCACAGCGTTAGCACAAGCGGCTTTAAAATCTAAAGAAGGTATATCAGCTAGTATTCAAACACAAGAAGCTCAAAACCAAAAACTAGAAGCTCAAGGACAGTTACAAGCAGATTTATACGCTGCTAAAGGACAAGCTGGTATAATGAAAATGCAAGAGGAAAGAGAAGAAGCGCAGTTAGATAGACTACAAGGTTTAGCGGATATAGAAGCTATGCAAAAAGCTGCTGGTACTTCTACAGGAATAGGATCGCTTATGTCTGGGTTAAGTGGAGCAGCTCAATCTCTTATAAAACCTAAAGCACAAGATTTTGGTAATGGTAGTGGTGTAGATGCAGATTCTACTATTACTTTAGAAAATCTAGATTATATTACTGGTGCTAGTAATTACCAACAATCTTCAGATCCTTTAAGTAGTGGTGGACCAAGTATTGCAGGTGAAGATTATTGGTTTGAACAATACGATTAAATAAAGATAAATATGGGAACTTATAGACAACCAAGTCAACAAGCAAATTTTTTCAACCCTGCACAAGATGTTTTAGTAGGTATAGAGAGTGTAGAGAAAGATGTAACAGGTAGATTAAAAACAGTTAGGGATTTTGAAAATGCTGCAGCAGTTAGAAGAGCTGACATGTTAAAAGCTTTAGCTGATACTGAAGGTATGGATGATATGGGTGCTGTAGATAGTTTACAAGCATCATTAATGGAACAAGTTGATGATCTTTATAAACTTGATATAGCTTCGTTTGAAGGCGATAGATCTGAGTATTTAAGAAAACAGAACGAAACAAATAATATAGTTTCAAATATACCAGCGTTAATGGGTTTAATAGATGCTGAAGGAGAAAAATTTAAAGAAGCTGAAAATTCTGGAACTGATTTTATTAAACAAATATTAAAAACTAATAACCAAGATTATGTTGATTTTGTAGAAAATGCTAGTAGAGGTGGTGATAAAGTGTCTTTTAGAATACAAAATGGAAATATTATAGCACAGTTAAATGGTAAAGATGTATTTAACGGTACTGCTTATATTAAAGCTAAAAAAGATGGTGTTGATTTAGTTAACTACGCAGGAGATTATAGTAAAGAAATAGGTGAAGCAGATAAACAAGCATACCAAAACTTAGATAATTTAGTTAAAGTACAATCTATACAAAAAGAAATCAATAAAGGTAGAACATTAAATACACAGCAAATAAAAGATTATACTGGAGCTAAGGCTGAGTATACAAAAAGATTAGAAGAAGGTGTTTTAGTAGATGCTTTATTAAATGAATCTACTTATCAAACGTTTACTAATTACGGTACAGGTGGAGATTCTGACAGTTTAGACGCTTGGAAAAATGATGAAATGCAAAGAGGTGCTACTAAGCAAGCTATTATAGATTACATGGTTGATCAAAGATTCCCTGGTAGTGGGAAATATGTAACAAGTGAAAAAGAGCAAGAGTCTCAAACTAAAGCTCAAAGAATAGCCGCATACGAAAAAAGAAAAGCTAGATTATTAGAAGAAAAGAAGTTTAATTATAAGATAATATCAACAGCTAAAAAAGAAGAAGAATTAAAGAAATCAGTAGATTTTTATTTAAATAGAAATTTAGAGCACGCAGAGAAAGTTAGTAAACTTAAAAAAGGTAGTGAAGAAAGAGCTATGGAAACAACCAAACTACTTAATGAAGCTATAGGAATTGACGTAGCTCCCTTTAAAACTATACAAGGCGAAATAGGGCAAAATGGTGAAGTTGTACAAAAAAATTCTGGAGTTTGGTTTATTGTAGATGCAGATGGAGAAGTTGTTGAGGGGATACAAGATAATGTAGGTTTAATAGACGCTTTAAATCAAGAGACTATATTTAAAAATTTAACAGATACTAAGAAGAGTGAAATAAAACCTTATGTAACTAATGAAATGGCTAAATTTTCAATGCGTCAAAGTGCGCCTAAACCTAAGCCAAAAACAAGTAAAAAACCTATTAATGTTGATAACATATTTAACGCTGGTGGAAGTATGTACACTCCTGGTAGTGGTTTAAATCTAAAACCTTAATATAAAATAATGAGTAAATTAGAAGAATTATACGAGTTATATATAGATAAAGGATTACTTACTGAAGCTGTATCACTATCTGATTTTAAAAACGCAGATGAAGATCAAGTAAGTCAATTGTATACCGCAGCTAAAGATAATGATTTAATAAAAGAAGTAGATCTTAACACTTTTAACACAGCTTGGGAAGAAGAAGATATTTTAGAGCCAGGTGGTGGCGTATTAGCGTACGAACCAGAGGAAAAAGAAGAAGTTTTAGAGGTTGAAGTTATACCAGAATATTTAAAAACTAAAGAGGAAATTGAAGATATATCAATTGCGTTACCAGAAGAAAAAGAAAAAACTCCTTATGAGCAGTATATAGCAGGTGAACCTGTTGACATTAAAAAAGATGCTTTTGACTTGCAAGACGAAGTAAAAGTTTACGCAAATAGGATAGGAGAGTTGACTAAGTATAAGCCATCAATAGAAGAACAAAATACCTGGACACAAGAAGCAGAGGAAGATTGGGAGGATAATTCTGAACTTGCAATTAAACAATTAAAAGATAGAAATAAAAATTTAGCTTTAGAAAATAAAGTAAATATAACACCTCAGCTTATTAAACAGACAGCTGTAGATATATCTGTAAATCAAAAAAGAAAGAATAAAATAAACAGGTTAGAAAGTGAAGTGTTAGAAGAATTTGAAACTAAGTTTGGTCCAGATAGAACACAAGATGTTCAATCAATGCTTGAGTCATATTGGATCATTAGTCCATTTGCCCCTGTTTTTTACGCTAAAGGTTTAATGAGTGCTTGGGATGACATAGTGGATGCAGCACAAGGTAAAGTACCAGAATCATTAACTGATGAAGAGAGACAGCAATTAAACAATGATAAGTGGGGTTTCGTAGCTTCACAAGCTTCTAAACACTTTGGAACAACGGAACAGAAGCGATATTATAATAGAAGACAAGATCTATATAAGCAATTAGATGTAAGTAATAAAGAATTAGAATCTGCAAATAGGGATTTAACTAGTGAATACTCTGCTTCTGAAGATGCTTTAGCAATGATACAAAACAGATTACATGTATTAAGTGTTGAAGTTAATGAAAAAGGCTTTATAACTGAAGAACAAAAAACGGAGAAAGATCAACTTATAAACGAGTATCAAAAACAAATAGATAAGCAGGAAGATTTAACTAATAAAATGTTAGGTAATATCAACCAAATAAGTGAGTTTAAAGACGCGAAGAATTTAACTTTAAAAACTTATGACAATTTAGAATCCTTTACATCTAATTTTTATAGTTTTTTACCAGGTTTGGTTAGTAGTGTTGGAACTTTTTCACAAGAGGTTTCTCCAGTTAGTATGCTTAAAAACGTTTATGGTGTTGACATAATGACTGACGAAGGTTTAGATAAAGCTTTTGGTGAAGATGATTCTGTTTTAAAAGATATTGTAGGAGCTGTAGGTGATATAAATGCTACGTCTGGTGAAGTTTTTGCAGCTGGTAACAACTTAGTTGGAGGTTTTAGATCTCAAAATGCACCAGTAGCCTCTATATCTGATATTGAAACACCAGAAGAGTTAGGTGCTTGGGCTTTAGACGTAGTATCAAGTCAAATAGGTAATACAGCTTTATTAATTGGGACTGGTCCTGTAGGTTTAATCTCTATGAGTTTAGGGGCTGCAGGAGACAAGATGCATGAGATGAATATGGAAATGGCTGGTGTAAGAGATCCTGAAAACGAAGATGAGTATATAGTTGAACCACAGGAAATAAGTGCTCCAGCTTATTATACTACAGCATTACTATATGGTGGTGTAGAGTTTTTAAGTGAGAAAATTACCCAAGGTGTTTTAAAGGGTGTAGGAAGTAATGTCCAAGATATCTTTGGCAAAGCTGGTAAAAACGCTATGAATATAAGCAACAAAAACAAAGATGCTTGGGGACAATGGGTTAAAAGAGTTTTATATAGTGGATTAGATATTAGTAAAGAAATTAGTGGAGAAGCTGCTGTAACTTTAACGAATAATTTTGCAGATAAATATATTTTAGGTAAAAAAGAAGTAAGTATGCTAGATGGTATGGATGAAACTACGTTTAGAACCGCGCTTATGGGTGGTATTCACCAATCTCCAGTGATATTTGCTCAAGTAGTTGGTTCTGTTTCTGGTAAAGGAGAATACGCTAAAGCTAATAAATTAACAGCTAAAATAATTGAATTATCTAAAGAAAGAAATAGAATACAAGCAAGTGGAGGTGATGTTAGTCTTATACAAAGTAAAATAGATAAAGCATTTGAAGACAAAATGAAAGCCATAAATGTGGTTCAGCAAAGAACTGAGGATATGTCTGATGAGCAAGTGCAAGGAATGATTCATATATTTAGAGAGGAACACAAAATAAGAGATCAGATAGATAATATTTATAGTTCAAGAAAGTATAGTAATGAATTAAAAAATGAGTTAATAAACGATCAAATAAATAAATTAAAAGATTTAAATTCTCAAAGAGACAGGATAATAGCTAGCGCTACTATAGAAGGAGATGTTTCTAGATCTATGAAACTTTCAAATCAGTATAGAACTGAAAACGGTATATTAGGTGACGTAGAAGTTGTTGTAGCTAAAAATAATAAAGAAGGTTTAAGAAAAGGTTTAGAGTATATAGACAGTTCTAAAGACTTAACTGATGATCAAAAAAGTGAAGTTAAAAGACAATTACAAGAAAAGTTTAAAGAAATTGATGCTGCAGAGGGTTCTGGAGAATTTAACGTAAATGGTATACCTTTTGGAGATGGTATTGAAGTAAACGGTGAGACTGTAAATATACCTATGACTTTTGCTTTAAGTAATGAAAACGCGGGTGTAGTATCACACGAGCTTGGTCATATGACTTTGTTTAAATCATTTATGGAAAACAACCCTAACGCTGTTAAACTAGTTGACGACATGGTTAACTGGGTTGGGAAAAACTACAAAGATTTATACCAAGAATTATTACAAATAGATGAAACATATAAAGGTGAATCAGACACTTATATAGCTGAAGAGAAGTTAGCTAAACTAAGTGAGTACATGAGGCGTTATGATCTTAAAGGTGATAGAACTATTTACAATAAAATATTTGGTAGATTTCAAAAAATAAATGATGGTAAAAACCAAATAGAAAACGGTAAGGATGTTTTCGATATGATAGGTAGTTTTAACAACTCATTTGAATCTGGTGAACTAACTGGTTTAACTAAAAAAATATCAGAAGCTGAAAAAATAAAACAACCAGGAGAAAGAAAAACTACATTCTCTAAAACTGAAACAATTGATTTAACAAAACAATCAAATCAAGATAAGTTAAATGACTTAGTAGGACCTACAAATGAAGAAGGTTTTTATACTGTTAGTAAAGATGACTTTACAGGTAGTCAAGCTGAAAATGCAGCTAAATTATTGTTACAAACTGGATCTTTTGATGGATTAATAGGTGATAAAATATTAGTTAAAGATGATCCTAAGCAAAGAAAAGAAATATTTGAAAAATCAAAAGATGAAATTGAAAAACATATATCAAGATTTGATCCTACAAAGAATAAAAATTTATTTGGTTATATAAATAGTTATATACAAAACAAAGTCGGTACTGCAGCTAAAACTGTATTAAGACAACCTAAAACAGTATCTACAAGTAAAAAAATAGGTGGTGAAGATTCTAAAGTAACTGTGGCTGAAACTTTAGTATCAGATGAGATTAGTCCTGAAGAGTATGCTGATATAAAACTAGCGCAAGACAAGTTAAAGAAAAATAAACCTCAACAATCTAAAATAGCTAAAAAAATAGATTTAACTGATAATGAAATTAATTTAGCTAAAAGAGATATAATAAGTTTTTTAAGAAAAACTGATAGGCCAGCGATAACTGATACTAAAAAGTTTTTTAAAGCTTTAGTCGATTACGCGACTGGGAAAGGTGTTCAACCAAGTGGTTTTGCTAAAGTTATATATGATAAATTAAGTTTACCAAAAGATGGTAGATTATCAACTAAAAATAGAGAAGCTTTTATTAGAGAAATAGCAGAAGATTTAATAGCTTTAAACAAGGTAGATCCAGCCGTTATGAGAAGATCTAAATGGACTCCTTTCTACGAGTTGGAAATAAAAAATATGAATCCTAAACAAACACAAAAAGCTATTGATGAGGGTCGTATTCCTTCTACCACTAATTTAAATGCTGGAAATGACTTGTTTAAAACACTAAATCCTAGTGTGGATCAAGTAGTTGATTACTTAATGGGCATAAGGCCAGATGTTTTAAAAAGAAAAATGCCTAAATTTTTAGGAGAAGTTATAGTTAAAAACGAATTTAATGAAATAATAGAAAATCCTAAACAACCTGTTTACGATACTAAAGGTAATAAAACTGATAATACAATAGATCTATCAGAAAGCGTTACAGAAGAAGAAGTTGTAAGAGGAGTACCACAAGTAAGAGAAAAAATAGCTAGACCAGAAGGCATTAAGTTTAGCAAATCTAAAGCTTTAAAAGATATAAACGAATCTAAAATACAATTCAGTAAAAATGATCAACAAGTTGAGTTTAAAAAACACGTTAAATTATTTATTAAAAATTTAGAAAGTTTAAAATCTGGTATAAACGCAAAAAGTATTGAAGCAGCTTTAATCAAGACTTACATTAATGAAAATGAAACTAATGTTTGGGGAAAAACTATAGAAGAACAAACAGCATCATTAAAAGATTTAGCTAGAAAGTTAAAAAATCCATTAAAAAAATATTTCAAGTTTGAACAGTTAGATAGATTGCCAAAAAACGTTGGTGAGTTTATTATTGAAGAAATAAAACAAGGGGAAATTGCAACTAATCTTACTAAATTCTTAAATTTAAAGCCTTTAATAAAAAGTTTTAAACAAGCATTTTCAAAAGATGAACTTCAAGAAAAACAAAGATCTCTATCCATTGGTTTTACTAATCATTTAGTAAATGAATATGGGAATAATTTTAAAGGTAAATTAAAAGCGATAGAAACAAGTTTAAAATGGATGACTGGACACCAGACTAGTGCTGGAAAAAGAGGAAGATTTAAAAGATTACAAACGTGGGATGGTAATGAAGACTATGTTAATAATAATTTAAACACTATTCCTGGTGTTGTTATTAAAGGTAAACAAACTGGATCAGGTTGGACAATTTCTAGTGTTTCAATAGATGGAAAAGATATAAATATTAAAGAGTTAAAAAACAATATAAAAGTACAACCTCAAGAATCCAAAAACAAACAACACTTTGAAGAAACTTACAGTGATAGATTAAAAGAATCTAGAGAAGCTTGGGATGTTCTTGTTGATTTCTTAAAATTTACAAAAGATAATGGAAGTCCTTTAGATTTTGCTATGACTATGATGTCTTTAAAGAGTAGTATGAAAAGTGTTTTAAAATCCGCAGCTCCTGTTAAGTATTATTATGTGGGACCAAAAATGTCTATTAAAGATCTTAGGTATGAACACATGATACCAACTGAATATGTAGCTTTAAAATTAACACAACATTTTTATGGTAAAAAAATAGACTTAAATGCTTTAAGGGATAAGTATAATGTTGCAGTGATTCCAAAAACTATGGATGATAATTTTAATGTACAATTTCAAAAAATAATGCCATCTTTTTGGAACGAAACATTATCTGAAACACAAAGATATTTTTCAGAATTAACCCTTGGTTATCCAAATATGTATGCGTTAGAAGTTATTGGAGGAAAAAGAAAAGGTGAAATAATAGGTGAAGATTTTGTTAATTTATCAAACGCTAAATTTAAAGCAAAAGAAAAAATAAATGTCCCATTATTAGAAGATGCAGGAGTTGTTAATTTAAAATTTTCTAAATCCATGAGTAGTCAAGAGGTTATTGATAAAGCTATTAATTTAGATAAAGCTTTACGTAACGCTCGTGATCCTAAAGCACCAATTAAAAAAATAAGGGTATTTGATTTTGATGACACATTAGCTA
>JAAHTH010003285.1_pt1 | contig 11252 bp, 2 predicted proteins | sample 6116091 | NCBI WGS metagenome assembly JAAHTH01 (sample SAMN13939990, study PRJNA603662) | sponge metagenome | isolation source: marine sponge | host: Mycale hentscheli | place: New Zealand | collected 2006
CTGGGCGGATTTACCCAAGTAGCACACCAGTATCTGGTGCCTGGCGATATCAGAACCTATGAAAATGCACCTGTCACAAACTTCGGTGGCAGACACGCAGGACCAGGCTGGCAAGGACCTGAAGATCCTAACTTTGCATCTCCGTGTTACCCTAATAGCCAAACAACGCCATTAACAAGAATTTGCAGAAGCACAGATCCCAGACCGTGCGACAGTACTACTACTCCTAACACAGTGGGTAAAACATCACAGGTATTTTTGGACACAAGTTTCAAGGCTGAAGGTGCGGCAGATGATGCCTGGGCGCAGTATGAAATTGTATATCAAAATGGACCTGACTTTTATATTTGGCCAAAAGCGGTTGCTGTCACTAACACCGGCAATGGTAAAACCGCTCCAGAGCGTGTAAATGTTAGGTTCGGAATGAGAATGACACTGCCCACTCAGGAATACACATTTAAGTTCAAGTCTCGCGATGGTCTTAAAATGTGGTATAAGTTGGGCGGTGGTGATGCCAGAGATATGATAAAGTTTCCAGATGATGTGGAAGGAAACAATCCTTGTAACCTTACTGCTGGTAATACAGGCAATGGTAATGTTTGGAGACCTGGTGGTGGGCTGGACGGATTTACAGGCAAAGTGACTATTCCACAGAACGGTTTTATACAATTTGTTGGTGGAGCAGTAGGTGTACCAGGACTCAATCAACATGGCTGGAGTTTGGTGATTGAGGATGCCAATGGCAACAATATTTGGGATGCCAGACAGCTATTGACAGGAGCCGATAATGGCCTAGTGGGTATTGACGAATGTGGATACAATGCTTTGTTAGAAAAGGGTGACAGGCTCCCCCAGTACAGATCCACAGAAATGTACGTTCAGAATGGATGGGGAGGATATGTTAATAATCAGCTTTTCCGCCATGACACCGCCGAGGGCGATCAAACACTAAGAGATTTTTCCACTACTAGACAATACCTTTGGAGCAACTCATTAACCAAAACTCGAGGTGGGTCAAATATAGCAGGAAGTGTTTATCTCAGACAAGGCGATTACTACTTTATCAGGGTTATTGTGAGTAATCACGAAAATCAGTCTGCAAATTACCAGTTTAAAGTCGCGGGTCCCACGGGTGGATTTACCCAATCTGTGAAATTTTCTGGTAATGGTGATCCAGGTAGCGATACTAGTGTGGGTGGAGGCGCTGGTGGCAGTGGCATACCCATCAACAAAGAAGATTTGTGTGATAGTGTGCTCGCCCCTGGAGGACAACCAATTGACAATATCGAGACAAACTTTGCAATGGTAGATAGTTTGAAAGTAGTACTTAATCTCAATGACTTAAATGTTAGTACCCATCAAATAGGCAGAGAGGGTCAGGCAGAAAGTTTACCAGCTGGCCAGGGCACCCCTGATCCAGGAAGCCACCTTATTTTATTCAGTGAGGATAACGGGACAATCACTGCACAGATTACTATATCTCAATTAGTTCGTGCTGGCCAGGGAGATATTGCTCCACTTGATAACGAGCAACAAAGTGCAGTGTTAGCCGCATATAATCGCCAAGTTGATACGAATAAAGTTCTTACTTACAACACGTTTATGAATGCAATCACAAGCCAGGCGGTTATACAGTGGGGTCTGGGAGGTAATTATCCATACATTTACCACGCGGTTAGTGATGTAATTAGATCGATTTGTAGTGGTGTAGATATTATCACACCAATTAGGACAAATGATACGAGTAGTAACGACGATGGCAGAACACAAGTAATGAGCCAGTCACAGACTAACGGGGTATGTATTGATGTTGACTTTACACAGCTCGGCAGTGGCGCGGCCCAGATAACATCAGAATGCTTGGACGAGTGCAAGACGCCCAATAAATTCCCTATGTTGGAATCTCAGTACGTCGCACCAGCTGGATATTATGATGATGTTCCTGACCCCAATTATGAATCTAAGGTTGAGATTAAAAAGAATTATGGTATGGTCGCTCCCACGCAATGGAGCGCACCAGGGCCTTCAACCAAGGGTGATTATGATATAAGTGTAGCATACGCTCAGGAGAATAGTGTTAAATTTAATCCTGGTAAAGTAACTGCTGTTCCACTCACAGTGCCAGATGTCTTTGTGCCAGATAATTTCGATATTGTGTCATCTACCAACGGCGCACTGGAATGTTCATTCTGGTTTGAACTCAGTAGCAATACATTCTTGTATGACCCAGACAACATAGGTGCCTCGGCCGAGGGTGGCACTAGCAGACCATATCTGGTATGGTGGGTGAGTAATGGTCCAGGAGGTATACCCTTGGGAGATTATTACTTTACCAGACCCAGTTATTCATCTACACCCAGAATGTATGCTACCATGAGTTACGAGCAATGGATTTACTTTCAATCTGAGACGAATAATTCTTTTAAGGGTTACCTGGGCAATACCAATGGTGTAAGATGGATTAACTATGCACCATTGAAATATGAGGCAGTGCAGGATCTTAACTTTAATATTCCTTTGCCTGGCACAACAGGGTTTCTTGATTTGCTTAGTGTCAAAGGCTACACTAGTAATGAGATCAGAATCAGAGGCACAGCAACTTCACCTGATTGTACTTCTATAGCGGCAGGTTCAGGAGGCAGTAGCAGTAGTAACCCCACTATGAAGAGTTTGCCAAACATGATACCTTACATTGGAGAAGAATGGGACGGCAACGTGCCAGGTCATGTGGAAATAGCTACCAATGGTGGATACTCCTGGGGTGCAGGTGCAGGTGTTGATCCTTATCCTGCAGGCATAGGTCCTGGTAATCAGAGTCCCAGACTCACAGGCAATGCTGTTTGGTTCCCACAACCAACCAATGGCAAAATTTTAAGTTATGAGTGGCAAGCAACCAATGAAAAAATTGTGCCATCAGCTCAGTATAGTTGGGTTTGGTCTCCCGCTGGTGGCCAAGCAGTGTTACGATTTTGCTCACCAGTACTCACCGTTGTTAGGTGGTTTAGTGCTACTCCAGGTGGCAGACCTTTGTTAAATAAAAATGGTACACGCCCAATTTTCAATATTGGTGACGCCGCGGTTGACCCTAACTTTACATTACAACAATTGTATGATATAAATGACGTCAGACCCGGCTATGATGGATCCCCCGTCATACCTGTTATTACTAAGAAGTACTTCTTAAACGCGGCGGCTCTTGAATCAAGTTTAGTTAGTACTTTGGTATCTGAAGGCAGAGCACCCACGGCATCAGAAGTCAGAGTGTATAGTCCTCCAGCATGTGGATCTGACAACTCTTTAGCCTATGTTGTTGGCGCACCACGCGGAACAATTTATAATTTCCAAGAATGGCTTCAGGAGAATACCTAATGGATAATATTAAAAGCATAACCAGACGCCCCCAGCCCAGTACTAGTATCCAAACCAAGGGTAAAATCATAGATGCTCAGTACGAAATCAGCATTTGTAAAACTGTGGTTGACGGTCCTGACCCCACTAGTGCTCAAGTCAACGTGGACGGGCTTATGATACGCCCAGGATTCTCCAGATCACAATGGCTTAACTGTCAGTGACCTGATTAACAGCGCACATAATAAAAACAGATAAATACAGGTATGGCAACACAACCATACAATGATCTAGGTAAACTTTCAACTGGCGGTGAGCAACCCTTAGTACTTTCTAATAACGGGCTCAATGTGCTGGAGATCAACACCGGTGAATTCAGTGACCTAATAAACGGATTTACTGATCTCACACTGGATACATTTACTACCAATCTCATGGGTAACCCCACCCCAGAACTTTGCACAGGTATTGTTTCCTGGATTAGCGAAGAGCCTGGTGAAGCTCCAGTATCACTGGGATTGTTGGGCGGCAATGTTAATGTATCCACCTCAGGCAAAATAGATCTCAACTGGGCATTAAGTTTAGATCCTGCCAATGTTCAAACCACAAATAGCTCAGGTAACGTAATATATGATGTAGATTATATCATGGAGTATCCTGGATTAACCTCAAACGTTGCCAGTATTACATATTATCTAAACGTTGCCTATGTTAATGACACATGTTTGGGTAACATAGCAAATTGTAACGTAAGTGTTCCCACAGACAACGTTTATGAAGGTACTTGTGGTGATAGCACAACAAGCACATGGATAGGAATACAAACTAAGGCAAGCAAGCATTGTGGTAGTTACCCAGGAGAAATTTATACAGATGGTGTGAACACCATAGGCAATGCATCAACCTGGGCACCAGCAACAACAACATATTATCCCTATGGTAATAGTACCGCTACTTCTGTAATTCCAGCCAACACTACCATAAGTTATGAGTTTGATATTAGCGCACTGGGTAGTGACATCTATGAGGGCGCAATTTATTCTGCTAGCAGAACAGATACCCTGATGTGGCTGTCAGAGACCAGTGCTGGTGATCCTATTATAACCACAAACGGCTGTGAAGCCAAGAAGATTGTGGGTCCCAGTGGAACACAGTTTACTATCAAAAAGTTAGGCAACACTATTAACAGAGATATTGATCTGGACGAACTTAGTGGTACCAGTTTGTTTATTAATATCCAGGGATACGATCTTGGTAATGATACTGGCGACACCACAAGCACTACTTTACGAATTGAATTACAAGAAGTCACTGAGGACAATGCTAACGTAAATTACAATGCACCTTTGGGATCCAGAAGAGTAGTTACTCCCATAGGAATTGCAAGCGGCTTTAACACCGTATTTGAGTTTCCAGAATCTGGTGAGTATATTGTAGCATCGCAGTTTATTGACGACACTGGCGCAGTATATAACCAAGTAAAAACTATTAATGTAGACAATACTAATATTGCCGCCAATAGAGGCTTATTAAAAGTACAACCCAGAGACCCTAACTACGACCCCGGTGAAGTAGTAACCAGAGGTTTGTTGGGGTATGGTCCACATTACTCATGCAGTCCTGGCAGATACGAAAACGATCCCAGATATGCCAGTATAGGTGCGTCATTTACTTACAACGGTCAAAAATACAACATGACCCAAAACATGGCAAGTTGCCTAGCATTTAACTGCTTGGATAACTGCTTTGGTAAGAACACAATAACATCTGGGCCTAACGGTATCATATCTCGTGGTACTGTTGACAATTGTGTGGCAGAATTTTATGGTTCAACATTTTCAGGTACCGAAATTATCAATTGGCAGAATCCAGGATTTACTGATGTTATTGCAGACGTAAGTGAGGATATAATCACATACCCCATAGTAATTCCTACCTCATCGTTTAGTAGCACCAAAACAGTTCATGGCTCCATAGAAGCCAAAGGTAACAACATACTGATGTGGATTAGCACCGAGCCAGGTGGTGGACCTGCAGGTTGTTATGGATTCCTAGACAGTTATGCTCATTACCATAGTTTGAATGGCCAGATGAAGTTTTATGCTACCTACTCGAACGGGATAGTAGAACAATTTTCAAAGTCTCATACACAATTAGAAATGGGACACACTTATTATGTAAACATTGCAAGAATCACAGGCAATGTACAAACATTCCTGGATGGCGGCACGGTAAAATTTGTACGCAACAAAAACATTACTGTTACATTTAATGGAATGAGTTCCTGGAACTACAGGGACGCATCAACACAATTGAATCCTGCAGGCGGCATCAACACATCGCCTCTGGTTGACGGCACAACAAGTGCAAATGTAAGCCCAGGTCAGGAAGTTTTGGAAGTATCATATGCTGTAAGTGAAAACTATGGTATTTGTGCAGAAACCTGGGACTCAGGCGAGACTGATAAAATACAATTTAGAGTACCACCAAACAGCAGGGTAGCTATGCCCTTTACTACGACGACTCGTATGTACACAGGTGAGATTTTATTTAGTACTGGTGACAAACCTTTTGGAACAAATGCCAAAACTTATATTGTAGATGCACCTGAAAAAACTAGTGAGTCAGCATACGGTAAAATAGTTAACGCAACCACTAACCCAGAATCTGGTATGTCCATGTCGCTTAACATTGACGTAGAAGTAGATGGTTACTCAGGCACCCCTAGCGCAGATGCAGTACTGTCAGCCTTCAGAACTTATTATATAATTGTAGAAAACAATACACAAACAATGTTAACTGGTCATCGTTCTTTGACCATGGTGTACAATGAATCCTATGGATTACCCAGCACAAATTATGATCTTTATCCACCCTGGTGTATAAACACTAGCAAACAAAATGTTGGTGGTGCACCTAACATAACTGGCACTGGTACTTTTGGTGTGACACCCACAACTAAACTAGGTGCAGAAATAAATTGTAAGTTCACTGATAATGCTACAGTTAATTTTTATAAACTTGGCCAGAGGTTTACCATCAAGGGCCAAGATGTAATTTGTAATGCAATGATATCAGAATGCCTGGGCGAGAAGAAAAATCCCACGGTACAAGATGTGCTCAGATGTGCTGGAATATATCACGACAGTTTAAATCCTGATACTCCTTTTGCTAATCCTAGTAATCCAGGCGGCATGCCTGTGGATGCAGACAATGTTCTTAATACTGACAGCCCTGATCCCGAAGCACTGACATTTACAACCGGTAATGGCAACAATGTGTTTAGAAGCGGAAGGCCAGCCACATCACCACTTAGTGGCGGCGCCACACAAGTAGATATATCTGTTAGGGATGCTATTAATAGTGGAGATTTTTCAGAGTTTAACCTTAACGGTTTAAAAAACAATGCATTTACTGGCAACAAAGCCGGTGTTAATTGGCAAGATTATTTAAGCCAGTTTGAGAAGTTTGGAAACTATACGAGTTTTAGTAATTACCCACTCACTGGTGACTCAGATCTTATTCCCAGCAGTTTTAGAATTAAGAAACGCAAAGTAAAGAACCCCAATGTGTATGGATTTGATATCCCACTCAAGGACGGCAGATTTGTAAATGCTACATCACAAAGAATCACGGGCGGTACAGTTAAGGCACTTAGTCAGCCCTTAAACATTGTGCCAGAACGCCCAGGGCTATCAAGACTTACAACGTCAGAGACGAGGCATATGGAAAGGTAGTACCTAGCAATCTTAACCAAACATACCGTAACACTTACTACAATCCTCGTAGCATTGGAGCATACTTTAGTACCAAGGGCAGGCAAATCCAGAACATTGCTAACTCAGGATTTATTGCTGACCCACAAGCAATCAATGTACCGGGCGGTGGATTCCTTAGTAGTTCAGGAGCAAATGAAAGCATACCCAGCAACGTTCCTAGATTAAACAGAGATATTACTAGCCAAGGTGAGGGTGAAGATTTTCTGTTGCCAGACAACCTACAGCCCATGGCACAGGATATTAATTATGCCCCAGTGCCACCCATGGAGATGCAACCACTTAAAATAGATGAGAATGGTAACTATGTGCCTGCAGGCCCTCCGGCCAAACTTAACCTCACACAACCAACACCTGAGGCATCAATTAGTGCACTGGCCGCGGCCTCAGTAGCAGATGGTTCAGAACTTTACATCAACGACAGAAAGATTGTTTTTAAGTATGGCGGCAGTTTAGAAAGCATCAAGACACAAATTAACTGTGGTAAGTTAGGTGTTACTAGTGTTATTGGTGAGGACGCAAATACTGGTCAACAAATACTCACTATCAGTAGTTGTGACAGTTCACCCTGGACTGTCGCCAATGGCTGTGGTGGTGGAATATTCCAACAGGTTGGTGACTTCCATATTAACCGTGGTTTTGATCAAAGCAAAACAGTTACAAGCGTATTTGTACCTGCCGATCAACTTGCTGGCTCAGGTAGTGGTAATGTTTCCACAGCTATTATCAACATACCCTACACTGATCAAAACTTTCCTAGCACTGGCAGATTGGTTGACGTAAACTTTGATAGAGAATTGTATTTAGACCCATCTTTCCCAGCAGATGCGACTGATAAATTTCAGGCTAAAAACTTTACAGATTTTGCTGTACCATCCAATACTGGCATAATGCTACCACAGGAAAGTATTAGTGTATCTACTGCTGGTAAAGGTTATCGTGTTGGTGACAGATTAAGACTTGTGGGCGGTACGCCTGTAAACACAAACAAAGGTCCGCTGACTGTGGTTTGTATTGAAAGTGCAGGCGCTGGATATGTTGACCCTGCAAAATTAAGTGTGCAAATCGGAGATGGTAGCACACCGGGCTTTGGCGCAGTAGCACAAGTTAGTGAACTGGATATGAATGGCGGCATTGCAAGGATTGACATGCTTAATTATGGCGTGGGCTATGATCCAGCCAGACCTCCCACAGTTACTATTATCGACAACCATAGCCAACAAGCATATCAAAATCAGTCCATAACAAATGGACTTAATCAGTTTGATGAGGTAATTTTACAAGCAAATGATGTTATAAGATTTGATTATCCAGAAATAGTATCGTCATCTGATGCTACGGTTGAAGAAGCCTATGTACAAATAACGCAAACATATTATCGTGTTAGTTCACAAGTGGGCGGTACAGAAATTATTGTAGGCGGCGCAAACGAAACCGCCACATGTAAAATGTACTTTGGTGGTAGAACTGAAGAAGGAAATTACCCCACTATTGACATAAGCACTGGAAGTGTATTTGGAAATGTTACGCACACCAGATACAAAGCAGTTATTGGATTACAACCTTCCAGCTTTACTGTGAGTCGTGGACAATACATTAGACTTAGGAGTACTGGCACTGGACAGGACGCTGGTATTGTAAACTCACTGCCTGAATTACTATGTAGTGATCACATGATTGGCAAAGACGGTGCAGGCAATGACATAATCGCCTATAACATGCCTATTGTCAGACATCGTGCGTTACTAAATGCTAACACTATTGAAGCCGTTGCAAGGGAAATGCAGAGTGGATCAGTAACAGTAAGTGTTGCAAAACCATTCTTGCCCAACACCAACGCAGGTACATTTGTACCAGTTGCACCCTACGGAATACCCAAAACAGATGCAGAACTAACTGCACTTATTGGTGTAGATCCTGGTAAGGTTGATGAAAATGGTATCAATCCAGTTGATCCATTTGTAGCAGGCTATGCCCCTCTGGGTGGACCAATGCGTGTTGCAAAGTTCCTGGTAACCAGCGTTGATGCTGATGGTGGTATTGCTGGTCTCAAACTGATGGATCGCGGGCTATACAGAGTATTCCCTTCAGACCTGACCTTTGGTATTCCCTTGGAGTATGATGCAGAACTTTTGGGTGCCCCCACTGCTACTGCCCAATTATACAAGAAAAACAATGGTGGCAGAGTAGCAAGTTCAGATAGTTTGGGTGGTGTTGATCCACTTAACAACAACATATTATATGGATTCACACACCCAGAGTATTGGAACGGTAGCACTGCGATCCCACCTTTTGGTGTTGGAAGTTTTGATGGTCAAACTGGTGGTAAGCATCCTCAGTATGTTAACGCTAGTGAATTTAAGCAAGTTAATAATAACGGCACTATTGAATATGTGAGTTACTGGGGTACACCAGGTGATTATGATCCTACTACATTATTAAAAGTTGAAGAAACTCTGGAGGACGGTAGCAGTGTTACAAAATATGAACCAAAGGCACTAGAGTTTGAATTTGATGCCGGCGGCTCAACCATCAAAGTTAAAACTCCTGTAACCATTGCAGGCGGCCAGGGTGCTAGGGTGTTCCTGACAGCGCAAGATGTTCCTGACTGTAGTGAGGAAGGCACAGCCAAACAAGATTTAGGTCTACCAGATGTTGTCAGAGAAATAGACGGCCCAAGATCATTTGTAAACGCCGCTAACACAGGATTGATTGATGTGGGTTACTTGCCACCAGATATTAATTGGTCAGTTGAAGGAGACGGCGACCCACCAAACGTAACACTCAATAGTATCTATCCAGGTGTGAGATTTAACGGTTTGGATTGGTTTGGCATCCCCAGCGATGACTATGCTGTGGGCGCACTGTGTATTCAGGCTACATTAAGCTCACCCAACCTTACTGTAACACAACAACAGAATGAACTGGAAAGAATTTATCAGAGCTCAGACACATTTGGAGTTACGCAGGATACATTTAGTTTGCCTGACACAAACTTCCAAACACCAGTTAATAACAACACCGGTGAGTTAAACGCGGCTGTGTTAAGTCTGCTTTGTATTGATGACATTCAAACAGACCCCAATAGTGTGTTTGGTGACGGGCCAGTGTTTGCCACAGTCAAAGAACTTTACAAGTATGATATCAGTAACATTTATGGCCAGGAAGTTAAACTGGAAGGAATTAAACAGGAAGTTGACGCTTATATTTTCCAAAGTAAGCGATTTAAAAATTTAGATCAGATTGATCTACAGGGTTACCTATCTGACATAAATGAAAAAGATCCTACTTATGTTGAAATATCTGACAAGTTATGGGTCGATAGTGTAACACTTGACGATACCCTAGCAAATATTGAAGCAAGGTATCCAGGATTTACCCAGGGCGGATGGGGATATTTTGAAAACAACTTTATGACTCGTTATCAAACTCCGCTTGTGGATACCAGATATATCCATAACAGCATTATATATGACCCCGCTTCGGGTGCTAGAACAGTTGATCTGTATCCCTGGGATCCATTCAAAGGTGTAATGCCAGGGTTTATTGACAAAGAGATTGACTATATTTCAGAGAAAGATCCTGTGGTATACAATATGCAACGCCATCAGTTTGGTGAAAAACAAATTGGTGCAGTATGGTGGGATACTAGTACAATTAGATATCAGTGGTATGAGCAAGGCACCAATGTTGATCGTTGGAGAAACTGGGGTAAAGCGTTCCCAGGTTCAACTGTAATAATTTGCGAGTGGGTAGAAAGCAGAGCTAAACCACAAAACTACACCGGTGATGGTACTCCCAGATGGACTGACAGATTCATAACTGAAAGACGTTGGGATCCAGTTAAGCAGGAGTATACATTCTTCTACTATTACTGGGTAATGAATCGTACTACTGTAGATGCTAGACTTCGTGAGACACGCAACAGAAAGTATGATACCCGTACCATAGCCAGATACCTGAGCGATCCAGTAGGCTTTGGTATTCACATGATTAGTTTCCTGAGTAACAACGCTGTGATGTTCAGTAACCTGAGTGACGTACTCAGAGACTCAGGTAACCATGTACAAATTAACCTAGCCAGAGACTTGGACCCAGATGGTATCAAGCACACGGCTTGGAAACTTA
>JAAHTH010003287.1_pt1 | contig 11250 bp, 12 predicted proteins | sample 6116091 | NCBI WGS metagenome assembly JAAHTH01 (sample SAMN13939990, study PRJNA603662) | sponge metagenome | isolation source: marine sponge | host: Mycale hentscheli | place: New Zealand | collected 2006
ATATGGTTTGGAGTTTCTTATCTTACCTTCAATGCGCATCTGCAAAGCGTGATTAACCCTGTCGTCGTTAAGTGGGTTGCTTCGATTGTAGCAATACAGAACGTCAGGAATAAACACAGTTCTATCTCCAGCCATTTCGAGGAGAGGAAACATGACAGCCATATCGCCAGTCATAGGATAGAATTCACCGTTGTCGTCAAGCAATGATTCTTTTTTTATCTTCTTCCACAAAGACGCTTTCCAAGTTCTTAGATGAGAAGACATCCAGGGAGCTTGGCGGAATGCATTTTGGTTTACAACCTCTTTCGGTATATCCCGAGAAAACGTGCCTTTTTGCATTGAAGGGTATTCGATGTATGAGCCGTGGGTGACGAGGGCGTTTCGCTCTTTATAGTACGTTTCTACCCTGCTTAGTGAGGATTTTGTTGCAAACCAATCGTCTCCGTCAACGATGACAATGACGTCTTCGTCGCTTGGGTTAGAAAAGTTAATTGCTTCGTATGTATTCCTCAAAGCAAGCTTGCGTTCTTTGTTTTCGATAAAGATAAAACGGTCATCGTTTGCAATCAATTCTCTTATGATTTGCGCACTGTTATCTGTAGAGTTGTCGTCAACGACGATGCATTGGAAGTCTCTATGATCCTGAACCATAATCGATTTGATACAGTTGGAAACCCATTGCTCTACGTTGTAAAGTGGGACAATTACTTTAAAGTGAATATTAGACATGCTTCTCTATTTCCTTCCAAAAGACTGTTGGTCTTTCTCTGAGATATCTTATCATTGTTTCTTTGTCTTGAAACCATTCTTCGTCTTTGTGTTGGACTTTGTTGTTCATCACCACTTCGCAGTCCAACATCTTTGCTTCAATGACAATTCTTGGGCAAGTGTCCTCGCCGGATGGTAAAAATATTAATCCTTTTGACTCTGCAAGCTTCTTCAGCAGGTCTTCATAATCAAGTCCCCACACAAGGTCGTAGTCAAGATTGTGTTTCTTGGCAAGCGTTATACAGCCTTCCCGGTTCTTGACTGGGCTTGGGGAATTAAGAATAATCCATTTGTTATTCTTGCTTGATGTGTCCATACTGCACATCTTGTCAATAGCGTCGTCGCCAAAGATGGAACTTAGAACTGTGCTGTTGGACTTCTCAAGGAATGGAAATTTCTCTGTGTGCATTGATTTCTGAATCTCTGACATCCAAAAAGATGCCTGAGCTTTGTGAATAAACAGTGAGTTTAGTTTCCCGTTAAAGTCTTTTTCGCAATCGCACGTATCTTGGACTTTGGAGTGCAAAGATGGGTTACGATATTTGCAGAACTTGTAATCGTACTCAATAACTGCATATTTCTCATTCTTTATAAAATGATGACGGACTTCTTTTGACAAGCCCGTAAAATTGCCAAAAACCCAAAACGTGTTTGGGTTGGCTTCGATATTTGATTTCGTCAAGTCTGCACTCCGAATCTTTTTCACTTCATATGGAGATGCAGCGATGAGAGCTTCTGTTGTAAGCTCTGCACCGCCGGCATATTGTTCTGCAAACATATCTGATACAAATATTATTTTATTCATTTACAGGTTTAATTCTTCAAACATATCGTTTATTTCGTCGTGAAGCTGTCTCTCCTCTTCTGGATAAGCAGCCGTTGCCATTTTCTCATGCATCGTGTCTGAAGAGAATTCAACGAGAACGTGTTCCTTCAAGTCCTTTGCCTTGTTAAGTGCGAGTTGATAGTTCTCAAACACATCTCGCATTTTAGACTTAGCTGAGTTATCTTTTGGATAAGCCCACATATGGTCAGGATTGATGACGCCGTTCCAAACAGATTCCTGCTGAACTTGTCTCAAGTCATAAGAGACTTTCCCGAAAAGTCCTTTTCTTTTTACTTTTCCCTTTTTGTCCTTCTTTGGCGCGTAAAGGAAATCAGTCTGACCACTCCAGTCAGGAGCGATAATTGGCAAACCGAGACAAGCTGCTTCGAATAGCGGAAGACCAAAGCCTTCGCCGTGAGCAAGAGATAACATACACTTAACACTTTCGTGTTGGTACAATGCTGACATTTCGTTATCGTCAAGGCGACCGTGGAGTAAATAAACTTTACATTTTCTTTCTGGATATTTCTTTAGAATACTCTCGACAACTCTTCTCATTTGAATTTTGTCGTATGTAGATCCTGAAGTTATTGAAGTTTTGAGAATCAATCCAACGTCTTCGTTGTCGGCGAACTCTTCAACAAAGTTCTCAATATTTTTAACCATATTTTTTCTTTGTCCCCACAAGGCGACGGTCAAGAAATTAAAAGATGTATCAAAGTTAAATTCTACGTCTGCTTTGTCAAACGTTCTAACTGGATATCCTACGACCTCGACTGGAACTTCGCACTTCAAGTCTGCGACATGGTTCTTCTGCTCATCTTGCAATGGGTATGTTGTGCTTTCAAAACCATATTTTGCGTGATTGGATACGACAACAAGTTTGTCCATCTCGTTTGCTTTCTGGAGCCATTCTGGTGAAACCTTGTTTGTTTCAATACCAGCTGTCACGCCAATGTTCTTTGCCGCAATCTTCTCGAACTCGTTGGGAATCGTCACCTGAAGAGAAATGTCAAAGCCAGCCTGACCCTGTACTGCTTGAAGATATTCTGCAGTCTTCTTAATCAAGCCGTCTATCCATCGGCGTTCTTCGTTGTCCTCGAAAACCCAACTTGTCTTTCCCCAGGTGATGTTGTGGAGATAGATATCAAAGAGTTCTTCCTTTGCTCGCAATGAGCGTAAGACGAAACGGGCATGCTCGCCATATCCAGAAGCGGATAAGGCTGGTCCTTTTACAATTACTTTCTTTTTCATAAGATCTCCTCCAATGTCCAGTTCTGGTATTTCTTTCTTTCATCCCAGCTGCCATTTTCTTTAACAACCTTCTCAACGAATGCAATCCAACTTTCGTTAAAATCTTTGAAGTTATAATTTTCTTGAACGTGTTTGCGTCCGGCAGCGCCTAGTTCTTTGCGCTTTTCAGGATCCATCTCGACAATCATTTGCATCGCATTGACGACATCTTCTCCGTTTAGCCTATCCTCGTAAATCCAAGGAATGTCCTGAGAGCCGATGATTGCCTTTGATGCAGGTTCTAAGCCTACGCCGAAGAACTGTTCGCCATCTGTTACCTGCTCTTGCAATCCGCCAGTCATCGTTGCAATGATTGGTGTTGCGCAAGATAAAGATTCCAAAGTGGCTAGTCCAAAACCTTCAGCGTCTGAAACATTAATTGTGCAATCTGCCATATTGTACATCAGTGCTAATTGCTCTGCTGGGAACTTTGTTGTCGAGAACAGGACTGAGCCGTTGTCTAATCCCACTTCTTGAATAATCTTTTCCAAATCTTGTCCATGAACGTCTTTTGGATCTGTGTGCATAATCAGACAGGCTTTATCCTCGCCGACTCTCTCTAGCAATTCCTTGAACCAAAATAACAATGAGCCGCTCTGCTTTCTTCTAGCGTTTCGGTTATTCCAGAAAAATACAAACTTGTCTGCATTGCCGGCGTTGGTTAAAGTATTATTTTTATAATCCGCAACGATTTCTTCATCCAGTGGTTTGAACACTTCTGAATCTACGGCGTGAGGAATATATACACTCGCTACTTCCGGAGCAACGGTCTTCACGATATCGTCTGTAACTTTTGAGATAGTTGCAATAGCGGCGTTGGATAGATAGTGTTTGCGATTGTACGTTGGGTACGGGTAATTGTCCCAGACGTGATAATAGACGAGAGGGCAAACTGCTCTAATCTCATCATCTATTTCCCAAAGCCAGCCCCAGAATCTTGGATCAGTCATAATCCAAACCATATCAATCTTTTCAGTGCGAACAATGGAACGAACCAAATCTTGCGTTCCGTAGCCGTCGACGGGGTGGATAACCCAATCGTCGCCATACTTTTCTGTTTTTACTGGTTGATAGTTTGCATGCTTAATAGCGCCGGCTAAGGAAACCACTTGGTAGTCTCCTGTCTGCAACAACGCTTCAATTACATATTTTGTTTGAGTACCGACTCCGCTAGGGGAAAGCGGATGGTCGGATAAAGTTAAAATCTTTTTCTTCATATATTCACCTATGGGCAGTGAACAGTCCCCTTGAAATCGCAACGTGAACAAGAGAGTCTGTTCTTAACATAATTCTGTCTATCAATATTATAAACCGACTGCTCAAGAAGTTTAAGAGCATTATTTGTCTTTTTTTCTCCAGACGTAACTCTGAATATCTCAACCCTGTTCTTCTTTCCCACTCTTTTAAGTAAAGCGAAGTGAGTTTCGATATCTTCCTTTGCAATGTTTCTCTTTTCAGATAGGAAGTGTTTATAATATGTAAGCTGATATGTGACCATTGGATCTGTTCTCTTTTTCATATCCCAGCCCCAACTGCAAGACTTCCAATCGATAACATGGTATTTGCCGTCTGGAGTCTTTACGAGGCAATCAACATATCCTTTGAAAGTGAAATTGTCGTCAGTTTCGTAGAACAGTTTTTCGTGAATCTCTTCTTCTGAAGAAACTAACTTGAAGTCTCCGAAATATTCATTCATTGCTGGGATGATGTGTGGGATTATCTCTAAGCCTTGTGCTTCAAAGTCCTTCACATCCTCTTCGGTTGGTCTTACATCTTCTTTTAATTGTTTGATTTCCACGGAAAGGCATTTTTTAAAAAAAGATTCTGCATCAAAGTCCTTATCTAGCTCCCGACTAAGGAGCATACTTTCGCAGGTATCGTGAATTGCCTTACCGAACGCCGTGAATACGTTTCCTTCAAAGACTCTAATCTTATCAATACGAGTTAATTTGTGGTAATAGGCACAGAACTTCCAGTCTTTTATTGCGGAAACGGATACATGTGGCAAGTTGTTCTCTCTTTCTTTATACTACTTTTTAGCTCTTTTGGAACTAGACTTCTTAACCTTTACTTTTGTGATTATAGTTTCGGCTTCAGTTTTGTTAGTAGCAGGTAACTCCCTAGCAAGAGAGAACGTCCATGTCCCATCGTGCTTAGAATTATCGTTATGATTATCAATTATATCAGATATGAGACATTTGTCAAGCTTAAAGTTCTCGTTTTCTAACATTTGATGTGCCATTCGAGTAGTGATGGTCATTCTGGGATCTCTAGCCATAACGCGACGGGTCAAAGAGAGCATTAAAGTAACTTCAGTTTTCTCCTCGTTTACTAAAATATCTTTTTTCATATAAATCTTTCTCCTAATGACTCCAAGAGTTCTTCAATTTTGTGGTAAACCGCTGGTGATATTAACTTAACACCCATTGGGTCCCTTAAAAAATACTCCTCAAATGCATCAGCAAAATATTCTCTTACTGAAGTTATTGCATATGGGGACATAAAAAGTCCAGAAGTTAAACTTCTTAAAAGAGGGTATCCAACCTGTAAGTAGAGAAAGTCATCAAACTTTTCCTCATATTCTGTAGATACGAAGTCATGACCTGCGGTTTCGATGTCGTGAGCATTTAAAATTTGCATTAATTTTATTCTCTTAGCAATGAATTCTGTTTCTATTGTCTGGTCTTCATATATCTGTGGAAAACTCTCTTCAACAGAGTGGGCAATCTCATGCACTATTGTTAAAAGAGCTTCTTCGGTGTTTTCTATAGCTGGAGATATGTATATAACTCCGTCCATAAAGACGGAATCTAATTCTCTGTCTTCCAAGTGCTTGGAGCTTGCGACCACGACGTAATCCAAATCCCGCACCATAGAATATGGAACGGTTTTCTTGAGGGAAGATAAAATGTTTTTCAAATCGTCATTTGGTTTGTCTTGTATTATAACAGGAATCCTGTTAAATAACATTAGTTCTTTTTTTTCTCTAATAGGGATCATAATATCTTTGCAGCTAACGTTGCGATAGCACTTCTCTCACCTTTTCTAAATGTAACATGACCAGCGAGAGAGTGTTCTTTAAATTTCTCAACTGCATACGTAAGTCCATTTGACGTTTCATCAACATAAACGTTATCAATCTGTTCAATGTCTCCTGTCAAAATAAGCTTAGAGTCTTCACCGACTCTTGTTATTATAGTCTTTAATTCGTGTCTTGTTAAATTTTGAGCCTCATCAATGATAATAAAAGCTTTTGAAATAGAACGACCTCTAATATAAGTGATTGCTTCCATCTCGATAATACCACGATCTAAATACTCTTGGAGCATTAATTTATCATTTCCCATTAAGAACTGCAAGTTATCCTGAATTGGGGATAGCCAAGGAGCCATCTTCTCCTCCATTGTTCCTGGAAGGAATCCTATTTCCTTTCCAAGAGGCTGAATTGGTCTGGACACAATCAATCTTGTGTAATCTTCCGTTCCCAGTACTTGCTCCAGTCCGGCAGACAATGCACACAATGTTTTTCCTGTACCTGCGGAGCCAATCAAGCTAACCACGGGCAGGGAATTGTCAAAAAGTAAATCCATTGCAAAGTTTTGTTCTTTGTTTCTTGGAGTTATACCATAAGAGGTTTGTCTTTTTACAATTTTTCTTAAAGGCTCGTTTGGTCCAACAAATCTTGTCAAAGCTGTTCTAGACTCATTGATGTTCGATTTCAACATAACGAATTGATTAGGATTAAAGTTCACTAGCTCTTCTTCGGTGAATTCCACCTCTGTTCCTGCGTAAAACATATCGATAGCTGCGTCGTCAACTTCTTTTTCTGTAAATCCTGTGTAGACCTCTTCTCCGGATTCTAAGACTTGATCAGGATTGTAGTCTTCCGTCGGTAAGCCAAGGGAATCGCATATAACTCTCATGTTGACATCTCGTGAAACTAAAGTAATGTCATATTCAGGACACTTCTCTCTTTCTTGCATAGCAGTGGCAATAATTCTGTGATCAGGAACATCAGGAGATAAGTCATCGGGTAAATAGGCTTTTATGTCTATTGCGCTGGGGCGTACTGTTAGCACACCTTTGCCCTCTTGAAGTTGAACTCCCTCATACAAAGAACCTATTTCTCTGAGGTCGTCAAAGATGCGGATAATTGTTCTTGCGTTGGACCCTACGGAGTCCTGACGTTTTTTGTGTTTGTCGATCTCTTCTAATACCTTCATAGGAACAACGATGTCATTGTCTCCATATGAATATACTGAATGGGCGTTTGTTAGGAAAACGCTGGTGTCTAGGACGTAAATGCTCTTTTTCATAAGAATCTTCTTTCAGTTGTAGATGTAAATAAATAGTTTTATTAATAAAGTTTTACTTTTATTCCTTTGTCGTCATACTTACTTTTATGAAAAAAGCACTCTATGCAACCGTATTATCTGCAGTTTTATTTTTATCTGGCTGCGCTTTTACGAACCTATTCACAAAAAATCTTTTAGAACACAGAAGACATTCGTTTATTGGTTTGACAAAGATGATCTTCACAGCTGACGAGGCGAAGCAAATGGTCGGTATGTCCACAGCATCTGGTGCTGTAATCGGGCATAGCAAAGACCGTTCATATATCCTGACAGCTAAACATTTTTGCGATGCAGAAGGAGATCAGTGGATTGATGTCTTCCATGCTCACACTCAAGAAGCAGAATCAACAGTCGTAAGAATACTTGCAAAACACAATAAGTTAGATGCTTGTATTCTAGAAGGTCCGCGAATGAATGTTCGCAAGCTCAGTGTTGCTAATTCAAAACCTGAAATTGGTGAGAAGGTCTACAATATGGCTGCTCCTCAAGGAATCTTCGGTGAAGACTTGGTGCTTCTCTATGAAGGATTCTTTTCCGGTGTTTTAAAAGGCGATGGTCTTATAAATCCTGATGCTGATATTTATTCTCTTCCTGCAAACCCAGGCAGTTCAGGTTCTCCAATTATCGATGGACGAGGAAAGTAAGTCGGTGTGGGTTGGGCTATTCATTCTAGATTTCACCACATAACCCTCTCACTTCCATATGAGGGAATGAAAGCTTTCATTAAAAATAACCTACCACAGGAGTAATCCTAATGGTAAGAAAAATAAAAAACAAAAGAACCAAAGGTAAGCGCAAAGCTGAAGCGACTTTGAAGAAGATGCGTTTGCAATTTCAAATGACAAGCGCAGAAGTTATAGAATCCGAACTCATATTAGAAGAATGTATGTTTGATTTTAATAACAGGTTCGAAACTGGAAGAAAGCAAAGAATTATTGAAGAGTCCGAGGCTACGGATGTTTCCAAATCTAGAGTGAACTTTGAAGAAGAAGAGAAGCGGAAAGAAAAGGAACGTGAAGAGCATCGAGTTGAACATGAAGATGTACTTCCGGAAGATAAAGATTTAAAAGACCTTTTTAAAAAGATTGCTCTCAAGACTCATCCAGACAAATTAAAAGATGTAGATGAAGAAGACGCAGAGATGTTAACCGAGCTTTACAAAGAAGCGGCAGGAGCTGCAGAAGTTGGTGACGGAATGGCTCTTCTTGAGATCGCATACGACTTGGGAATAAAAGTAAACATTGACCCAGAGAAAGAGGTTGAATGGCTCTCAAGAAAGATTCTTTCTTTACAGGAAGACGTTAGTGAAATGAAAAACACCGCCGAGTGGATTTGGAGCCACAGCGACGGTGCAGAAAGGGAAAGAGTTGAAAAGATGGTTATGGACCAGCTTGGATTTAAAGTAAAGTCTAATTCACCCGACACGAACGATGAATAACACACCATTCTCCGTCACAAACAATCTCAGACTCAATGTCAGTGCAGACCTTTTCTTTTCCACACAGCTTCTTGTATGAGGTTTCATCCAAATCATCGCGAACAGATGCATCCAGATTGTTGCATACTTCTTTTCTTTTGATTGTTATCTCTTGAGCAGAGAATGATTCTTCTTGTACGAATTCTGTGCCGCATGCGAAAAGCAACGGCATAAATAATAATATTAACTTTTTCATCTTTAATCCTTGTAACATCCAAAATCCCAACTTTGATTTTCCATCAGCAACTGTTTGTTTTCTTTTTTACTCTCGTTCGAAACTAAGTGAATTTTAACTTTTTGGTTTTCATTTAATCTTGAAATGTAGAGAAGAGCTTCTTCTTTGGTCATTGTTGCGGCGGGTACGTCGGGCATAATAGATCTCCTTGTTTGAGCGTTTATAAGTAATAGCGTGAGAACATTTTAGCACACTTTTTATTTAATTAAAAGCACTATTTGCTGTTTTTTCTAGCTTCTTCAAATGCAGCCTCCAACATTTGTTCTCTCTTTGACGGATCTTGCCAGTCTTTTCGAGTTGATTCTGATAAGGTTCTCAATGGATCCAAGTATGTAAATAATTGATCTCTCTTCACAGCTGGCGCTTTGTATACAGAAACTCCTGTTTCTCTATTATAATGTTCGAAACTGTGGACGTCTCTTTTTCCTCCGCCGCCCATTGTATCAACAATGAAAAGTGGAATGTTGAATCCCGCTGTGGTTCCTCTCATTTCTTTTTCTAAATTTATCGATGTTTGAACAGATGTTCTCAAATCTTCTGTTCCTCTTACCAAGTCATGAACATATACATAATAAGGGTGGACGTTTATGTAGCTTAATTTTTTAATTAAGTCTCCCATCAACTCTGGGGTGTCATTTACTCCTGCTTGCAAAACTGTCTGGTTTCTGACGGTTATACCTCTCTCAAAAAGAAGATTCATTGCATCCCGCGAAATGCCTGTGATTTCGTTTGGTGTATTGAAGTGAGTATGGATAACAACTTCCTTATGCATCTTTCGACCACGTTCAACAATCTCTGTGACTGCATCTGTCCAATCCGTATCTGTGAGGATTTTCATTGGCTGAATTGCAAGACCTTTGGTTGCGAATCTGAATCTCCGGATATGAGGAATGTCTAAAAGTGCATTTCCAAGTTCTCGCACCTGATCTGCTTTAAGACGGTACATGTCTCCGCCGCTGATTACCACATCTTCAACCTCTTCTCGTTCTTTGATATATTTTAAAGCCTGTGACCATCTGTCTTGGTTTGCTTTGAGTTGGACCTTCTCAACCGTATCCGTATCTAGACCGACGGCGTATGACCGCGTACAGAAGCGACAGTAGACCGGACAGGTGTCCAAGGCAAGGAACAGCACCTTGTCAGGGTATCGATGTGTTAAGCCGTCCACAGGGGCGTCTGCTTGCTCGTGGAGGGAGTCTAAAGGAAGCATAGGATGATCGGGTTCCAGCTGCGACCCCAAAGGAAGGAATTGCCGTCTAATTGGGTCGGTGTAAGGATTTTCCCAATCTATAAGTCCAAGGAGATAAGGAGATATTCTGACAGCCATCGGAGCCGAGCTGAAACCTTTTTCAACATCTTTAATAAATTCTGGTGATGCAATATCTTGTACTGCTTTAATTAATTTCTTGGAGTTCGTTATAGCATTCTTTTCTTGCCACTTGTGACTTAAGAATGTGTCTTCGTCAATCTCTTTCCAGCCTGGTATGTTTTGCCAGAACTGATCTCTTCTGAGATTCCGCCAATTTAAATCATCTTTTGATACCTTGGGTTTTAAATGTTTAATCTCTTCTATTGTTTTAAGCAAAGTCATGACGAACCTCCAATATTATTATATCACAGTGTGTGTGGTATGTAAAAAAAAGAGCCCCACAAGGAGGCTCTTCTTTAATTATTGTTTATTTTTATTTTTAGAACCGTAAAGCAGCAGAAACGAAGACGACATTTGCATCGTCTGCGTCAGTCATTTGCTGACGAAAGTATTCTGCTCGGGCTGTTAAACCTGGGCAAACTTCATTTGCCACGGCAGCAGAGATACGATTCTCTTTAATTTTACCTTCGCTACTGATGTGAATTTCGTCACCTACAGAAACGTCAAGGCTTACGAAAGATAAATTAACAGCTTTTGTTAATCGAACTTCCTCGCGGAGTCGTAAGTCATCGGCAGTAATAGCAGTGATGTCGCTATTCTCATCGATTTGAAATCGAAGCCGATTTGTAAGACCGAGGCCCAAAGGTAATCCTGCTTTCGCATTCATATCTAATGAAAGGCGATTTTCAGATGTACCATTAGTACTGGTGTTACGGACACGAAGTGCAAGACCGATATTGTCTGACAAGTCGCGGGATACTGCGACAACAGTGTGTTGATATGCTGCCGCTTTTGTAACCATGTCTCCACTAATGCTTAGATCATGGCGGGTTTGTTCCTCTACAGAAACAGTGTTTCCACCAAGTTCAGCTGATGCGGAAGCTTCCAAACGTAATTCGTCTGCATTTGCCACGCTACTTACCAAAA
>JAAHTH010002274.1_pt1 | contig 11245 bp, 5 predicted proteins | sample 6116091 | NCBI WGS metagenome assembly JAAHTH01 (sample SAMN13939990, study PRJNA603662) | sponge metagenome | isolation source: marine sponge | host: Mycale hentscheli | place: New Zealand | collected 2006
TGAAGCGTCGAATGAAGCGTCGAATGAAGCGGGAGCGTCTGTTGACGAGACTGGCAAGGATCCGGCGGTGAAGTCGGCGAATGAAGATGTGGCCGTGCCAACTGTCGATACGGCGGGGGCGACACCTAAAAAGAAAAAGAAGAAGAAAAAGAAGAAGACAAAGACGGTCGAAGATCCTTTTAAAGACTACAAGGATTTTGCGCAGCCTATTAAGCAACTCCCTCATCATCGCGTACTTGCGATTAATCGCGGAGAGAGATCAGGTAATCTTCGGGTGAAAATATTGGTTGAGGGAGATGCTCTTTCGACAATGGCGGACTCCATTCTGGTTCCGACCGATCATCCTTTTCGTGAGTTTTTACTGAAGTGTGCCAATGATGCCCTTTGTCGCCTGATCCAACCGGGATTGGAGCGAGAAATTCGCCGTGAATTAACAGAGTTGGCAGAGCAGCATGCGGTCGAGGTTTTTGCCAACAATTTGCGAAACTTGCTGTTGCAACCGCCGATGAGGAATCGCAAGGTGATGGCGATTGACCCCGGTTTTAAGCGAGGATGTTCGGTTGCGGTGCTCGACGCTTCGGGTAATCTTCTTGATTCAGGACACGTATTCGTTGTCGGGAATCAGGCGAGGCGTGATGAGAGTAAACAAAAACTAGCCGTCTGGGTAAAACAACACAAAGTCGATTTGATTGCGATCGGCAACGGCGCAGCGTGCCGACAAACCGAGCAGTTGGTGTCGGATTTAATTGCTGATGAACTTCAGGAATTTAAAACCACTTACACCATGGTTAACGAGGCTGGTGCAAGTATTTATTCGACCAGCGAGATAGGTCGGGTTGAACATGCCGATTTATCGCCGTCCATCCGAAGTGCTGTCTCAATCGGAAGGCGTTTGCAAGATCCACTTTCCGAGTTAGTCAAAATAAGCCCTGCCAATATTGGTGTGGGAATGTATCAGCATGACGTAAAAGCTAAGCACCTTAGTGAATCACTTGATGAAGTCGTGCGTTTTTGTGTGAACCAGGTAGGGGTGGATGTCAACACGGCAAGCCCCTCGCTACTGAAATACGTCTCTGGTTTAAATTCTCTAACCGCTCGCCGGGTGGTCGAATACAGGCAAGAGAACGGCAGGTTTGCAAACCGGGACGAGCTGAAGAAGGTCAGTGGATTTGGGGATGCGACTTTTGTTCAGGCCGCAGGTTTTCTACGCGTCCATGGAGGTGATTCTCCATTGGATTGCACATCGATTCACCCCGAGAGTTATAGCATTGCGAATGATGTGCTTGACCAGGTAGGGGTTTCGATAGAGGAGTTCTTCGCTCGAGAGATTGCCTACGGAAAAGCGAGGGCTGTGGATGCTGCAGTTGAAACGGCAGCAGTTGACGCTCCAGCAGTCGAAGCAGTTGCAGGCGAAATTCCAACAGGCGAAACTCCCGCCAGTCCTGAAGTAAGCGAGCAGACTGAGGAGGAAGCCACAGCCTCGAAAACTTCAGAGGACGTTTCGGAAACGGAGAAATCTGAAACGGAGAAATCTGAAACGGAGAAATCTGAAGCGGAGGCCGAACTTGCTGCGTTGCAGGCGGAGCGAGAAAAGCGATCTGCAAACCGTAAAGAGCTTTTAAAGAAAATCAATGAACTCGACGTTCAGGCGCTTGCTGACCAGCACGTTGCCGGTCGTCTTTTGGTTCGGGATATTTTGCTCGCTCTTAAGCGACCTCAATGGGATCCACGGGATAAGGTTAACAAGCCGATCTTCAGGCGTGGAATCATTAAGGTTGATGATTTGAAATCAGAAATGCAACTTGACGCTCAGGTTGTCAATGTTGTTGATTTCGGAGTCTTTGTAGACATTGGACTTGGCGAGAGTTCGCTCGTTCATGTCAGTCAACTATCGAATCACTTTATAAAAGATCCTCATCGTTTCTTTTCAGTCGGCGATGTCTTGAAGGTTTGGGTCAGTGAGATTGATGCGGAGCGTCGTCGGGTTAAATTGACTGCGATTCGTCCCGGTAGTAAAAAGCCTTCGGGCCGTCGGGGTAGGAGTGGTAAGCCGACGGAATCCCGAGGAGACTCGAAGGCCGGAACCTCCAATCGTCAGTCCGGTGCATCGTCTGCCGGTACGCGGAATCCTGGCAAGTACGGTAATAAATATGGTGGCGGTAAGGGAAGGTCGACCAATCGCCCCGGGTACGCCAAGGGTACGTTTAATAAAAAGAGTTTTGCCAAAAAAGCGAAGCCCAAGGTAGTGAAACCGATCACGGACAAAATGTTGAAAGGCGACGAACCGATGCGGTCTTTTTCTGATCTCGCTCAGTTCGTAAATAAAAAGCCGACGGAACCTAACAAGAAGACTGACGGACAAAAATAGGGAAGGCCGTTTGGCAATGTTTTTGTAGTGGTAGCGTCAGGCAGTCAGGTGCCTATTCAAAGACGACGCTTTTTGTTTTTATTTGAAACGAAGACTGAATAAATTAGATATGGAATTTGAAGATAAACTTCAGCGGGCGATTCAGCGAGGTCAAGAACGTACTTCAGCCAGGGCGAATGCCCAAAAGAAGGTCGAGGCGAGTAAGGAGGACATTCGTAACCGGCACAACGAATTTCGGTTGAATTTGTCAGATCATATCGAGGCCTGTTTGAAGAAGTTGTCACAGCATTTCCCCGGCTTCGATTATGAAACCATTTACGGTGCAAAGGGTTGGGGCGGAGCGATTTCACGGAACGACATTGATCGCGGACCCGATGGACGTGCCGGTTCTTTTTTTAGCCGACTTGAATTAACCGTGCGTCCGCCAAATGAATTCAACGTCGTGAATATTGCTGGAAAAGGGACAATTCGGGATAAAGAAATTTTTAATTGGAATTACTTCGAAGATGTCTTGGATGCTGGGCAAGATGATTTTAAAGCCAAGATTGATAAATGGGTGTTAGAATTCGCTGAACAATTTGCGACACGTTGAATTCTCTTTTGGATTCAAATTTCGCTTGATCGCCGATTTCTTAGTTAATTTTCTTGTTTGGATTTGAGCGCTATGGGGAATTCTGCCCGTGAACTTAGAGGGTCTTCGAAGCGTTATCTTACGATCGGTGTCGTGACGTTGGTTCTTGCTTTGACGGGGGGGTGGTTCGCTCGCCAATGGACGATGGTTGACGGTGGTGAAAACCAGATTGTACCCGTGGTCGTGAGTACTGATGCGACAACCAGTGGAAACGAGTCCAGTTACTCCCTGCCCGCCAACGCGATTACCGCGGACATTAATCAACAGTTGATCGATGAAGCCGAGCATCCTTTTGATCCGTTATTGGAAATCGCGGATAGGAGCCTCAAGTTCATTGACGAAAATATTGTCGACTATCAAGCGCGGTTAACCAGTCAAGTTGAATTCGGTGGCGAAATTCAGCCTGAAAAGCAACTGGAGGTTAAGATTCGACACGCGAGCAAAGCGGGAGATTCAGAGACGCCATTTTCTGCCTACACCAAGTTTCTTTCACCCAAGGAAAATGCTGGGCAAGAAGCGATATGGGTCGAGGGTGGAAATGACGGAAATCTGATTGCGCACACCACGGGACTCTTGAATGTTAAACGATTCTACCTTGACCCCGCTGGCGCGATTGCGATGGAAGGAAACCGGTATCCGATCTGGGAAATTGGTTTTCGAAATCTGCTTGTCAAAATGGCAGAAATAGGCCGAGCCGATCGAGAGTACGAAGAGTGTCAAGTAACGGTCCATCGACAAGTTGATATTAATGGGTGTATCTGTACGATGCTGGAGGCAATTCATCCCCAGCAGCGGGATCATTTTCAGTTCCATATCGCGCGAATTTATATCGACGATGAACGGAATATTCCAGTTGCCTACGAGGGGTATGGCTGGCCTAAAAATCCGACCGACGAACCTCCCTTAATCGAGAGATATTATTACACCCAAATCCAACTGAATGTTGGTTTGAAGGATGTTGATTTCTCCTGCGATAATCCCAAGTACAAGTATCCAGCTTGGTAGAACTTGTTGAGCCTGAGGTTACTTGAGGTTGAGCGCCTTCATTCCCTGATCGAAAACAATGTCCGTTGGGATGCCGCGTTGATTGACTCTTTCGAGGTCCGCTTTCAGGATTTCTCCAACAAACCCCATGTTTTCAGCGAAATTACGAGCAGCTTCATAATCTCCATTGCCTTGAAGCTGGAGGATTTGGTCGGATAATTGTGCGATCGCGAGTTTCATCTTGTCCATGTTGACCCGATACTGCCCTGCCTCGTTCCGAGTAAAAGCCCCTCGGTCTTTAAAAAAGTTAAAACGAATCATGTTGGCTTTTCCATGAGCGCTACTCGCTCCAAATCGAACGCTCCTGAAAATGCCGGCCATGAAGGTAACGTAATAGTCCTCAAGAGTGCCCTCTGTGATTTCTCCTTGTTCTAAAAGCTTGGAAACCATGTAGAGACCCAGTATATCTGCCTTGCCCTCTTCCAGCGCGCTTGAGGTTTCTCTGAGGGCTTCACGAACTCTTCCTTTTCCAGTGATCGTGTTTTTAATCCCGAGTCCGTGAGCGACTTCATGGAACATCGTATTGGAGAAAAACGCATTGAATGTGATGTGTTTTTGTTGATCAGGAACGATCAACAGTTTGGCAATTGGAACGAGGATCTGGTCGAACTTTGCCTGCATCGCATTTTTTAGCTGTAGCCGGCGGGAGCCTTTTTTGAGTTGTACTTCTTCATCGTTAGGAAGATTAATTGCGATTGTTTTTGAACCGGAATTGCAATCTCCGGCGTAAAAGATGACGTCATATGCGTTGAGGTCTGAGTTAGTGCCAGGAGTTTCCTGTTTGTATTTGTCAGCTACGGGTAGCCCTTTCTGGAGCTCCGGCAACATGGCTGCGTACTTGGTTAATCGCTCACTCCAGGAAAGGTCCTTGATGAGTACATAACTTTCACAGGCTGCCTTATAACCATAGAGTTGGTCTTCGTAGGTTTCGATTGGACCGATGACAATATCGATGTCATTTGATTTCATGTCCATCCACGCAAAGTCACTTGGCTGATATTGATTGCTTAAAAGCGCTTTGCTCCTTGCCAGTAGATAAGCCCGGAAGCCATCGTCCTCAGCCAGTTCCGCGGCTTCACGCAGTTTGGCTGCCGCGGATTTAAATTCTGTTTGAAAGAAGTCGCTGTAGGGGATGGTGTATAGTTCCTTGGTCTTCGGGTTTCGGCGGACCATGGTGTACAGGTCCTTAAGCTCCGGAGCAGCAATTACCGCAGCTTCGAATTCTTCTTTGCTCATGTCATTTGGGTAAAAATTAGCTCCGAGTGGTTTAGCGCTTTGACCGGAAATGAACGGGCGATTCTCCTGCAGACGCTCCCACGGACCGTAATTGATTTCAATGTGCTTTTTCAGAGCTTCTGATGTGACGGTTTGCTTGAGTTCTGTCGGATCTCCATAAGCTTGTTTCCAGAAAGCTTCATCCATTTCGGATGCAGCTTCAATTAACAATGGAATCATCTTCTTCTGGTTTTGGGAAAGGTGGCTGAGATCAGCCTCCAGCTTTACTTTTACATATTTGGTTAGGTTCTTCGAAGCATCTTCAGAACTCTGTTGGCCGTTTGCGTTAGCAGAGAGGATGCAAATGACCGAAACTGGAATCAGAATTAGTTTGATAATCGAGTGCACGGTTAGCCTCATTTCAAATTAAGAAGTGGTTCGTTGTTATGGAGTTTACAACACATTGGTTAAGATCGTAACTGTGGCATCGGGGGATGAAATCGATGGCTCGTTAGTGGCGGTTGCGGGGTTTAATGCGGCATTAAGAACTTTTAGAAGGAGAACTGCCGGCAGTTAGGAAGTTGCAATCTGATCGAGTGTCTCCCATCGTAAATATGCAGCGCTAAGTTCCTTCTCGAGGGACGTTAAGTTGGTTTGTACTTTGGAAATTTCGGAACCGGGTTTTTGATAGAAATCGGGCAATCCCATTTGAGTATGAATGTCAGCGATTTGATTTTCCAATTGCTCAATTGTTGAGGGTAATTTTTCAAGCTCACGTTTCTCTTTATAGCTCAGTTTTTTGGGCTGTTCCGTTTTGCTTGTCTTCGCCTTTTCGGAGGCCTTATTCTTTTGATTTACGACGGAGCGATCAGGCGTTGGAGTGCGATTTTGTGATTGACGTTGCCAGTCATCAAATCCACCAACGTATTCTCTTAATCCGTCGTCTTCAAAAACGAGAGTACTGGTGACAACATTGTTTAAGAATGCTCGATCGTGGCTGACCATTAGTACGGTTCCGGTGAATTGAACCAGTTTCTCCTCGAGTAGTTCGAGTGTCTCTGCATCGAGGTCGTTGGTTGGTTCGTCAAGTACGATCACATTGGCCGGTTTGGCGAATAGTCGAGCCAGTAAAATTCGATTGCGTTCTCCACCTGAGAGGAATTTCACTTGTGTCCTAGCGCGTTCCGGGGCAAATAAGAAATCCTGAAGATAGCCAAGCACATGTTTTTTGGTGCCATTGATCAGTATCGAATCGGAGCCGTCGCCTACATTTTCCTGGACCGTGGCTTCGCCATCGAGTTGTTCCCGCAATTGATCGAAATAGGCGATTTCCAAATTGGTGCCAGTTTTGATATTACCGCCAGTAGGGGTGGCGAGCCCTAATAGGACTTTCAGGAGCGTCGATTTACCCGCTCCGTTGGAACCAATGATTCCAACTTTGTCTTCACGCATGATAGAAGTGGTGAAGTTGGAAAAGATAGGTTTGTCGTCGTAGGCAAAACTGACATCTTTACATTCCACGACAAGGGCGCCGCTGCGCTGTGCTTCCTGGATTTGAAGGTTCGAAGTACCAAGTTTTTGTCGTCGATCACTCCGTTCGATTCGCATTTTCTTTAATGCCCGAACGCGGCCTTCATTGCGAGTTCTGCGAGCTTTGATGCCTTTTCGTATCCAGACTTCTTCTTCGGCAAGCCGCTTGTCAAATAGAGCGTTCTGCTTTTCCTCCGCGGCCAGGGCAGCGTCTTTTCTTTCCAGAAAACTATCGTAATCACAGGACCAGTCGAAGATTCGCCCGCGGTCAATTTCTAGAATTCGGGTCGCAAGTTTTCGCAAAAACATCCTGTCGTGAGTGACAAACATCAATGATTTATTAAACTTCAACAGAAAGGACTCAAGCCAGGCAATCGCTGAAATGTCGAGATGGTTTGTCGGTTCGTCTAATAAAAGAAGATCGGGTTTGGAGACTAAAGCACGGGCCAAAAGGACTCGCCGCTTCATTCCTGATGAGAGTGTTTCAAATGAGTTGTCACCCTTAAGTTCCATTCGCGAAAGGACTTGTTCGATGTCATTTTCAAACCGCCATTGTTCTTCTTCGGGAAGCGAGTCTATTCTGAGCCCGGTAGCGACAATCGAGCGGATGCTGCCGGCGACATCCTGAGGGACATCTTGAGAAAGTTTGGCAATATTGGCATTGGGGGCGATGATAATATCACCACTGTCTGGTTTGAGATTGCCGCTGATTAAGTTCATCAGCGTGGATTTGCCAGCTCCATTGCGGCCGAGTAAACCAATTCGCTGGCCAGGTTCAATTTGGCAGTTGACGGAATCGAGTAACGCAGGCCCGCGAAAGCCTATGGATAGATCCCGGATTGAGACAAGTGACATTGATAACGTGCGTTAAGAAGGGGGACGTAATTCCGTATTCTAGCCTTTGTTGGTTCTTTATCCCAGACAGCATTCGAACCAGTGAGGAAAGAGATTCCAGTGGGAACATGCGGATCAAATCTTAAGAATTACAGCTTTTCTTTGCCGCTCATTGATTCGATTCTGAAAGTTTTTTTGCTGTTTCAGGCAGCGGTGGGTAGGTCCTCGCGAGTCTCATGCCGAGCGTTGCCTGAGCGAAGATCGGGTTGGTATGTCCGCGTTTGCTGATTCTGATTTCGGAAATAGGTGAGTCGTAGGCGCCTCCACGAAACTCACAGGTCAGCGATCGGTGGTCGACGCCATGATCGATGTAAATCGAAGATTTTTGGTCTTCGGGTAAGTTGGGGAGCTTTTGACGGTACCAGTCGAGACACCATTCGTGAACATTTCCAAGCATGTCAAACAGCCCAGTTGGTCCGGGAAGCAATTTTCCAACCGGATGAGAACGGGTAGAAGCATTGTTGAAATACCATGCATATTGATTTGCAAACGACGTGTGCTTCCCAAATGGGTAAAGCGTTTCAATTTTTCCGCCGCACGCAAATTCCCATTCACTGGCTGTCGGCAGCCGATAACCATAGCTGTCCAAAACATCCTGGTTGGAGAAAAGTTCAATTTTGGGGAAGTCAGCATTCATGGCAGCGAGGCCGTCGATGTCAGGCAGTGACGTCTGATCGAGATTGTTTTCTTCGTTGAGCCATCGGCAATAGGCTAGACTTTTAAACCAGTCAATGTCGGTGACAGGCGAATGAGGATCTGCGTTGGCTCGTTTCTTTTTCTGACGATTGATTTCCCGCAATCTCGCACTGTATTGTTTTTTCGATCTCTCAAGTTGAATGAGTTTTTCATCCGCTTCCGGATTTTGAGGTGAGGCAGAATCCTCTGTTTTTTGATTGGCGATCGTGGCTTCTAATTGGGTCAGTTTGTTTTTGTAAAATTCCAGCAGGTGTTCTTCAAATTCTAGAAATTGATGATGAGTGACCTCGAAGATACAAATCCCAAATCGCCGAGGGATTGCTTTTTGATGAAAGGGCTCATCGGAAACTAGATCTTTGTCAAACGGAGGTTCGTAGGTGGCATTGCGATTTAATCCCATTTGGAAGCTGGAAATAGAATCAAAAATTGCAAACGTGTTACCCATCAGATCGACATGCCAATTCATATTGGGCTTGGGGTCCTGGCTGCGTAAACCGGTTTCCCATTCGTTAAGTTCTTCTTGGTAGTCCCAGTTGAGTAGCAATAGGCGAGCGCAAGAATGAACTCTGGCGTCGGGGTGTTTTAAGAAAATTTCAGAGAGTGGTGTGGTTAATTTCTCTTTCTCTGCGTCAAATATTTGGTTGGGCTGATACAAGTTGAGCGCCATCAAGACGCCTGCAAGTTCGTCCGCTGACTGGGATTGCCAATTGGAAATTATCGGTAAGAGGTATTCAGATGAGGTCGAGCTTCGTGAAAGACGCTGAATTAAAGCGTGCGCTTCCGAAGGGTCGGAGCGGTCGGCGAGCAGCTTCCATTGGTTTTTAGACTTGAGTTGAATAGCGACGGTGGCCAAGTTTGCTTTTGCGGTGGCAGCGTTGGTATCCGACTTTTCGTTTGGTTGATAATCGTCGATTGCTAGTTCAATTTTTTGGATAGCGGCGAGGTTGTTGCCAGCCAGTGCCGCTTTCAGAAAAGGGATTTGTTCTGGTGCTGCACTGGCGATTAGATCAACCAGTGTATCCACATCATCACTGTAAAGACTTCCAATGATTGCGGCGGCCCGTCGGGATTGATCTTGGTAGTTGTTGTCTCGCCTGTAAAAGGCCTTGTGCAATGGCATTTGCAAGGCTCCCTTGATGGGCTCAAAGGCATCAATCCATCGGCTTGTTTCAATTGCGTCGACCGAAGTTAAAATCCCGGTAATGTCGGCAGCCAAGTCTTCCCACTCTGAGGCGCCGGGGGAGTAGCTCGCTAACGCGGCACAGGCTCGAAGCCGCCGGTCTCTCGAATTTTCACCATTCGGGTCGTTCAATTCCTTCCACAGTGTCGGGGTGATTGAGGCTTTATAGGGGAGTAAGAGATTCCTGCAAACATAAAAATCTTCCGCATCGGCGTTTAACAGAAACTCAATCAGTTCGACTGCCAGTTTGTTTTTACGAACTGGGTCATCTTCAAGTGCGAGCATCGCCATGGTCAGTCGCATTTTGGGAGTCGTGTTTTCGTTGTATTGATCCAGTCGGTTAGAAAGGTTGTCAACAATCGAATTTTTAAGTGGTACGAGATCTTCAAATATTTGTGGCAACTGAGTCGCTTGCGCGGTGGTTATGGATTGCAGTTGAGTTTCTGCACGCGCCTGCTTCTCACGATACGCTGAGATGGCGAACGAAGCTGAAACAACTGTCCCGATCAAGAGGGTGGCCACAGTCGCGGTTGCCAAGCTTGCAATCGTCTGGTTTCGTTTAGCCCACATCCAGCCGCGGGCGAGTGGGCCGATGCGGCGAGACTCAATGGGTTGGCCATTGAGATATCGCGTCAGTTCGTCGGCAACTGTCTGGGCCGTTTGAAATCGCTGGGCAAGGTCGCGAGTAAGACATTTCTGGCAGATCGTTTCGATGTCGACAGAAATCTCACGATCAATTTTTCGCAATGGAGGAGCATCGTTATTACGGATCGCAAATAATAAATCCGAGAGCTGGCCTTTAAACGGTTTTTCACCCGAAACCATTTCGAAGAGCATGATTCCGAGGCTCCAGATATCAGTTCTTCCATCGGCTTCATTCGCTTTGCCCGAAGCTTGTTCGGGGCTCATGTACATTGGGGTTCCAAGAATTGAACCGTCAATTGTCAAGTTGGTGTCGTCTTCGATGGATCGTGCACATCCAAAGTCTGCAATATGCGGGTGCCCTTCCGGGTCGAGTAAGATATTGTCCGGTTTTATATCTCGATGGATGATGCCTTGTTGATGAGCATAGTCGAGGCCTGAAGCAATTTCCCGAATAATGTTGAGCGTTTTTTCAAGAGAGCGCGACTCCGAATCACTGATGTAAGATTTGAGCGTCGCTCCCTGTACAAACTCGTAAACGATTACGTTTTCGCCGTCGATCTGTCCGTACTCATAGACAGGGATGATGTTGGGGTGACGTAGTTTAGCTGCCGCCCGGGCCTCGCGAAGGAACCGTTTGATTTGTGTGCGTCCTGAAATTGCCTTCGCAACTTTGATCGCCACAATTCTATCGAGTTGTGGGTCACGAGCCTCAAACACTTTCCCAAAGGTACCCTCGCCCAATAAGCGTTTGATTTGGTAGCGTCCGATCGTATCCTTGTTTTGGGCAGAGGCTTTGTCTCTGTTCCGTTGAGGGTCAATTGCCGTTTGGTCAAATCGAGTGCCGCTACGGTTTGCTGAGGAAATACTCGGAAGTGTCGCATCATTTTGTTCCGTTTGATCGCGTTCAGGTGGAACTTGATTGAGCGAAGGAGCCGTTCGGTCAACAACAAATTCAGCATCTTGACTGGATATGTTGGTGGACGGAGGGGGGGGCGGGGGGCCCGGTGGGGGGGCGGGGGGGGGGGGGGCGGGGGGTGGGGGG
>JAAHTH010002985.1_pt2 | contig 11208 bp, 12 predicted proteins | sample 6116091 | NCBI WGS metagenome assembly JAAHTH01 (sample SAMN13939990, study PRJNA603662) | sponge metagenome | isolation source: marine sponge | host: Mycale hentscheli | place: New Zealand | collected 2006
CTGGTTGATTTATAATATATATAGTTATCTCTATAATCAATATTAGCATATCCCAGCTATTCCAAATATCTTTAGACTTAAGTTTAATTTGTTTTTTCTTAAATTGTCTAACTTTAGATTTATCTGATATTTTTCTTAATAATAAAGCAATATACTGGTTACATGCCTTTATACGACTAGTACCATTTTTTGACCTTATGTGATTTATATTATTTATAATTTGTATAGTTAGTTTTATTGTAGTCATTGTCGTTATTGATTAGTAAATTTATCTAAAATTCAAATTTAGTTTTAGAACTTAATTTACGTATGATTTACTCGAAGGTAGCTGATGATTTCCCAAAGTACCTTACAATCAAAAGTATTATATTGAGCTATATCAAGCATAATATCGCTTTTACATGGATCATTAGAAGTTTGATAGCATTGCCAAGCTTTTATCATTGCTGACATTCCAGAGTTGCAGTTACTTCCAATGTTTGCTTGTATCATTTTATGATTTCTCATAGCCTTTGCTATTTGTTTAAGACCAAATTTGAAACATCCTTTGACAACGATTGGTTCGGTTCTAAACAATTTATACATATCACACCATTGTACTGCTTGCCAATTATCTGCTATATTATTCGTGCGATCATGATTCTGATTCTGATATGCTCTATCAAACTGCCTGTTTTCTGAAGCAGTCCAAAATCTCTCTTCCGCATGCCAGTAGTGAGCACGTGGGTAATCTAGCTCTGTCATAAATAACATGAACTCATTCATTATTCGATACTCTTCCTCAAAAGTTGGTGTGTTACAAGTAAAGTTTCGATATTGCCATTTTCCGTTGTCAGACCATCCTACTCCTATCATAAAGATTATATTAGTGTTCTTTTGCATTGGAAGTTCATCAAATTCTGCAAAAATGTCTGATAGCGTTTCAAAATCTACAAAAACCTCATTACCTTTCTGTTTCCAATGATTAATATTACTCTTAATTTTCTTAGGCCACAACAAATCTTTTGATTGACGATTGATAGCCATAATCTTGTCTATGATAGGAGCACGTTTACCAGTTAGTTTCATTATACTTGATGTACATATTTCATCTTTCCAATTATTTACTCCTTCAGCTATTGCAATATTACGATTTTTAACACCAACATTCCAAATACTTGTTAGCTCTCCTATATTGTCAGCAATTTTTTTCTTTTCTTCATTCCATTGTCCAGAGTCAATACACATATTAGGATAAAGCTCTATACGAGAAGGTGGGTTAATACACCAAGATGACCCATTTTCTCTAACATCTCTAACCCAAGCTAGAGCTTTTCTAGTACGTGTAACGTATTCTGCATCTACACCTTTATAATCTATCTTTCCTAGCCTATCAAGACAATGATAGCTTCTATGAGTAATACTCTTTGACGTGTACTTCCATCTTCTACCGAGAATAAAAGCATATGGAGCTGTATAGCCTTGTATTCTACCTATAGCTTGTGTATAGATAAGAGTCTGAGCTTTATATGCAGGGTAATGACCTGAATTGAGAAGATGAATACCATCGGCTTTCAGAGGCAAAGTTGAAAATTTGATATCTATTACTACGTAGTGGTAATTTCCATTAAGTTTTGAAGCTTTCTTAACACGATTTTCTTCAGAAAGTGGGTTTTCGTTAACTATATCAGCCAAATGATCACTACGTACTAATAGATCAATTATGCCTTGAGTTTTATTATAGTTGTTCCTAATAGGGACAGAATGAAGTATTGGAACACCTTCTTTCATTAATTCAATAGCACGACGACACGAGTCATTTGTAATGAAATCAGAGACTGATACAATAGAATTACCCCTATTGTTCAAGTATTTGATGAGTTCTGCTTCAAATTGGATACCTTTTTTAAGTATATTCTTAGAGAATCCAGTATTGGATGAATAAATAGGTGTAGCACGAGTTCCTCTTCTGTTTCTCGATTTTAACCAGTCCACAAGAGTATCATTTAACATATAATTATGTACATGCGATGCTGATACTACCTGAAGGCTCTTTCGTTTCTTAGAAGAAAAAGGGGCAACTAGCCTTGGTCGTTTAGAACGAGTATTCTTATAGACTGTGCTTATAATAGCTCTTTTCATTATGTATTATATTATAATACATCACACTTTAATTAGTTTTTAGTTAAAAATACATTGCATCTAAGAGTACGCCAATTATTGTTATAAGAAAACTATATTATATCTCAATTATTTCTAGACATAAAATACGTAGCAATAAGTACCAATGGAGCAAGCGCAGCGGATGCCCAGCACCACCAACTTCCAAGGACTTGTCTCTTTCCTAGTAATGCTGTTCCGACAAACGTTACAACATAAAATAATACTATGACTGATGCTCTTGATAGAGGTTTAACATAAGCTAATACAAGAATAAATGAGATAATCATAGACAAAGCGTACCAATTATGAGGATATGGCCATTCAAGACGAGCTGAATCCTTGGTACATCTATCTTTGTCTTGAGGGTATTTACACGCTTTGGTAATACCATTATTAGAGTCTTTTCGCATAAAATATATAATCATTACTCCTATATAAAATAGTAACCCTACCGTAAGAGGTATCCAATATATAGGATTCTTCCTCGATGCCCAGCAAGCAATAAGTACACCAATTCCTATAGCTATATTATGAGATGGTAATGTATATTTTCCGAGTATTGTACCTGCTCGATTAAGTGTCTCGTTATTTGTATCTATACCTCTCCATATGAGTACCTCACTTAGTTGCATAAGTCCATACACCAGCATAAGGCATCCGAGAATTGGCTGACGCATTTTTAAGGCAATAATTCCTGATATGGTAATTATTGTAAAGCTCACAATAGATGTTTGGATATTGTAACACATTTCAGTTTAATACTAGCTAGTATTAAATTTTTTTAGTAAATATCTATAAATCTTTTACTACCAATAATTATGTATTCATCTCGTTCAGCAAATGTTTGAATGCAAATAATTTTGTATTCATCTCGTTCAACGCTTTCCCATTTACCAGTCAACTCATTCAAATAACCATTTACATGAGATATCCTAGCTATAACACGTAGCTCTTTAAATATGTCAAAAAAGGAATCATATCCCTTATTGTATGACAATAATGTTGGTCGTAATATTTGTCGTAGGTCTAATTTAATCAGCCGATGTGTAGATGCGAAGTGATATGATTTACTATGGGCTATTTTCATGATGATAATATTTACTATTTCCATAGGTAGAGTAGACATATTTACTTATAATACTGATATATCAGATAATAAATTCATTTTTATTTTATTTGAAACGACTTGGGTTTAAAAAACATAACTGTTTTCAAATAAAATGGATAAATTAAGTTTTGAAGATTTAGATGAATATTTACTTAAGAGTAATAGTAAAATTATTCATCAAGTGTGGTTTGGTATCATACCGGATCGTGCAGCTGCTCAAAAAGCTTTTGAAAGTCTCAAGAAATACCGAGATAGCTGGATAACAAAGAATCCTTCTTGGACATATGTCTGTTGGGATCTTGATAGGTGCAGAGAACTTATGAGACACTATTATCCTCAGCACATAGAGATGTATGATAAATACCCCTACCATATTCAACGTTGTGATGTTATTCGTTACTTCATATTACATCGGTACGGAGGTCTATACGCTGATATGGATTATTTTTGTAATAGATCTTGGGATGAAGTATTAGAGAATTACCCAAAGGACATCTATCTTGTAGAAACTCCAAATAAGGTCTATAATGATATTCATATATCTAATTCATTGATGTACTCCAAAGCCGGACACGTGTTTTGGATGAAAATATTCATTGAACTTGAAATATACAAGAAAGCTCCTATATATTATAGTCGACATATTGCTATTATGTTCACAACAGGACCTGGGATACTCAACAGAGTATTCAACAAATATCATAGCAGGTATAAACTCAATCACTATCCATATAAACTATTCCACCCATATGGATTAACATCAGATATTATATTTCTTAATAGCAACCCCGATATCTATGCGGTTCATCTAGGAAAAGGATCTTGGGAAAAGAGTGATAGTTTTATGCTTATCTTTTTGTTTCAAGAATACAAGATCTTGTTATTTTCTATAATAGTTCTAGTAGTACCATCACTAGTATACTACATTATCAGTAAACGTTCAAGTATAGTAGTTAAATCATAAACTTGTTATTTTTAAAAAGTCTTTTCTTTTCTCTCATTAGAGTACGAACTTCTATAAGTGTTGAAACTGGATCTAAGACAGATATTGTTGGACCTACAAAAATCTCAAAATTTGGTTGGGGTATATACCACATAGTTTCAAGTACATTATCTATTACCAAAGGAGTTATAGTAGCACCAAGTTCTTTAGCCATATTGAATGCGCCTTTCCATAAATTTCCAACGCTTCGTCCGTATCTACGCTCCTTGTCTTCAACATACATAATAATATGACTATTTTTGAGTCTTTCTCTAACAATTTCTTTTACTGCATCATATCTACCACCTTTTTTTATTGGGATATAACAACACTGATTATTAGTATACACCATATCCATCCATTTTTTAGCTGCTCCTGATGCTAGCAAGCATGTATTTCCTGGAATCAAAATAGGTACTAGATATTCTAATAATGTTATAGGATAAGTAGTTACCAATATAGTAGGATTATTCGGGAGTTCTTGGAAATTATTTCGCAATCTAAAATTATTCATAAATATTTTACTAGCAATATTTCGATAACTAGATCTACCTCGTCCGATCAATATGTTACCTACTAATTCTAGTAACTTTATAGTTATAAACAGAGACTTATATGAGTAACTCAGTAAAATTAGTAGAAGTACCGCTCTTCTAGAGCTACGTATAGGCAATATTACAATAAGTAATAGAGTGATTATTTGTATTATCAAAGTATTATTCATTACTTTGATAACAATGAAAATGCTTCTTAGATTATAGTTTTATAGACTTTCTTATTGCGATACATACTTATGTAATTTGACTTTTTCTTAAGGTTTTTTAAGTAAGACCATAAACAGTGTTTTTTTGCTAATATACGTTTCTTACCTTTGTATACATACTGTGATGGGCCAAATTGATGAACAAAAAGATATAAATCTTGTCCAGCATACTTGTTAATACCAGCCTTGAATTTGGCATCCAAGTCTCGCCCCATACACTTATTAATTGCTCTAGCCAAGCATACTGGTCCGGTAATAGACAATGTACCATCTTCGTAACTTCTAGCTTCCACTATTTCCAATATTCGTTCAATACCTGCTTTGAGAAAAGGATGTCTTGGTGAACTAATGATCAGTCCATTATGAATTCCTTCAGATCCCGAATCCAAAACAGAGATGAAATTAGATTCTGTGTCTTTCATCATCTCTCTTATTGATACATACGGAATAGCTTCTGCGTCTACGTATACCCCTCCTTGCTGATAGAGTATACATAATCTAAATAGATCAGCTTTATATGCTCCTGGTTGAAGAGCCATATAGGCGTCAAATACTCTCTTTCCCTGAGTAGACATAAATCTTTGACAGTCTTTGTCATCAAACCAATACATCTTGATACGAGGATTTAGTTGTATCCATTTTTCGTGACAATTTCTGTATTTCTTATTACTTACGAGTCGGCTCTTTGTCGTCCTGTAGACCGCTATCTGTCTTTCTCCAGAACCATTGATAACTATCTTAGGAATCCAACTCCATTCTAAGATTGGTCGAAAGTATATCAATAGCAATACTATGATTACTACAACTACTATAAATGTCCGCATTTTTTTGTTATAATACTTAGAAGTTTAAGTTATGATTTTGATTTATTTTGGTATCAATTTTTTATTAAAGATAATCTAATAAAAACAAAATTCTTTATGCTTTTTGGTAAATTAGTGACCAACTTAGTTCTAACGAACCAGTTGTTATATTAACAGACGAAACGTTCATTTGAAATACGAACAATACATCTGGGGCAGTAGCCGTTGATATTCTAGAACCCTGAACATGCCAATCAGAAACACTACTAACAATAGCATTTAAACAACCCGGATAATATCCGATTTGACTGGTAGGGGGTCCGTCCGGTTTGACTGGTGGTAATAAGTCTTGAAGCGATACAGGTGGAACTATGGATAGAGTTAAGGAACGCGATTGTGTGGATATCCCTCCCGATGGCACAATGAACTTAATTTGACCTGTAAAATGAATAGTTTTTTCAGTTTCTTCAATGATAGCAAAATCAAACTTATCAAAAATTGTTTTTTCTAGTTGTGCACCATTGTCAAAACCTGACCAAACAAAAGTCCAGCTACTATCTAGAAGAATAGAATTAACGTTTAGTAACGCCGGTGTTCCGGGTGGTCCCGGTGGTCCTCTTGTTTCATTAAATATTTCAAAATTCATTTATTATAAGAAAAGAAAAAAGAATAAGCTTAAAATAGTAATTCAACCAAAGAAATGTTAGGTGTTATTATACTAGTTGTTATTCTAATAGTAATATTCGTATTCATAGCTGAATCTACTAAACCGGAACCTCTTAAACTAAAAAATTACAGTCCAAAAAAGGTAAGAGTAGTATGTTCCTTAACTACTCGCCCAGTACAACCTAAGTACTTTGATAAAGTTCTTGATAGACTTGTTGATCAATTTGATGCTGTATACTTAGCACTTCCTAAAGTATCAGCAGACGGAGTACCATACCCTGATTTAAGTCATCCTGGAGTGACTGTAGTTCCCATTGAAGAAGACTATGGTCCTATTACTAAGTTCTTTGGAGTACTTAATTCAAATGAAGCACCTACAACTGTTGTTGTAGTTCTTGATGATGACATTATATATAACAAAGAATTCAGACAGATATATGAAAAAGCTCATATTAAGTACCCTCGTTGTGTACTCTCTGGTGCTGGTATAGTACATAAGTACCTGTGGATGAGTCATGTTCCTTGGTATCTTACTATGACTGGTCGTAAAGAGTATCATCCACCATCATTTCCCTCTTTTTTGGGTAGTAAGAACTTAACAACTGTTACAGGTTACACTGGTATATGTTTCAAACTTGGACTTATAAACCGTCTTGAGCTTTTAAGATTCATATCATATTGGAACACTCATAGAGAGTGTTTCTTGAATGATGACTTGGTGTTTTCTGCATTCTTAAGCAGTAAAAATATACCAAGAATCGGAATCAAAGTCCCTAAGTGTGTTATAGAACCAGATAAAGATACGCCAAATTTGAGTAGCATTGAAAATGTAGGAACATGGGGTCCATGGCCAGCATTATGGCCAATGCAAAGGAAAGTTGTGAATCTACTTCGTGATTGTTTTAGAAATGATCCTGTAAGGTTTGACTGTATATCTGTTCTTGATATAATTATGATAATAATTCTAATAGTACTTATTCGAAAATTTTGAAACTGATTTTTTCAAATAATTGATTTGAAAAAAATAACAAAGAAAATGTTATTTCTCTTTTTGTTTTACTTTGTTTTACTTTGTTTTACTTTACTAATTACAAATTTTACTACAGCCCATAATATACTTAACCCTATAATTATCAAAAATGTAATTCCAACCCATTTACCAATAGTTAATAAAATATTTCCTATACCTTGAACTGGTAAGGTTATTAATTTAGCAATATCTCCAGGTAATTGAGCTATAGCATCCAAAGGGGTAACTAATTGATAAGCGTAGAATACTCCTCCCGGTCCTGCTGGGCTTGTAGAACATAATAAATTATCATGACCAACTGTATATGAAGCATCTTTTGAAGAAAATATAGGCCAAGCTCCACAACTACAAACATCAGCATTATTTTTACAGTCTTTAAAATTCGTATTTTTTAAACCAGCTGAAGCAGGTGTTGATCCTAAATTTCCAATACTACTTAAAGTCGCTGCGCCCTGTGGTAAAGGATTTGTATTATCTGCAACTACAAAAAATTTGTCTTTATTTGCAATATTAATTCCACACCGACAATTTTCAGGATAGTTACCGTAAAATTTACCACACCCATTCATAGTTGGGTCTAATTTTTGTTTATTTCCATTTACATATACAAAACACCCAGTCTGTCCTTGTGCAGTTAAGAAAATAAAAGCTAATAAACCGCCAATTGAACCTAATACTGCAGTCCATTTCATAAAAGATTTTAGTCTTTCCCATCTATTACTCCCCCCTTCTTCTGCTTCTATTTTAGTTTTTGTTTTTGGCATTGCATCGTCAAGAGTTTTACTAAGTTCGTCACCACTTTTTCTTGCATCTTCCATTACTTCATCAAGTTTTTTACTAGCAGCTTCACTAGGTTTACCATCTTCTCCAATCGACTTCTTATATTCATCAAGCACATCTGGTACGTTCTTAATACTGGTATTATGTTTGTTTACAGCATCATCAAATACTTCACCTGCTTCTTTACCATCTAAAGAATTAGCTACTTTTCTAATGGTTTTAGCAGTTCCTTCTCCTATAGCTTTCGCTACATTTTGTATAGCTTCTAGAGTATTCCGAGGTACTGCTTCAGCAGCCTTTAGCATAGATGATAAACCTGTAGATAAATTTCCTGATGTGTATGAATCGTATATAGCATCTATCATGTTATTAAATTCTTCTGTATTCATACCTTTAGCAGCAGCATCATCTACTAATGTTTGGATACCTTTATTTGAACTATTTCTTAATTTTTCAAATTTTTGTTGAATTTCTTCACTAGTTATCTCTTCAGCTTGTTCTCTTATTTCCGCATTGGTTTCGGAAACTTCAGTAGAAAATTCTGTAGAACCCTCAGCAACATTTTCTGGTATGTCTCCAGCAGCAAGATCGTCTAATATTATTTCATCTGCCATTTTATTTATTTATAAATATTTTTTATATATATATAAATAAATAAAATGGCGTGCGCAAGTGGTGTCATTGGAGGTCTAGGACATGGTCTGTTAAGTTTAATTGGCCTAGGTTCTTTATACGATCCTGTGGGCGATTTACGAGGTAAATTAAGTCAAGCTCAATCAACTATGCAAAATATGATAAATTTACGTGCATACGATGCATTAAAAGAAGATGAAAAAATATTTGAGGATTTGATAACTTACATATCTACAAATAACACTGTTATTCAAGAAACTCAACAATTGTTTTCTAATATGGCTAGTGATACTAGTAAACAACAAAATGTATTCTTGGCTATATTATCTTGTTTAATTTTTATAATAATATTTTTTATGTTGATAAGGAAATAATTTATATACTATTATAAATTAAATTTTTAAATAAATTTATTTATTAATTTATATACTATATAAATAAATAATGGGAGCAGCGTTTACCACAGCAGTGGTTACAGGAATGGCAGTTATAGGTGGTATAGGTATGGCAGATAATATTGTAAAAGCAGGTGTTGATGGTTGTGTAACGGCTAACAACTTACGAAGACAAATAGCCGATGTAGACGATCAAACACGACAATGGACAAACAAATACAACGAACTTGGAAAAGCCGCTAGTAAGATTGATCAAGATTTTATTGATGCTACAACTAATTCATTGTCAAAATACAGCCAGTTACAAGCTGAACTAAAACTAGAATCAGACAATTTTGAGAAACAGTATCGAATAATACAAAAAACAGGTATTATTGCAATATCTATAGTTTTTTTTCTATTAGTCCTAAAAGAACTAGGTTTATTTGGTCCTATTTGGCAAATCATTACAATACCAGAACGGTATATAATACAAAAAATAAAAGATATGAAAAAGAAAAAGAAATAATTATTGTATATACAATAATTACTCAAAATACTTTAAGATTTTTTGAAGATTTTCAGTTGTATCTATACATGAAATACCTTCTGGTATCTCTTTGGGACGCTTTAGATCTAATATAAGAATACAACGATTATATTTTCCCATGTTAAACCCACTATGAGCTATATTCTCGTCAAAAACTACAATTTCTCCGGGTAAATGAGGTTTCATTAAACCATCACACCATATACCTGACGCACCTGGTTCAGGAATGAATATTGGTATATGACAACGCAACGTATGATTTGCTAACGAAGCCCAACCCTGATGCGGTTTCATATTTGTTTTAGGACCCATATTAGAAAATAAAGCTGTAATCAAGTCGGGTATTTCTTTTAATATTTTAAAGGATTTTGGACAATTCTCACATGATTTTTTAATCCATTTAGCTTTACTTGGATCATTACCAGGAATTGTGTGAAGAAAAGGATATACTGTAAGTATTTCATCTTTTTTAGTATCGTACAAAGGTTCAGGCCATAATATCCAATCATTTATTGTACTCATTTCTTCAAGAAAAATATCTAGATTATCTAAAATTATCTGAAGTTGAGGAAAATATTTTTTCCAGTCATAAAATCTTTTTAAATTTATTCCCGGATGAAAAGATTTGTAACCTTTAGGTAAAATATCATTCATTTAACTAGTAACTAGTAAAATCAAAGTTATTTTTTAAATAATTTTCTGAAGTTGTTGTCATGCTGAAATCTTCTTCAACACGTACCGCTATTATGAGCTAAGATACAACGATTACCCCCTGTACAATCCACCCATTTACATGTATACTTCGGGTATACTGTACCGTTAACATCTTTTGTAGACGGTGCTCCAGTTCCATTTTTACAATTTTTTGCTTGATCATCATTGCTATCATTGGGATCCGGTGGTGCACACGCCCTTTCTTGAAATTGTTTACCTTTAATTGTATTACACCAACTACCGTCTTGCTGTATACCATAATCGGTTGTATATTCATAAGGCCGATCTCCAAAACATTTATCAGAAATAGGTGGTATTTTACAAAAAACACCTCTCCAATTATCTTTACAAATACAAGGACCTCCTTTATCGTGAGGAATACCAGGTGGCTTAGCTCTAGTTGCATGTTCTTCGCTACAACTACAACCATATTTGTTATCAGATTGACAGGCTTCTTTAGTTGAATATATTTTGGTTGTAAGACTAGGAGGAGACTTACCTTCAGGAATAAAATCACATAAATAACCATTATTTCTGTCGCATAGAAAACCTACAGTGCAAACATTTTCTTTTTTATCTTCATCCCATACACAATGTTTATCACCAGGACATACTTGACCAGTAAAATCTCCTTTATCGTTAAAACAGCATTTGGATTTTGCC
>JAAHTH010001119.1_pt1 | contig 11201 bp, 7 predicted proteins | sample 6116091 | NCBI WGS metagenome assembly JAAHTH01 (sample SAMN13939990, study PRJNA603662) | sponge metagenome | isolation source: marine sponge | host: Mycale hentscheli | place: New Zealand | collected 2006
GCGTAATTAGGAACAAATCCTTTTGCGCTTAATGCACCTTGAGCTATTCTTGAGTTTTTAGTGGCTTTTTTTATTCCTTCTGGATGGTCTCTTTTAACAGCTGCAAAATTTGGTTGAGTTTTTCCGTCTCGAACGTAAGTTCCAACTTGTTTATTGTAGTCCACTACTGGTTTACCACCCAAAGCTCTTTCTGTTTGTACTGCTTTAGCTATCTTATTGCCCATCGGAGAAAAAGAAGGTACAAATCCGCTAGCTCCGAATTTCAATGATGAAATTTTGGTGGCGGCGCCCTCCAATAAAGTGGCAGCTCTTTCCAAGTTAGCTGAAGCGTCCTTAATTCCAGATTGGCTTATTTGAGAAACTACAGCAGTTAATACATCATTTATTTTTGTTTGGGTTTCTTTATTTACTTGTTGATTCTCGATGTTTTTATCTGACTGTGATTTTATTCCTTCTGCAATAGCTTGCAAATCTGCTATTGGTTGGTTTAATTTGTCTACAAGCTGTGGATTGATTTTTAAAGCTTCAGCTAATGGTCCGGAAATTATTTGACCTAACTCATTAGCTAAATTTGATATAGAGTCTTTTGATATTACCGTACTAGCCGCTCCAGCAACGTCCCCTTTTCCCTTTACGCCTTGCTGACGTTCAAGATCTTGTGCGGCATCAATGCCAGCTTGCAATGCTACCACTAAAGACTTAGAGTTTTGCTCTAGCTTCCCAAAAGCGTCAGATTGAACAAATTCATTAACCTGATCTTCCAGTTCTCCAAGGGAAGACGCATCAAATTCAACTCCTGCCTTTTCAGACAAATTAGTGAACGCAGCTTTTAAGTTCTCAAGTTGCTTTAGTTGTTTGTTTGATTCTTTTAATTCAGCTATTATATCTTGATCTGCTCCAAGCGATTCTAGGGCAGATAGTACTTGTGTTAGCTCTGAAGCTTTTTGCAGTTGGCTTTTTTGCAAGCCCGTACTTTCATCAATTGACTTGCCGATACCCTTGAAAGCGTCTAGCTGAGAATCACTCAAAACATTATTCCTTTGAAACGCTACTACTGCTGCTTTTTGTTGGTTTAACTGGGCTTCAAGGTTAGCTTTTATTTTTTGTTGTTCAGCGATAAGCTTTGAGTTAGAGTTTTGTATCGCTTCTTTTGTTGAAGATGCAGCTTTTACTTGCCCTGAGTTTCCGTTCTTTTCAACTTCCGTAAGGGCTTGCAAAGCGCTCTGGTTAGTTATTTCTCCGTTTTTGATTCCGTCTATTAAGGTTTTTAGACCTCCGGTTATTTCTGTAGAGTTTTTGTTTGCTTCTTTTATGATATTAGCTGCAAAATCTTTAAGTGCAGACTCAGAAGCTACAGCGGCATCCTGTAAAGCTTTTGCGGTTTGCGCTTGAGCGCCTCCTTGCGATAGGTTTTTGCTGGTAACCGTGCCAGCACTCTTTAAAGTGTTTAATCTCGATGTTGCTCTGATTTGCTCTATTGACGACAAAACGTCATAAGATTTACTTATAGCCTTGGATGAAGATTCAATCGCTATCGACAATTTTTCAAAATCGCTAGATAAGTTTTTAACTGGAAGCCTTGCTATATCTATTGCTTTCGCTAAAGCTTCTGACTGTACTTGATATTTAGATTGCGCTATTACGTTTTTAAGTATTGCAGAAGCTAACGGTTCTTGATTGCCTAGCATATCAATAACTTGTTCGTCTAGTTCCCCGAAAATATGTTGCAACTGTCTAATCTCTTCTCCTGATTCGCCAGCGGTAGTGTCAAAGTCTTTTAGGTCGGTTGCTAATTGCTTAATTTTTTGCGAGGACAAGCCTTTAGTCAACGAAGTCGCTAAATCACTAACATCTTGATCGCTAACTCCCGCCTTTGAAAGATCGGCATTGCCGCCTCGTTCAGTTAATTTTGAAAAAGTCTCTTGCAAGCTTAATCCAAAATTCTTAAGTTCGGCCCCTTGGTTTGTTAAATCTTTTAGGGCTTGAGTTGCCTCGTTAAGTTTTGTAGCATCTCCAGCGCTTGCTAATAATTTTTGAAAAGCTTCAGAATCAATATTTTCGAGCTGGCCAGCCTGCTCAACAATCCTTTGCGTAAACTTTCCATAAGCTTCTATATTCCCAGATTCGGCGGCTTTATTCAAAAGAGCTAATGTTGATGAGAATTTGTCAATTTTTTCTATGTTTTGTTGTATAAGATTGACTTGTTTTTCCGTCGCCTCTACATATCTTTCACTAGACTCAATTAAAGCTCTATCTACATCGTGAACCTGATCCTTGAGATACTGTAAGGCTCCAGCTATTGATATTTTTTCTAACTCTATGCCAAATAATTTAGTATCATTTGTAAAAACCTGCACCGCAGAAGAGACAACCCCCATGACAGTATCAAGAATAATACTAGCAACAGCAAAATTCCCCATCATGTTTACGCTACCAGCAAGACTTTTTGACATTTTTTTTGTAGCGCTACTGGATCTTCCGGCAGCACTTCCGGCCTCATTAACAGACTCAGAGAATTGTTTAACTTTTTTAGTTTCCCCCATGTCTATTTTGTAAGAGGAGGCTAATTGGCCACCACGCGCAAAATTAGGAACATGACCGCCGGCCATTCCGTGATTTTTAGGATTTAGGCCTGTTGAGACTACTCGGTCTACTCCTTGAGACCCGCTTAAAGGTTCATCTCTAGTATTCGCAACTAATAAACCCATTGGGTTCTTGGATCCCTTTAGCCTATTATCTTGATCAACGTAAACTTGCGCATTGGAACCTTGCCCCGAAAGAGCGTCTTTTTCCCCCATTACAGCTCCTTCTAAAGAGTTCGCAAAATTAGGAATGAATCCACCGGAAGCTAGAACTGTATCACGGGGAATAATAACACTAATCTCTCCCATTGATATTCTATCTTCTCTTTCGTTAAATATATTTTTATTCTTGAGCCACCCATTGGCTCCTTTTCTTAATATCGCAGAAGCTTTTTGCTCACCCCGAACCGTTTTGACTTCTTTTCCATTCGCTAAATCAAAAAAACTATTCCCAGACTGTATCTTTACTTTTTCTTTTCGAGCTGCAGTAATTTCTCCAATAGTGCCCTTAATTTTATTTTCAAAATTATTTTTTAAATTATCAAATTTTGCTACACCTGTTTTTCCGATTAGGTTTTTATATTTTCTTTTTCCCTTTACGAAGGTATCGAAATTTTTAATCTTTTTTTGTCTTTTGAATTCTTCTTGGGCTTTTTTGTAATCCAATATCGTGTCGTATGATGTATTTAATGATTTTATCGCTGACTGGTCTGCTCCATATTTAGAAAATAAATTACTAGTTCCACCAAAAAGTTTCCTTGCGTATCCTTCGTTTTTTATTGAGTTGCCGCTTAGTCCGTTTGACCATTTTCTAAACTGGCCGTCTTTGAACCTTTGGTATTCAGGAATAACAGTAGCATCAAAAGAGTCTATCAAATCGGCTTTTTGATTAGCTGATCCTATTTTAGCGTTAGATAGCTTATTTTTTTCGCTTAGTTGCTTGACCGTCTGCTTAGACTTTATACCTATTTTATTTAAAGGTTGTATTGAAATAGCTTCAGAAGGTAAACCCTGATCGCCTTGGAAAATTTGTGCGTAATTCGGTATAAAGCCTAACGCTTTGGCTATACCAGCTTTACTTCTTTTTTTTGATCGTGAGCCCTCAGTAAGCTTATTTCCCATTTCGAAAAATGGAGCCCAATGCCTAGCGTAAATACTTTCTAGAGGATTGTTAAAAAAGTCTTTATGGCTTTTCTCTACGACTTTAGATATAGAATCTGCCCCGCCAGTACGTTTAGCATCTCCTTTTAATATATTATAACCATCAAAAAATATATCTCTCATGTCGCTTGTCATGCGCCCGTTTTCTTCAAAGTCCCAAATTGCATCACTTGAACCTCGACCCAAGCTTTTGGCTGATTCAGCACTACCCAATCTTAACGCTGATTCAAAAACTCCACCTTCAACACTGGTGGAAACAATTGAATTATCAACGTTAGCTTGCTTTCTCACTTTATTAACTAGCCCTGATCCCACCTCGTCTCCAAGTATTGAATTGTATATTCGAGAAGAGACGCCTGCTACTGCATCTGCCATGAAAGGCTGTATCATGTCACCTATCGCGCCGATCTTTCCTTTGACTTTGTTTCTTGCGTCGGAGGACTCTATCTCTTTGATTGACGAAGCTCCAATATTTTGAAATCGAGCTCTTTTCCTTTCAATTACCCCTGATATATATTTCTTGTCCTCTTGAGTGAGCTTAGAGCCGCCAATATCATCTATGATTTTTTTGTTTTCGCTAGGGGTAAAACCTGACATTTTCATTATCATAGACGACTGTCTGCCTCTGACCCCTGCAGCTGAAACCATGCCAAATCCCCCAAGATCTTTTTCTACATCAATCATCAATCCTTCTTGCGAATTTAAAAATGATTTATATTGTTTATTTTTTTCTAAACTTGAAGCGAAATTTGGTATGTACCCATGAGCAACGGGAATTGCACCTTTGGGCGCGCCTCCTGATTTTTTCATCATGTCTTTGTTGAATATAGCCGATCCGCTACTACCTCCAAATCTAGGGACTATTACTTCGTCAGTGTTTGCTACTATAGTTTGCTTTCTTCCTCCTCCCATTGGGAAGTTTTTTAAATCTTTAGGCTTGGCGGACCTAGAAGCCCCCCCTTCGCCAGCTAGAATTGCAGCTCTCTCTGAATTTACTGCGCCTTCTACACCTCTTGTAAAGTTTGGTATTCTTCCTTGAGCTGCGTTGGGGACATGTCCGCTAGCTGCATTTCTAAAAGCTCCGCCAACCGTTCTTGATTTAGCCAACTTACTAATCAAAGCTTGTTGTTTTGCATACGCTGCATTTTGGGCTTTAATGGTTTGCAAGACCAGCTCTTCTTTTTTCTCGTGGCTAAGGGCTTCATTTGAAATGGCCTCATATAAAGCTTTATTATTTTTTAAAATAAATCCTATTTTGCTCTCAGTTTGAGCTACCTTATTGGCGGCAGATCCTATTTTGAAAATTTCTTTTACCGCTTTAAGGCTCTGACCTGTGATAAACTTAAAAAGCTTAACGAACGCAACGCCTATTAATATTAAGCCCGGGCCAGCAATAAAATTACCAATAGCATTAAACATTCCCTTTATCAACTTACTGCCCTTTTCTGGATCCAAGGCTTCAGCTAACGCTCCTGATATAGAATTGAATATTGTTAATAAATTTTCAACAGCCGGCGTGGCCACTAAGTCTCCTAATGCCGCCCCAAGCTCTTTTGCGTTAACTATCGTTTCATTCATTAACGCAGATAATGTTCCTTGAAGTTTTTCGTTTCTCCTTACGGCTTCATCGGTTGCAGTGTTAGATTGATCTAACGCTCGCTCGTAAATGCTGTAATCACTGCCTAAATCTTTAACTAAAGCCTTAAGGTTATTGATTTGAAAAACGCCAGCTATTAATTCGTCAGTATAAGCTTTTTGGGAATCAGTTAAGTTTTGGTAAACCCCGGCGTAGTCCTTTAGTATGCCTAGCGCCCCTCGTATATTGCCTGCAGCGTCAGTGGTAGCAACGCCTATTTCTTCTAAGGCTTCGCGAACGCCAGACCTTTGAATTCTTGTAAAAATACTTTTAAATGCGTTTCCTATGACCGAGCCGCCTCTAGCCGTAGTTTGCTGAACACTGGTCACTGCGGCTAATAATTCATTTAAATCTACTTTTGCGGATTGTGCTGTTGATCCTGCTCGAGCTAAAGCGTTAGCTAAATCTTCTGTACTAACAGCAAAAGCCGCGTCAACAGTGGCTAGCTTATTTACCAATTCAGTTGTCGTAACTGCGGTATCGCCAAAGCTGTTTACCGCAGCGGTTAAAGTCTCTACTGATTTTGCAGCGTCCATGCCGGACAGTCTCGTCAAAATCATAGCGTCGTTAATTCTTGATAGAGTTTCTTCCGCTCCCAAGCCTTGCCTTGAAAGTTCTACGGCAGCTTCTGATACGGTTTGAAAACTCTGTCCGGTATTTTTTGCGGTAGCAAACAGTTCGCTAGAAAACTCTCCTAATGCTTTAGCGTTAAGATTTAAAATTACGTTAACATCAGCCAGCGATTTCTCCACTTCCATCGCGCTAGTTATTAAAGCTTTAAATCCGTCTGCTAGAGTATTAATAACGCCAACTGAAGCTCCAAAAGCCAAGGTTCTTGCTACAGAGGCGTCGAGAGATTTTTGAAATTCGGCTAAATCTCCTGTTATTTGACCTAAGGGCTGCCTGAATCCTTTGTTATCCAAAGATACTGACATTGGCCGTATCTTCTTTTCTGCATTCTGTACCTGCCTAACGATATCATCCGTTAAACCCTTTGCGCCTACGTCTATTTGAATATTTCCACTTCCTAATGCCATAACAGTTCCTTGGCTATATATACACTAGTTTTTATGAAAATTTTTGAAAATCTTCTATAGTCAAAGTCCCCTTTTCTTTAGCCAAGTCAAAAGGGCTGACGTCAAATTCATTGGCCACTCCCATTTGTTGCATATCTTTATTTGTAGCTCCCACCACACTAAAACCTTGCTTGTTTTGACTCTTCTGCTGCACACTTTTATTTTTGCGTGAGGACTCCGCAAAGGACAATAATTCTTCGGGATCTTGCTTAATTTCTTCTGGTATCTTCTCTACATTCTCTAAGATAGAATTTAAGATTTTGGCGTAATTTAATAAATTCAATTGATAATAAGTTAAATAATAAGGCTTAACATCAAAAAACTTATATAAATTATCTTTTCCTAATATATTATAATATATAGAAAAAACATTACTTATTGATAAATATTTTATATTTCTTATTGATAGGTGATCTATACCTTTTATATATTCAGCAAACATAACCTGCAGCTCCGCCTTTGGGACTTCGCAAAATTCTTCCCAGTCTAAATACTTTACTTTGCACTCAGGATCTTTGAAAAAACTTAAATATATACTAAAATCATTATTTTTATTTGTGGCGTAACTTTCACAAGTTGATGTAATTAAAGAATTTCGTTTACCTTTTAGATTATTTATTTTTTCCTCCGCGTCAGATATGTCTTTTTTTATGCCTTCTATTTGACTAGGAATAATAAGGTTTTTTTTAGTATTTTTTAAATTTTCTAAATAATTTCCTAATTCTATTAATTCTCCTTCCTCTTGCTCCGACCAGATATCTTCTTTGATTAAGAGGTCAAGTGATTCTTGTTCTGTAGGTAAGCCCTTGGCCCTTGCTGTTTCAAAAACCGTTTTATAATTACTTTCCAAAAGGTATTGATCTTCGCTTGCAAAATGCTTAACGAACACATCCTTTTTGTCAACTACGATTTTTGTGTAACCATCGACGACTTCTGATAAAACCCTTCTTAGGGCTTCTTCTGTAGGGGCGCTCTCCTTTTCCATCGCGCCTATGAATTACTTAACTAGTTTTAGCTGGAGTCTCTTCTTTAGCTTCGCTTTTTTCTTCTGTCGCTTCAATAGCTACGTCAGAATCTGTTTGCGACTCCATCTCTGCTAGCACCGATTCGAAATCCTCTTGAGTTTGAACTCCGCTCATGTACCAAATAGTTGCGATAGTACTAAGCCTATCAATGCACTTGATAAAAATATCTTCTTGGTTTTCGTCAGCTTCTTGATATGAAGTATACTTCTCTTCGTAATCTGACCCTGCAAATAAAGGCTCTTCCTTAGCGTCATCTTCATCACCTTTGACGTAATAAGATAAGTTCAGTAAGAACCAAGTGATAGTTTTATTTCTGGCCTTTACGTCTGCAGTATGATCAAAAACAGAAGCTTGTGCAGCCTCAAAATCAGCAAGCTGCTTTCTTATTACAGCTAAATCAGAGACGGCTTTTTCAAGCCTTTCCTGCTCGTCATTGCTCATTTTGTCTTTGTCTTTTGCGCTGTATCTAATAACGTTTTGCTGTTTCTAGAAAAGTTGCAAATATAGTTTTGCAAAATTAACTTTATCATCGTTATTTAAAGTGCCGCCTACGTCAACTTGTTTTTTAGCTAGCATAGCTCTTGTCAAGAGGCCCATTTTAATGTATTTGTTTAACCAAATGCTGTAAAACATATCGCCGTCTTCAACTTGAGTTCTTGTAGGCTTTTTCAAAAAGACTTTTATTGACGTTTTTTCTGTAACCATTTTTTTAACAGCCTCTTCTTTTTTGGTCTTCTCGCCTGTCTTTTCATCCTTAACCTCTACTTCTTTAATGACTTCTTTTTCGACTTCTTTTTCAGTGTCGATAGTGAAGCTATAAAGCTCTTTTAATTTTTTTTCTGCCATTTCCTTTTTCCTTATTTTATTGTTATGTCAAACTGTTCTAGTTGACTTATTATTTCGCGCAAAGTTCCATTGCCGTTATCTAAAATTTTCTTTCTAACAAAATCCATTCTTTCTTCATCCCAATAATCAGCTTGATTTATTAATTCGTTTTTCTCGGGAAGGGATTGTTTTAATTTTTTGTAATTACTATCATGTTGTTGATGTAAATCCTCCACCATTATTAAAAATGATTTATATAAATTAGTTATGTTTCTGCTAATTTGAAATTCCAATAGTTCCTTTAATTTTCCTTGTTCCATGCTTTATATTATTAAATAAATAATTGTTTTTCAATTATAAGTACTGTATTATTGACAAGGAGCCAGCTTGAGGGTTTTGGCTTTGTATGCTAGTCCCCCGATTTTCCATATACCCATCTATGGATAGTGAACCCAAACTATTTCCGGAGCAATCTTTTACATCAATTGAAAATGTTTCAGCTTTTTGTATACAGTTCGCCCCATCCTTAACTAACGGTTTAGGCAGTGCGGATCCATTTACTGTAAGTTTTAATTGGCCGCCTTGGTACACACTTATTGGCTCCTTTTGCCCAATTACCTGATGGCTTTGGTATGATTGAGAAAATTCCCAAGTTGCAGAGCTGATATCTTTTATAGTTCCAAATCCGCCAATAAAATCAATATCCTCTACCACAACTGGCTTGGGTGGATCATTAGTTGCTGATAGTGGTTGTTTGCCCGATTGCAGGCTATCATTATAAGAAAAAGAGCGATTAATTGATATTGGTTCGCCCACTGCAATATTAACCGACATGCTCAATAAAACGGCAGGGCCTTTAGTTTCATAACCTCCAAATTTTAAGCTCATATCTTGGTCGTTACTTCCGTTCAGGTCATTAACGGTTCCAAGGTCAGGTCCTGTTAAATAAGAGGACAATCCAATTTGACCTTGTGGTATAGAAGTGTTAAATACAGAGTTAGAGCCTTTTACGCCCATCGACTCAGCCGTTTGTAAATTCACGCCTTCAGAAACATTGATTGAATCTCCTTGAACAATCTCAGATTTTACTCCTCCATCATAAGAAATTTTTGCGGTAAAATCTTGATTACATTGACTCATGGGCATCCAGTAGCTAAGGTTACATTTTCTATTGTTACACTTTCTTCTATATCATCTGATTCTGAAGCTCCAAATGAATTATCAACCACTCCCCCTTCAAGGTACAACGTGCCCTTTGGGTTGCCGCAGAGATCTTCGAGCGGAATACTTGCAGTTAAAGTTTGAAAGGGGTTGGCATGCGCAGGCGCTAGTCCGGTTCCAGAAGGGGGCGGGGGCGAACTACTGTTGCCCGAAATTATTTGACAGTTTACGGGTGGAGGTGTTGTGCTGCTACTAGACCCCGTCGGTTGTTGATTGGCGTTTGCATAAGCCTCGGTAATAGTTGTACCTAATAACGGACTTCCGTTTCCCCCTTTAACGCTGCGTTTTTGAGTAAAGTTCTTACTCATTCTCTCAAAAGTTAAAATTGTTCCACTTATTGTGTTTTTGTTTTGTATTTGTTGGGATGCGGAATAACTAAAATTTGAATTCGCGTAGGCTGGATATATAGTTCCCGTGCTCATTGCTGCTGGGCTGCCATTATTTTCCATCTTGCCTTCTGGAGAATAAAAGTTAAAACTGGCAGATGCGCTTACTACATTTCCCGAACTTCCGTTTACAGACAAAGAACTAGCAACCGCTTTAGAGACCTTATATGGACCAGCGAATATATCAGTATAATTCACTCCTCCAAATAAATCGTCTATATCACTGACGGTTTGGGCGTCAGTAACGTAAAAATCAATATTAACATTCCCTATTGGCGGGGAAGCAAGTGTTCTTACTGCACTAGTGGAACCTAAAGGAGTGTCGTATTCATAATCGGCATTTTCCGATACATCGACTGAAGAAGCATAATAGCTCTTATTCCCAATTTTGACGGGCATGTTTTCAAAAAATTGTTCGCAGACTAATCCGCCTGAACCAAAGTTCTTTTCGGTAATTGAAAGCTCGCTGACATCTACTTCGTTTTCTATGGAGCTTAGATTGCTGCTTATTAATTTTCCAGCAACCGATAAAGAACCTTTTGCGTTTTCGCATAAATCGTTTAAATTTACGCTCGCAGTGGTTGGTTGAAATACGCTAGCTGATCCTTTGCTAGTATCATAACCCTCTGTAATGTTAGCGTTTGAAAAAGTTAGACCCGAAGTCGGAACCGTAAACGTTAAATTTTTTGTACTCTCAGCGAAAGTGAAATTGACACCAGTAGAAGTTTCCTGAACTTCTATTTGTTGTGTATGGGAGTAATCAAAACTCGAAAATCCACTAGACGCAAACGCGGATGCAGTTACACTTGAAGTTTCGCCATAAGCTGGAGAAATAGTCGCGCCTGTTATTGGTGGTGGCGAAGATTTTTCAGTTAATTGGCCCTTGTCGGCGTAGTAATCATACTGAACAGTCGCCGTAACAACACCAGCTTCTGAACCATTAACGCTAAAAGAGTTTACGATTGCGTTTCCTACATCAAAACCACCAATACTTAAGTCGGTAAAGTTAGCTCCTCCAAAACCCGCTTCTATGTTTGTTATCTCTTGGCTATTCGTAACATAAAAGCTCATACTGACAGAGCCTTGGGGCTGAGAACCTACGCTAGAAGTTGAGGTTTTTTCGTCGTAGTCGTATTCGACGTTTTCGGATATATCGGCAGAAGTAATGTAGTACTTTTGACCGCCGATAGAAGCGCCCGCATCTTCGTTGTACAAATAGCATCTTTGAGTTCCTCCAAAGTTCTTTTCGGTAATTGAAAGCTCGCTGACATCTACTTCGTTTTCTATGG
>JAAHTH010003008.1_pt1 | contig 11200 bp, 24 predicted proteins | sample 6116091 | NCBI WGS metagenome assembly JAAHTH01 (sample SAMN13939990, study PRJNA603662) | sponge metagenome | isolation source: marine sponge | host: Mycale hentscheli | place: New Zealand | collected 2006
ATCTGCCGAGCATCCAACCACCAAATATTCTGCATTGGTTTGTTTCAAAATCATATTGTTAAATGCCCTTACTTTAGTTCCACTTGATTTATCTAAAGTGGTAAAACCACCATAATCTTCTCTTTTGAAAAACAATCCTTTAGAATCAGTATGAATAGGAGTTAAATCATCCGTTAATGAATCTAAAACCTTATCGCTATCTCCCACATACCAAGTTGGTTGATTGTTAATGTCTAATATTTCTTTGGCTTGTTCTATATTGGATTCTATTTGTTCTTGTCTTATATCAATACCTGTGTATTTATAACCAAGATAATTAGCGACAATACCTCTTACACTACCACCCGAAAAACAATCTAAAATTTCTCCACCATCCTTACAAAACCATTTATACAATACTTCACATAAAGAAGGGTCAAAGATAGATGAATAAGGATTTTTAGTTATATCCTTTCCATCAGATTGTAAACGGATTGAGTTTACTTTTTTGTTATCTCTGCCTATTTCACTTTTTATCCCTAACTGAAACCATTGTTTTTTTCGTCTTTGCCAACTACCTTGTTTAGCATCTAATATAGAAAATGGTGGTTCTATAAACTTATCCCTCAACAAAGGGTTTGTAATTATTTCATTACCAAATAAATCTTTTGCCATTTTTTTAATTTGATTTAAGCATAACCATACTCTTATTCTTCAATTACTTATCTCGCTTCATCATCAAGATTTCTCTACTACCTAAAGTTTTTCTGCCTACAACTTCAAATCCGTTTCTTAAATAGAATCCTACTGCTCGTTCATTTTTTTCTACAACATCTAACTCTATTGGCAATCCTAACTTAATAACTTCGTTCAACAAATAAAAACCTATCCCTTGCGACCTATATTGATTTTGTACGCCTATCTTTTCCATTTTTATTACATCAGTTTTTTTCATCCTTTTGCAAAAACAAAAACCTACAATTTCATCTTTAATTGTTTTATGGAAAAATAAATTGTTATCTATGCTTTCAAATAAAGGTCTGCGAAACATCCAACGCATAAGACCATTATTCACTTCATTTTTAATAATGTTACTACAAGATTTGAATGTTTTTTCTTTATACATAACTATATTCTTCTTCATCAACTATTAACTTCAATTCATTAGCCAAAATAGGCTTTGAAATGTCTTTCATATAATAGTGAGTAATTGTAACCACTTTATCCTTTTCTATTTCCTTTCCTAATTCTATGTCGGCAAACAAATCTTGTGCTTTTATGCCATAACGCTTATCTCTCATCTTACTTTGAGGTGTAATCATCGCCATAAATGAATAGTAATGTGCTTTTAAAGTGTTTATAAGGGTGTTAGCCACTTTATTGCGATAAATGTATCTCGTTGAGGTTTTAATCTCTCTAATCGTATGTGTAGAGGATTTATCAACTCCATTTTCGGTTCTTTCCCATAACACTCTTGCATTAATAGAAAATTCAGTATAAATTATTTCTCCCATTATATATAAACTTCTTGTATTGTTGGCATATCCGTATGTGAAGGGCAAGTAAATCCCATATGGCAATTATTACACCTTGATAGACTTGGCTTTGCCCTAAAGCCTATTTTTATTTGTTGGTCAAGGTATTCCTTAATGCTAATTAGATTAGAGTAGTGTATCTTGTATGTGCTTTCATCCACGTTCACTTTAAATATCTTGTACTCCCAATCATTCTTTGTAGAGAACACCATAAAGTAAAAAGGAATATCCTCAATACCCCACTCATAATTCGCTAACATTTTGTAGTGTATCGCTTGAATTAGTAAGTTATCCTTTTCTTCAATAGATTCATCTGCCCATCCGTATTCAGTCCATTTGTCGTTAAGGAGTGCAGATGTCTTTAAATCTATTATAATTCGTTTCTTGTTTTTGACTTTAGATTTGATATTGTTATCGTGTGCAATAATATCCGTAATGCCACTATATTTTGGATTTGTAAAAGCAAAACCTGTCTGCTCTATACTAAAATTCAACATCTTCATAGCGTTCTTAAAGTTCTCCACTTGCTTATCCATTCTTGCATAAGGTAAAGAAGGCTTACCATTCTTTAATAGTTTCGGTTCGGGAACGTGATTATCTCTTGGTAATTGATTGGTAGCCATATATTCAAAGTAGTTACCTAACTCTTGTGCTTCGGATGATGGAAAATTAACCTTGTCTATGTAAGATGCGTGAATTTTCAATCCACACTCTTCTCCCATCTTGTACTTATATAGGGATTTAATAAGACTTTGAGATATTTTTGGGATAGAAGGAAGGGGTAATTGTGTCTGCTTCTTCTTTTCTTCGTTACGTTTCTCCTTTTCCTTGTAATGTGCTTGTGGTATCTTTCTTGTCATTTTTTAGCAAATTATCGTTGATTTTCTTCTTGATGGCAAATACATCCACCATAGCACCTATTGAATTAGGTGCATAGGTAGATGACTTGCTTGGTTTGTGCTTTTTGGATTTAGCCATTTCTTAATTCTTCTTTGTGTGATGAGGTATTACTTATTGGGGGTATATATTTGTATTTAGCAATATTAATTGTTCTTCCAAAACGATTTGTACGTTTAGTTGGAATTGTAATGTTGTTATAGTTCTCTTCTCGTAGATTGAAGATGATTGCCGATAACCTTGTTGCACCATACTCTTTGATGGCTTCCCAACTCGTAATCGTTTGTTTGTCAAGTAGATGCCACATTACAGAGGTTCTCTGATTTACTACTTCGGCTTGGGTAATCTTGATTGTTTTGTAATTCATTTTGCTTATTTTTATGATTTGTGTAAAGATAATAAATTATATTAGAAAATAATAATTTTCAATAAAAATTATATTAGAAAATAACACCCTTGTATTTTTTGTTGATTGCCATTATCCACGTTAAGAGTATAAAATTTGGGTGGTTAAAACCTTTCATTCTTGACTTTGATGTTGATTTATAAAAGATATATAAAACAATCCATAAACATATCCAAAGTATGACTGCTAACGCTATTGTTATTATTCTTAATGCTTTAAAAAAGTAGTTGATGATGTTGTTTAATATTTGTATCATACGCATAGGGTTTTAAGATTTTTTTGTTTGTTTTTTTCAATTATTGTTTGGTCGTTATAGTTGAGTTCTACAACATAGTGTTCGCCAATTGTGTCAAGCGTAGCACCTTTAAAATAAGGGTCAGAGTTGATTAGCCATTGCTCTATGCTTTCCATCAGTAGTAAAGAGGTTCTTTGGTCGTTTAGATATATATAAGCAACATCAGATGTACCACAATACACTACCTTTAGTAAAGAATCAGTCTTGACAAAATCAAACTCATACTTCAATGCTCGTAGAAATTGTAAGCAAAACACTTTAAGGTAGTTCAAATACGAATCGTTAAATACGCCTTCGTCTGACCAAAAGGTGCTTTCCTTATTTGCTTCTTTTAATATATCACGATTGCGAGGTATCATTTGGCAAAGTTTCAAGTGTTTTCTTTGAATTGTCTTTTACTCCATTTGTATTTACGTTAGGCTCTTTTACTTTATCCACAAACTTTTCAAGTCCAACACCTAAAATATGGCTTAATGAGTTGGCGAAATTATAAGAAAGGTCATCCTTCGGTCTAATGTGATGGTCAAATTTCTGAAAAGACATTCCCATCATTTTCGCTAATTTGGCTAAATTATATCCTTTACTTTTTAAATATGGTTTTATGTGATACATATATATAAATTTACTTGTTTTTATTTTTATTTGCTTTATACCAAAGCCTTCTATACGCTTTTGTTTGTTGGGTTTTCATTTGTTGAGGGGATAAGAATAAAATAGTTCCTAACTCTGCTCTAATTTCTTGGTCTATTTCCTTATCAGTAAACATTCTTTTCTTTTCCTTTCTTGGTTTCTTTTTAGGCTCTAAAGGTTTTTGGTTTCCTTTATGCTCTAAACCCTCTTTTATGTTTTTTCTTAATTGGTTAGCCTTCTTTTTAATTGTAAAGTCCTTCATAAAGGTTACATCTACCTCTAACTTATCCACCCTATCATTTGACACCCCCAATGCTTTAGTAAGTGTATCTTCAAGGTTGTCTATTCGGCTCTCTGCAACCTCAATTGCTTGTTTATATTGTTTCTCAATCTTACGAATATTATGAAAATTAACTTGCGATGTGGCAGTTATTTCATTGAATGGCTCTTTAATCTTTCTTGTACGTTCTCCGTACACTCGCATTAGTCTTTTTTTTCGCTTTCTTTTAAAGTATTTAGTAGCAAAAAATATATTGCTAATAATGAGAATTAAAATCGGTAGGTAAATCATTTTTTCATTCATTGGTTTGGTATTATTTATTATCTATTTCTTTCTTTATATTCATCTTCGTTTATATCTGCGAGATATTCATTATAACAATCTCTTGAACAATACTTTATATCTTCCTCCATCTCTTCATCACATTGTCTGCACTTATATTTAAAACACTCATCACAATGCCACAAATCGTCATCACTTTGGTTGCAATCTTCTTTGGGGAAAATTTCACAACAACTTTCGCAAAATCTTAAATCAACGTGATTTGGGCAAAAATCCATTTCGTGTTGTAAAATGCCTTGCGATAAATAATCTTCTTCACACTCAATGCAGTTGTGAGTAACGTATTCGTTTTTAACCTTTTCATTTTTAGGGTGTGCCATCATTGATTTTGGCTCTATCTTTCCTAAAGTGTGTTTTATTGGCTCTGATTCACTCATCTCCATCAATTAAAGGGTTATTAGCATTGCAATCATCACAAGCAATTTCCATTCTGCTTCCACCATCCCCAACAACATCTTCATAATAAGTTCCTTGACCTTGACAAGTTCTGCAAGGATTTGGATGCTCTACAAATAGGCTCAAAGTCTTTCCATCTTTTGAGATTTCAAGATTCAATGCCAACGCTTCTCCTTTAGATGTATCTTTATAGATGTAAGATGCACCTTGTGGAGTGATAACATTTACCTTTGTTACCCCTTCTATTTTTAGATTTCCTTTGAATATCATACTCTTCATAAAATTGTAGGTTTTGAGATTGCGATTTCTTGCATCTTCATTTCGTTTGTCTGCTTTGGATGTCGCTTAAATAATATCTCCATATTAAATGAATCATCTACTACAATTCCGATAGGAAAATAACCACGCTTCTTTACATCGGTAAATTGTGCTATTATTTCTTTAGGGATGCTTGACCTAACAAATAGACCACGTTCAACGCCTTGTTGTACTCCATCTTCTAATACTGATTTTGATTGCTCTTCGTTGCAATGCAACATTATGAATTTATTTTCTGCCATTTTTTATGTTATTTATATTGATTTGGTAATTCTTTGTATGTTTTGCTTAACTCCGTAGGTATAACCTTTGTTTCCCACAAGAATTGTCCTAAAGGATTGTGGTCTTGATTAATAGACTTCATTTCATTGGTAAACTCATTCAGACTTAATTCATTATCAAATTCGTGTACTACGACTTCTGACATAGGAACAAGGTCAATTGTTTTATAAACACTATTGACATCAAACGCTACTATTATTTGTGTTACTTTTTTATGTTCAGTTTCTTTTTTCATACTTTCATCGTAAATACACAATCGCCTAATTTTTTATCCAATATATCTAATTTTGAAACATTCATACTTCTGCCTTTGTCGTCATAGACACTTGGACTACCATAAATACTAAATAGTATATCTAAAATGTCGGCAACCTCACTTCTTTGTAATAAATGGTGGTGTAAAGAAATGTATAAAGTAGGCTTATAAGCAGACAATAGATTTTGAATAGTTTTTACAATAGTGTACTCTGAACCCTCAATATCCATTTTAATAAAAGAAATATCTCTTGGGTGTATTCGCTTATCATTTAATGTGTGTAATAAAGTGGTGCAAGGAACAAGATGTCCTTCCTCTGCATAAACAACACTACTTTCGCTATCTCCCAACTTTCCATTCTTTTGGCTTCCAAATGAAATCTCTCCTTCATTAAACCATAGAGCCTTTTCTACCAATTCAACATTCTTAATTGAAGGGTTGGCTTTAAGATTGGCTTTAAATCTTTCAATGGCTACTCTATCACATTCAAAGGCTATCACTTGGGCAAACTTGTCTGCACAATAAAGAGGTGTAATTCCAAGCCAACCTCCCATATCTATCATTACTTTATGCTTGTTTCTAAACTTATCAAAAATCTGAAAAGTATGTTCTTCCCAATCGCTACCTTGAACGTGAGTTATCCAAAAATTATTTATGTCGCTTTCTCCATAATTCGCCACCTTTAAAACAACATCGTGCTTCATTATAGTAATTGCTTTACCTATCTTATCTGCCATTCTTTTTTTTTGCTCGTGTTAAACATACATTACACAATGAGATTAAAGATGTAAATGGACTGCAATTGAATAGTGGGTTATCTTCTTCTCCTAAAGCACTTGTTTCCTTATTTATCAATTTTATCAAATGTCTTTGTTCGCCTAAAAACCCACCACTATCAATAGTAAATTTTGTTGAGCAGTTATCACAATCAAAATACATATCGTCTGCTTGTTGTAATTGATTTTTCTCCATATTTATATATCTACAAAATCTTTGGTAATTTCTTCAAAAATACAAAAATATTTTACAATAGAACAAATCCTTTCATTTTTTTTATGTTTAATGATGTTTTTAATTGCTTATGTTTCATTATAAATGCTTATCTTTGATAAATAAACGAAATTCCACGCCAAGATGGATGAATAACAAGTCGTTTTTTCTTTGATTATGATGTTGGTATGCTTAACCATTATGTTTCGCTTGTTATCGTTTTTAAAGGGGGTTTATTCTAAACCCTCTTTTTTTTATTTTATATTTGTACTATGTATGATTCTAAAAATCAATTAGTTTATGGCAACATAAATAAAGAAGGATTAGTCTTTTTAAATAAAGACAATATATTCACGCAGTATTTTAGTGAGTTTGCTAATACTCCATACAATGACTTATTTCAGTCATCGGAAGAAATCAAACAAATAATTGAAAGGCAACAAGATGCCGAGAAAAGTCCTAAATGGAAATCAATTAAAAAGTTTGCCTTTGAGTGTGATGGGGATTTAACTGATACATTAAAGTCTGCATTTAATAAGTTGGATATTCCTTATGATGAAAAGTATATAAAGTATTTAGTAAAGGCAAGTGATGATTTAGGTGGTTTAGTAATGCAACTCAAAGCACACTATCAACGCCCAAGACCTTATCAAGTCGCTTACTATACTGAACAACCTTTGCATCCTTACGAAACAATAAGTGGTAATACGCCATCTTATCCAAGTGGACACGCTATGCAAGGAAAGTTTTTAACTAAATTAATATCTCATCACTATCCCGAAAAGAAAATAGAACTAACTCGCTTGTCAGAAATGATTAGCGATAGTCGTATTATATTAGGTTTGCACTTTCAATCTGATAATGATTTTGGAGAAAAAATAGCGACAAGATTGCTAAATAAAGAAGATATAAAAGCAAAGTACCTATTATAAGGTCAATTTCAGATACAACAAGAGAAAGCAGACAAGAATAAACAAGACAATCTTTTCTCCACCACCAAGACCATTAGGCTCTGAATAACTACTCATATTACAAATATAGTATAATTCTTGTAATTTTATTGGGTATGTTTGTTTATTTGTGTTTTATTCATTACTTTTGAATCGAACATAAAAAAAGCAATATGAATCAATTATCAAAATCAGACATCGAAGCAATGACATATACGCAATGCGTAAATGAAATTCATAGTTCTTCAAAATACATTAATGCTCTCATTGATGCTCTCGCTAAAAAAATAGAAGAGTTGGGTAATCTTAATTGGGAAGAGGTTAAAGGAGTGCCTAACGAAAAACAACCAATAAGGTTTAGAAATACCGATGGAGATTGGTTGGATGGAGTTTATATAAAATCAGAGCAAATGTTTTTTTTAGGCTTTGAGGAAAGTGGAGAGTTTCTATTTCATTCAGATGTAACGAATTGGAAATATATGTCGCAAGAGGATATGAGCCAAGAAGGTAAAGAATATGCCAAAAAGGTATCTTACCATCATTTCAAGTAAACTTATATAGCACCCATTTTCTTGGGTGCTTTTTTATTTTATATATGATAAATAGTGGAATAGAATGGAGTTGGATGGATTCACTCATAATTAATAGCGATATGAAAGCAGAACATAAACAAGCAAATGAGCATTTCTTTGAACGAGTAATTACAATGTTACACGAAGGAGGTAAATACTCAATGATTGAGAAAAATAGAATCTTCACAAAAGTTGGTAAAAAACTCGTAGCAGAAAAGAAAGAAGCCTATGATGAGGTAAAGATGATTGTTACAAAAGAGTATTTAAACCGAAGGTTTGATTATCGAAAATAAATCGGTGTATGGGTGGGGTGGCAAGTTGAGTTTAATAGTTAAGACCTTCTAAAGAACCCCCCCTACACTTTCTAAACAAAAAAAAGAAGATGAATAAACACTACGAAAATGGTGTCATAAAATCAATTCCAAAGAAATGGTCAGAAGAAGAAATAGAAAAGATGCTTAATTTAAAAAAAGAGGGCGTTGGATTTGATATGATAGGTAAGATTTTGAAAAGAACTGCTTATTCTTGCAATAGGATATACTATAAGTTGCAAAAATCTCTTGATGTATATAACGACAAGCATAGAGATTTAAAGTATCAATACAATAAAGAGTTCTTAAATAAGATAGAAAGCAAAAGTTTATTAGATGCTTTTAGTGGAGGTGTGAGTTGGTATAAGACAAATAGCAATTTACAAGTCATAGACAATGACATAAAAGTAAAAGGTTCAGATTTCAATTTAGATGCTTTTGATTTCTTGTTTAAGTATAGAAAAAAGAGTTTTGACATTGTAGATTTAGACCCATTTGGAAGTGCTTATGATTGTTTTGACTTGGCTTTGCAAATTGCTCAAAAAGGACTGATAATAACCTTTGGAGAAATTGTTGGAAGAAGATTTAATAGACAAGATTTTGTTGAGCATAGATACAACATAAATTATATTGAAGAATTTAATACTAAAACACTATCTAAATATGTTGAGAATAGAGCATTAATTTATAGAAAGAAACTTACACCTATTATAACTGCCGAGATGACAAACATTTCAAGGGTTTATTATAAGGTAGAACATTTTAACTATGGAAATAGTGGATGTAAATACTTTGATAAAAAAGAAACACCAAATTTATTCAACCAAACCAAATAATATGAAAATAGAAATACCGATTACACGACTTATTTACAATATCTTATCTCAAAATGCAGAAGCAAGAGATAATTGGATGCTAACGATTCAAAAGATACACGAAACTGAAATGACAATAAACGGCATTAAACCCTCAGATTACTTGAATGCATTCTTTAATGGAGGGGAAAGGGGAGGGGGGCTTGAATGTATGGGGTGGCAGAAAGTTCAAGAAGATTTCCCATCATTAAGAGGTATAACTTGGGAAGAAAGACAAAGACAAGGTGGGAAGATGTCAAAAGATATGGCAATTGATTTATCTCAAATGACCTTGTTCAATGAGAACGAATTAAACGAATTGGCTTTATTAGATAACGACAAAAGAAAAGGACTATGAATACCACACTTGAAATCATTGACATTGAAATAGCGAGATTACAACGAGAAAGAAAAAAGGTAGAAAACGCAAGTTTATTTATCAAGGAACTAAAGGCTCTAAAAAAAGAGATGAATAAAGATAAAGACATTCTTATTGGTTGGCAACAAGGTCTTAAAACAAAATATTTAGGACTTGGGATGACTATGAGAGATTTAGGAAATAAGATTGGGGTATCATATCAGACTATAAATAAATGGGTTAATCGGTATAATGTGATTCCGAAAAGAAGAGCAAGTCAGTTAAGCATCCTATTGAACTATCCTTTACCAAAGGAAATAGATATTCCTCTTCCGTAGTTGAATAATAAAGATTAGGTCAAGGTAGCAGAAATGTTACCTTTTTTTTGTGCCATTTTTTTCTAAAAGTGGTTTATAATCATCCATTATAATCAAAAATTAACCAAAACACATTTTTTTTAAAAATATTTTATCTATTGATTTTCAATGATTTAAGTCAAATTACAATGATGGAATAATTTTAGCACATCTATTTTGCGTTAAGCACCAATATGTTTGTAGTGAAAATGAAAGCGAAATAAATAATATGAAAGCATCGGAAATTTCAACCAAAGAAAGTTTAGCGCATCTATTTTGCGCCAAAGCCAAATATGTTTGTACCGAAAGTAAAATTAATAATAACATAAAATAAGCAAAATGGAAAAAATGAAACACCAAAACCCAAAGATTATAGTTGATTTATTTATAGACAATGAAAACAAGTACGACTGCTTGTGTTGTGTTCCAAATTCTGAAAGGAACTATGACCTAAATTGCCCAAATGTAAATTCTATCGCTTTCAAAGTAAACTCGGAAGCAGAATTAGAGCAGTTCCTCAATGATATGAATAAGGGTAAAGGTAATCTCCGAATATTATATTCAATAGGGAGATTAGAAGAGGAAAAGGAATACTTTACATACGATGAAATTATTAACCAATAAAACAAACCAAAATGAATAAGATTAAACAAATGAGAAAAATGGATGCAAAAAACAAAATGCAACGCATTGAAGCAGTCGGTAAATTATGTCAATTGTTAAACATACTTTGTATTGACAAAAAAAGAAAAAATGACCTTGCAAATACGTTAGGCATTGATGAAGAAGATTTAGAAATGTTAGTCGAAAGTCTGCAAAAAGTATCAATATTAGAGTTAAAACACATTAAAAATAATGGTGTGCAATAAGACTGCACACAATGACCTAACATTTGTATTGTGAAACGAAAAAAACATAAAATGAGCAAAAGAAAGAATTTAAGAAAGAAGCATCGAATGAGCCTTGTAAAAAGTAGGAAACATAAAACGAGTATTAATCAGAGGGGTGCGAAAGCATCCTTCACAAACCAAAGTCCTATGAGATACATTATAGCGATTAAGGTGGATGGCAAAGTGGAAATGTACGAGTTCCCAACACAAGCCGAGCAGATGGCGTGTGTTGAGGGGTTACGACAAGATTTTCCCGAAACGGAGTTTTGCTATTCCATCGGAGAAGCGAAAGAGTAGCAGAAA
>JAAHTH010003304.1_pt1 | contig 11189 bp, 25 predicted proteins | sample 6116091 | NCBI WGS metagenome assembly JAAHTH01 (sample SAMN13939990, study PRJNA603662) | sponge metagenome | isolation source: marine sponge | host: Mycale hentscheli | place: New Zealand | collected 2006
AGAAGCATCGTATTGAGGACGCACTTGAGGCCGTTCGTGCAGCACAAATGGATGGAATCGTTCCCGGCGGCGGTGTGGCCTTAATGAGAGCAACCAACGATCTTGAAGTTGAAGTTGATAACGAGGACCAGAACGCTGGAGTTCAGATCATCCTCTCTGCGGTTGAAGAGCCTCTGCGCCAGATGGCTATCAATGCGGGAGAGTCTCCAGACATTATCTCCAAGCTGGTTCGCGAGAGTTCCAGAAACGGAAATTACGGCTACAACTTTGTAACGGGAGAGATCTGTGACATGATGGATGTCGGTGTTATCGACCCAGTGAAAGTAACTAAAACCTCCCTATTAAATGCTGCCTCTGTCGCTGGTACATTAATTACTACAAATTGTGCCATTATCCAGAAATAGCACTATTTATGTAACAGGGAGGGCATATACCCATGTCCGATAATGAAGTAAAAATTGATATAGTTGAGTTAGGCGGCAAGATTGATCGAATGGCTGACAACATTGAGGTTGTGAAAGAGAGATGTGAAGAAATGGCAACTTCACTAAACTCTCTAAAGAAAGCTGTGTATGACCCAGATCAGGGATTGTATGCAAGATTAAGAGAATTGGAGCAGTGGAAAGAAAATACATCCAGAGTAATCTGGGTAATCACCACCAGCGTAATAGGGTTATCAACTGCAACAGTATGGCATACTTTTTTTAAATAAGTTCTTGACACGGACTTGCTTCCATGTTAAAATATATAATGTAATGTGAGGTTTACATTGAAAGTAAATATTTCTTATGCTGTTGAACTGCAAGATGTTCCGGCTGAAGTCGGCAAGCTGCTGACAAAAGTAGGATATGATATAGCTTTACTCTTGAATGATCTAGAGGATATAGGCACATCAAATCCAACGAAGGCAGTGCAATCAATTTCTGAAATCCGCAAAGGTTTGGCAGACTTAGATATCCGACTTGCAGACTGTTCTAATATTTTATCTGGGTACGTGGATTTGCAGAATAAAACACCTGCGGAAACATTAACCTTAGAAACAGAGGCGGAAGATGAGTCGGGCATTTAGCCAAGGAGAGTTCGTATATCTACCCTCTGATACTTTTATATATAAGTTCGGAGAGGATACGTGTGATTGGTTTACCGATCAGCAAAAGACTGACAAGCCCATGTATCTAATGTTCCTGCGAGAGAACGTAAGCAATGCCGCTTACTGCGATATATTCTTTGAGGGTTCTGTATGGAGTGTCAGCAGTGAAGACGTTTACAATTATGAAAGTGGGGAGAAATGAGTAACAATAATATAAAATTAATGGAAGTATATAATGGGAGTCAGGGCGTTGCACGTACCTATTCATTGAGAGAAATATATATTAATCCTCAACATGTAATTTGTTTGAGAGCAGAAGCAGCCTTAGAGTCAATGCTTCAGGAAGGTAGGCTCATTGATGGCCTAGATAAGAGACAAAAGTTTACCCGAGTTTCAGTGAGCAACAATTCATATGAGGAAGACATAGTGGTTATTGGAAGCATCGATGAAGTCTATAAGAAATTAAACACAGAAACACGTAACTTATTGCGAGGCTAGTATGGAAATTGAATGTAGCTTGAAAGAGTTTGGGCCTTATGAACCATCCTTTACATATGAGGGAGAGCGGAAGAAGCTGGGTCGTTATGAAGGGGGCATGATGCCCAACAAAGATTTTGGAGACAAGAAGTGGTCTATTGCGGCACGAATTGTTCTACCAATGTCAATGAAGGAGTTTAAGGATCAGGGGTTGACCGAAGAGCAAGTGGTAGTAGCTTGCGTAAAATTCCTGAATAAGAAACCGTATCGCAAACGCAAGCTGCCTTATGGAACTCTTGCGTGTCGTCATTTTGTGTTTCACGACAATGAGATTAGTGTGTCTCTGATGACCAATGACAGAAACAACAAGAACTTCTGGGGGCGTGGGTCTGTCAAGATGGGCCAGCCAGCAAAACGCGGTCGGCCTCGGAAGAACAAATAATGTTTGGTGAAGCAACTGAAAATTATTTAGAATCTGTGGAGTCTTTCCTAGTTGATATTTATGATGTGGTAGTGGATTATGACCCACTAGGCATGGATGAGTACTGGATAGATGATAAGGTCATTACGATTAACGATACTAAGACCTTGCGCCAACAATTGTTTGTCTTGCTTCACGAAGCTGGTCATGTGATACTTAGGAATCGCGAGGACTTTGATGAAATGTTTCCCGGCTCCAAGACAAGCAAGGTTGAGATCCTCAAGGAAGAGGTTATAGCTTGGGAAGAGGCACGGCAACTGGCAAAAAAGCTACAGATTCCGCTGGGGAAGGACTGGGAAATTCATGTCAGGCAAGCAATTATGAAATATGTACACTGGGTGAGGATTTAGATGGAAATAATCAATAAGCCATGGGGCCATGAAAAGATTTGGGCGCAAACAAAAGACTATGTGGGTAAAATATTATTTATTAAAGCTGGGCATAGACTTTCTAAACAATATCACGAGGTCAAAGAGGAGACCATTCTTGTTACACAGGGAACTTTGTGCGTGTATGATGGTGAAGATAAGGTTACGCACGTATACCCCGGCGAAAACTTTCATGTGGTTCCGGGTCAAGTTCACCGATTTGGAGCATCTTACTCTAATGTAGAAATTATCGAGGTGAGCACAAACCATTTGGAAGACGTTGTTAGGCTTGAAGACGATTATCAGAGGGGGTAGAAGATGACTTCAAAATTCGCCCTAGCCTGTGTGTTGATTACAGCAGGTCAGGTTGTTTCGTGGTATGGTACTTACTCTCCATTCATTTGGAAATGGGCTAAAGATAACATGGTTTTCATGCCTCTTATTTTTTCTATTCCTACTGGGTATCTTTTCCTGTATGGCATGAGGTTTGCTGTTGAGGAGATGGGCGAGACATGGGGTCCGAGACTTTTGGGCTTTGGTCTGTCGTATTTAGTATTCCCTTTTTTGGTGTATCACTACTTTGGTGAGAGTTTCACAAATCCTAAGACTTTAGTGTGCATCTTACTTTCATTTGTTATTGTAGCAATACAGGTATTTTGGAAATAGGGTACTATTTATAGGGTGGAGAAAACTGTGAGAAACAATTTACTAGACCAAATAATTGATGATAAACTTAGGGAACTAAAAGAAGAAAAGTATAAACTTAGAACTTTCCAAACAGAACTTCTTATCAGGATAGAATCTGAATATGGAGTAGAGGAGACCTTGCAGGATATTAGATCCATCAGTGGGGTCACGGTTGTAACCGCCATGGATTCTCTTTTTAGAAAAGACAGCGGCTCCTACCTTAGTCACATTCGCATCAAATATCATCCTCGTTCGGACTCTGTGACCGGCCAAACCTTTATGAAAGATCACCTTCTCCCTGCTATCAGGAGCAATGAGATCCCCGGATGCAAGGTTATCAGAGTTATTTCAAAAGCGGAGCAGATAGGATAATGAGAATTTTACTCCTATTTGTGACAATTGGATGCGCCCATGGGTGCTTCAAAAAGGCTACTAGTCAATCCACTGATAGCCAAATGATACAGAGGGACACCGATATTCTTAACGAAGAAGATCTGGAAGACCTGCCTGAAAACTAATAAAAAACTTCTTTTAATCTTTTGAATGATAGTTACTAATAGGGGTATTCCCCGAAGGATTACTATCATGAGAAGTGTTTTATTATTTATAGGTTTTGTTTTGATGCTCACTGTTCCGAGTTGTACTAGAGGAGTTGCAGAGCCAGCAAGCCCCGAGAGAGTTATTAAGCAACTTAAGGAAGGCCAAGAGTGTTGCTATTTAGAATATGGTGTAAAGGAAAAAGTACAGGGAAAAGCAGCCAAAGTTTCCCGTGAGGCCGCAGTCGTTGTTCACGTTCAGCAAGCTGGCGGGCGATACCGAGGGACGGGTACCTATTTTAAATATAAGGGCCACCACATTGTGATAACCGCAGCTCATATCTGGGCGGAAGCAGTCCCAGAACCACTTTCAAGTGCAGCAATGGTTGAATCGCCTCACGAGCAAGTCATTGGCAAAATAGTATACTGGGACCATCTGGTTGATATCGCTGTGCTGGTTGTGCCAGCTCTGGAAAGCCGAACACCCGCTAATCTCACAAGGGATCCAGAATATGTTGTAGGCGAAGATGTCGTTTACTCTGGTTTTCCCGGCAACAATTCGTTGTTGACATTTGAAGGTCAACTAGCTGGTGATGGTTACGGAACAGATTTAGCTATGCACAGCATGGCTTGGGGTGGATCATCCGGCTCTGGTGTGTTCGACTCCAGAGGTCGCTTCGTTGGTGTTGTTAGTTCAATTATGGTCGGTCGTGGATTTATGGGTCCACAATTGGTTGGAACTATTGTTTATGTCGCTCCTGCAAACTTGATTGACATGGCATACTTGAGGCAGAACCTTGACAAGCTGGGGGTGAAAAAGAATGACCGTTTTTAGAGTAGTTCTAATATTCCTATTTTCAATGTTCATCAGTTGTGACAACAGCTTTGACTATGTTATTCATGCCGAAGGCAAAAAGGAGTACATTGTAACAGAACCGGATCCAGAAATCTGGATTGAATCTTTTAGACAACCTGCAAGCTATGATTCAATAGATATCTTGTGGGTCATCGACGGATCCTGTTCTATGATGGCACACCGCACAAGTTTATTAAGCGGCATTGAATTGATGATGAATAGTCTCCCCGCAGATGTAAATTGGAGATTAAAAATGATAACAACAGGCGATGGCGGAGCAGTGAAGCAGCCACAAACCTTCCCGCTTACAAGGGGAGACACCATTGCTGATGCAATTGCAATGCATAGTGCCCTTCCAGCGGATGGAATGGAGAAAGGTTTTGATTCGATAAAGAATTATATTACATTAGATCCCTATGCTGCCACTTGGATGCGTCCTGATGCTGCATTACTGGCAGTAATTGTCTCGGATGAAGAAGAGCAAAGCACAATGTCAGCTATAGACTTTCAAGCATGGTACCAAAGTATAAGATCCAATCCATTTTTATCCTTCATAGGTAACGTATACCCAGAAGATTCAATTTGTGATTTTACTCCTAGAATAACCGACACCGGAATTAAATATATTGACGCTGTTAATTATTTTAGTGGGGTTGTGTTGGATATTTGTGAAGAAGATTGGTCTGCTGGTGTGGCAGATGCAACACAAAAGATAGAACCTTTTGAAGAAATAGAGTTGACACACGAGCCTTACACAAAAACAATTGTAGTCTTTGAAGACGGAAGACTGATGGACACAGCCAAATGGACATACATCGAAGCTGATAATACAGTAGAGTTTGATATTATACCAGACGAAGGTGTTTTGGTTGAGATAGCATATTCAGTAAAATACTACAATTTATGATTTCTCCTTGACACAGAACATTTAATCGGTTATAATATAAGAGAAACTATTTATTAATAGTATAACTAGAGGTTCACTATGTTTAAGAAATTAATTAACAGATTGATGAGGAGTGTAGGATACGTTCGCACAGAGCGACTAACGCTATCCAACTTAGAGATTAGAGGTCTGGAGAAGGAGCTACACAAAGTAGTTGCCCAATGTGATCAACTGATGCGCGAGAGCAATAATCTTAAAAACGAGATAGCTATTCTAGCTGATGAAAACCAGTCATTATGGGGAATGCTAGATGAGTTACAAAGTTCAAATAATTTTGGTGCTGATCAAGCTAAGTCTATAATGAAAGATTTGGAAGAAGTTCTAACTGATGAGATGATGAGAGACTTCAAGCCCATTGGCGAGGCATAAAGGAGCCCTTAAAATGCAGGAAGAAACACAAGAAGAAAGCGAAAGCGTACTAGATTTGGAACAAGAGGATTTGAAACCCAAGCCTAGACCCAAACTGGCACCAAGAGGGATTGAGATGTTCACTGTATGTCGGCAACATGATGAAACAGGAGTGTCAGGCGAAGGTGTCATTATTGAAGGGGTGGTTTTGGGAACAGGGCAGTGTATTGTTCATTGGCTGTATCCACCACCACGAGGCGGTATTGCTATCTTTGACTCTATGACAGACTTTGTAAAAGTTCACATTCAACCACATCCGGGAAATAAAACAATAATAACTTATCAAGATGGGCAACAAGACATTTATGGTGACTAATTATAGTACGAGGGAAAGACATGAAAGAATGGAATGAATATAAAGAAATCTTATCAGAAGTGGAAGATTTTCAAAAGAAGATGGCTGCACTAAACGACAAGTCTAAAAAAAGACTATTGACCAAAGGTCGTCAAGCCAATACTTCCCCCTATACTATCAAGCCCTCTCTTGCACGGTCTAAATCGGCACCACCGGGCTTCGGAGCGATGGGCGAATCCGAAGTGGATTTGGTGCCCGAAATTCAAGACGACCTTAATCGGGATATCTGGGGAGAAGATAACAAGCTAAACCCAGAAATCTCTGAAAAGCTACTAAGAATAGCAAAAGACTTTTATGAAAAGTTAGATTTACCTACACCTATTTTAGATATCACCTTCACGGGCTCCATGGCAAACTACAATTGGACCAGTTTGTCCGATATTGATTTGCACATTGTGGTTGATTATTTGGCAATCAACGAGAATCAGGAGCTTGTTAGGAATTATTTAATGGAAGCGAAATCAAATTGGAATCGCAATCACGATATCAGAATTAAAGGCCACGAAGTAGAGATATATGTACAGGATTCAAACGAGCCACACCACTCGACAGCCGTTTATTCTGTATTAAACGATGATTGGCTCATTAAGCCACGTAAGAAGCGATTTGAGGCAAGTGAGGACGCAATTCGTCAAAAGGCAGATTCCTTTATTGCGCGTATTGACTTGCTTCAAAAACTAAGTGATGAGGGGAAACACGAGGAAGTGTACGGAGACTCTGAAAGATTGAGAGACAAACTTCGTAACTATCGACAATCTGGTTTAGAGACCGGAGGCGAGTTTTCAACAGAGAACTTAGTTTTTAAATTTTTGAGAAACTCGGCAGAGATTGAAAAAATCTATGACTTGAAGCAGCAAGCATATGATGCAATGATGTCAGTAGAAGAGGTGCAAAGGTAATAACAGTGAATGGCAACAGAAGAAGTTTATAGACTCGGTGATATAATACGCTGGAGAGCGACACAAATATCAGAGGAATATGACTATGGAATGGTCATAAAGAATCCAGAGATAGTTACGCACGGCATCTATACATTTACTGAAAAGTTAATTGATATTTTGGATATAGATGATGACACATTCAGGATGGATGACCCATTGTATAGCATCACAGTTTATTCTTTTGCAGACCAAAAAGTAATTACACTCTATAAGAATCCAGAGGACGTTCCTCTTTTTATAGAAAAAGTAACTTTTATTGAAAAAAACGAAAAAAGTTCTTGACAAGCTACTCCGTAACGTGTATAATGTTATACATAAGACGGAGTTTTTTATTATATGTCTATTGAAACACAACTTTTAATTATTCACCTTTTAGATAGAGAGATCGTTCGCGCTGATCATATTGCCACTCTTGGCTACCGCGACGACGTACGAATTGCAAAGCAGGATTTTATTAACTATGCTAAGACCTTAAGAACAAATAAGAGACGGAGATAAGAATGGAAATTGTCAAGCCTAAAAACATCGGACCCGGAGGAATGTCGTGGACTATTATATTTCAAGAGTTAAATGGTAATGTTACATCTGCTTTAGCCGCTGGAAGTCATGACAAAAAAATAGCGTGGGAACAGGCGCAAAGTTTTTTTTATAAGCGAGTGCTAGCTATCATCCCCGGTAATCACCGAGTGTTGACCAATAAAGAGATCTCTTGACATTTACTTGACAACTTTTATGTAGACAAACATATTTCAAACGTGTATAATGTACATACAAATCAGGGAGAACCCAATGTCAGAAAAGATTATAAATATTACCGAAACAGCCGCTGTAGATGTGGAGCTACTCAAAGAGCAGCGCAATGCTTTATTAGAGCTTTCAGAAGTCTTAGCCAACTCCACCCGCTTTGATGTCGAAGAGTTCTTTGCTTTTGACCGAGACGATGCTTGTGAAAAAATCGAGGGGGTTATCAACCTCCTAGACGCTTTACTTGACGATGCAGAAGATTTTAACAACCTATAATTTAACTTTTTTGATGGAGAAGAATAATATGTTCAAGACTTGTAAGCACTGTGGAATTGAATTCGATGTTAACTCACGCCAGAAGAAATTCGTAGGGGGCTACATTAATGAATGTCCTGACTGCGTTGAGGAACGTGGAGGTGACCAATCTGAACCTATGCACTTCGGTGTAACCGGCTCTTGTGGCTCTGTTTCGGTGCGCCGATTTGATAGTGAAGAAGACAGAAGCAGGTTCGAGAAAGATTACAAATCAACCAAGTCCCTAAAGGATTTTCTATAATGCTGTTGTCTCTCGCAGACATTCAGCCGGGAATCGTGCTGAACTGGAATTCTGACCGATGGCCCCATAAGACTAGTCGATGGATTGTTTTGGAGGAACTGAAGACTGTAGACGAAAACGCCAAAATGTTTAATATCTTTTGCGTTTATAATTCATCCAAAGTCCCTGTCGTAAACACGCCTACCACCTATACTTTCCACAATGAAAACATTCACCGATTCACAATTCATTCACAAATTTAAAAATAATTTCATTTTTTCCTTGACAGGGTTTTAAATCCATGTTATATTAATATTACAAAAGAGGAGCACTAAATGTCATCTAGCCTAACAATCCCTGATTCCCCATCCCCCATTTACACCACTTCTTCACAGGGAGCATTCAAAACGGTAGATATGCCAAATATTGGCACAGCTTACGTTACGCCCGACGTTTATGAGGGACTTCGCAGGTGCGGATATCCCGACTTTACACCAGAACAGTGCCCAGACCCGCGCTACAAAGCCTCCCTAAAGTGGATTAATTCTCTTAGCCACCATAAGCCTATGTTTATCTCAAGCTATGATTATAGCAATCCAGACTGCTTAATTGAAAGGGGAGATGACGAGGTGGTTAAAATTTCCCAATGCCGCGTAGAGCAATTATGCAAAGTACAAGTTTCAAAGCTCAAAGCGGATATTTCAGCTAATGGAGTAAAATATCCATGTATTGCGGTTTGGGTTGATGGAAAAATCTACATCGCCATCGGAAACCATCGAGCAGAAGCCTTACTTCAGCTAGGACTTGCGGCCCCTTTGATTTTGGTGACCGAAGGCTCCCGCGAGCAGAGAATCGCTTTGTTATGCGACTTGGCGAATCTTGGCAATGCAGAATCAGCGATGGACGTTAGAACAGACAAGTCCGAAGATATTACTCACGGCGCAAAAAATTACTTAAATACAATCCAATCCGTTGACACAACCAAGCCTCACTTGCAAGACAAAATGCGTCTTGAGTTTAAGCGAAAGCTACAAAACGCGGCTGCTTCAGCGCAGGATACGGAAACGGTTCGCAAAGAAATTATTGACCACTTTCTCAAGACCTTCAAGACTAACTACTATAAAGTAATGTCGGAGCAAGCTAAACTCAACAGAGTTACGTTTATACACAACACTATTTTTTCTGCCGACACCCATCCCCAACTAGCAGGCTATAATACGGTATCTCTGGAGGACTCGGTAAACATTGAACTGCACAGAACTCTCAAGAGAGATTTTGATTCAAGTAAGTGGAACCATCACTCCTTTTCGCATGGAAATATTGACCGATTTGTCGTCCCTAAACTTGTAACTGGTAGGCAAAAGTGCATCGACGAAAATAACGCAGAATGGATGGCCGATCAAGGTGCGCTGATTGCTATTGTCAACTCCGCCAAAAAGGTATTCGATGAGCACTTAGTTCATATAAAGAGCAAGATTGATTATTTCACAAATTACAATAAGGGGTTTACTACTTCTGGTAAGTCAATCGAGTTATTTATTGATGGAAAATGGCAAGACGTGAAAAACCCGCTCTGTGAAATTTTGGTATTCCCCAAGCGATTTAACGACGATCGAGATAATTGCTGGATTTACGAGTGGGACATTCGATCTCAAAGTTTCCTTCCTCGCACTGCACAACTTCCGCAGACCCAGAGAGAAATCAAGCTCCAACGCGAACAAGAGGCAAAAATCGCAGCTTTGGAAGTCTTAGAACTGGAGGATTGGGACGTATAAAATAATTTCATTTTTTCCTTGACAACCTTAAATCAAACGTGTATAATACATTATAACTTAAACACAGGAGCACAAATGCTTAACGACCCATCACTTGCAGACCTTTACACACAAACCTCTGAAGAGTACTATGAAGGCTTTGCCTCATTTGAAGATGAAGAACTAGATATGGGCGACGATTGCCCTGATTGGATTAAGGAACAATTAGATGAAGAAATTCCATTTTAATAATGGCGACAAGTTGAGTATTACTTTCAAACCAAAAGCATCATCCAGAACAAAAGGCCGTGTTAGAGAGCACGGTCCTTTGTTTGTTTTCTTTAAGGAAACTAAATCGTTTCGAGGTGCTGGACTTCTATCTTCTCGTGAATGTGTGCTAGTTGGCTCACTTTCCACAGGGTGGGATGGTTGGCTACCGGCAGATGAACTCGAAATAACAAAGGACTAAGATGAGCTACCAGCCGGGAAATCTACTAAGAGAGTATACCGTTAATTCGGGCTCTGGAAAGAGAACTCTGGTTGGAGTTTTCTTAATCGTCTCGATAACTCATTCTGGTATCAATGCCATTACCTTTTACGACAGCGATGGATTCTGGAAACCAGCCTCTAAGACATATTTCGCCCACAGCGATATAAAGAATAGGGGCATGTGGTGCTGGGAAATCCAATGAATGTTCTGAAGAAGAAGGTGAAACCCGGCGACTTGCTGGCAGAATATGATGTAGTAGAAAGTAGGTTTCTAGGAAAGTACATCATTTTATCCATGGATGATTTTGAGTTCGATGCTTACTGTCTCTATGATATCACAGGCTACTTTTCACAGGGAGATGTTGTTTCGATTGGTCACGACGAGATAAGGAATACACGCCGCTACATTTGGACAGTGGAGGACAAAGATGGCACAGAAGAAAGTAATAAAGCGAAATATCATAGCCCTACAGATGCAGCATCGCCATAAGAACGGTGGCTCTGCTGGATACCACAGTAAGA
>JAAHTH010003305.1_pt1 | contig 11189 bp, 19 predicted proteins | sample 6116091 | NCBI WGS metagenome assembly JAAHTH01 (sample SAMN13939990, study PRJNA603662) | sponge metagenome | isolation source: marine sponge | host: Mycale hentscheli | place: New Zealand | collected 2006
GTTGAGCCACGGTGTGTCCCGTTCGGTTAAGCTGCGGCAGACACGGTGGGGGAGCATGCAGATTTCCCACCACCTTTTAACTTTAATTGGAGAATACAAATGGAAGATAGAATTGATTCAATTTGGAACAAAGATGAGCGTCAGGAGATTGTTGATGGTTATCTGACAGAGACTCGTCGCAATATGTTCAAGGTAGACGAGTTTACAGAGTGGCTTGAGGATAAGCCCGATCACCCGTGTTATGAGAGGTTTTTTGGTTCTGGTGACAAAGAGGCTGCGCGTCAATATCGTATGAGCTTGGCGCGTCAGTTGATTAGTGGTTTGCGCATTCAAGTTCACATTCCACCAGTTGAGAAGATTGATGTGAGCCAATTGGCGACAGCGATTAGCTATGAAGCCCCTGCGTTTATCAGTCCGATGTCTAGTCGGCGTACAGGCGGTGGGTATGTGCCATATGATCCAGAGAGTGAGGAATCACGATCTGAGTTGCGTAGGCAAGCGGCTGCGGACTTGGCGCGTTGGTTAAATCGTTATCGTGGTTGCGTTGAGGCGCATGGCGTGAGTGTGCAACCGATTGAGGAGATTGCGACACAGTTGCGCGGTGATGAAGAGGAAGCTGCATGAAGACGCGATACGAAGAAATCGAAGAAGCTGCGGTTTTATTCCACAAGCAAAACCCTAGAGTTTGGGAGTATTTTGTTAAATTCACGTTCGAGGTTATCGGGCGTGGATTTTCCAATTATTCTGCGAAGGGTGTGTTTGAGCGTATTCGGTGGGAAACTGATCAAGCGGATGCTGATGGTAAATCCACATTCAAACTTAACAATAATTACAGCGCGTTTTTTGCGCGTTGGTTTATGGACTTATACCCAGAGCATTCTGGGTTTTTTCGTCTTAGGGCTATGCCTAGTGAGTTGCAGCTTGCGCGAAACTTGCCAGAGTTAGGGACCGAAGATTTTATTTAGGAGTGACTAATGAGTGAAGTAGATGATACGATGTGCATGCATTATGTTCGGGATAGACTGAACGGGCTTGTGACGGAAAGCGATTTGCTTAAATTTATTGATGAAGTTGATCATGGACTGCGGGTAAATGAGGAGTGGCGGAAGTCTAATCCGGTTACATTACCCGAACAAGTGTCTGTTGATCCCGAAGATTTTGATGTTCAAACTGCGATTGATAACATTAAGCGTGATTATGTTGAGAGGGCATTGACCCGATCAAGAAATGTCAGCAGCGCAGCGAAGTTGTTGGGCTTGCAAAATTATCAAACATTGCAAAACTGGATGGATAGATTGGAGATTGATCATGGATGATGATGGCTTTGAAACTGTTTATATGTTTCCCGATATTCACAGAGAGAAATTCTCTGTGGAGGTCGAGGGTACTGTAAATCGTGTGTATAAGGTTGATGCCGAAAGCAGCGCAAAGGCGACTGAGTTAGCGCGTAGGGAGTTCTTTTTGGAGTTCGGTGGCGATAAGGACGCGGTGAAAGTAAACGATGTTTGGAAAAGAAATGATTGAATACTTTACAGCTTTAATTCTTTCGTACACTTTACATGATAATAAAATAGATACGATTGTTTGGTTCGAGAGTGAGAAGCATTGTTATTCAGCTATGGGCAGCAGAACGTTTGATAACTTCTATGATCATATGTTCGAGTTATATGGCAATGATATCATGATGTCTTGTTACGTTACCGAAGAACAATCAAAACAGGTTATTAAGCCAAAGATTAGGCCGAAGGGATTGGGTAAAAATGGATGATTTGCTTTTGAATGTGAGCGAGGAAGTCAAGAAACTGCAACGCAAAGTAGATGATGCCGAGTGGGATGATGATCCGAGGCTTGCTTATTTAGCGCGTGAGTTAGCGCATTTTAAGGAGTTAGAAGACGAGGGCGTTATTTATGAGCCTAAGTTCTGAGCCTTTAACTCCAGAAAAAATTGAGGAGATCGTTGATGATCTCCTCCAAAAACTTCCAGAAACAGTTTCGATTTCGAACACGAGAAATATAGTTTGCGAACTTTTATTCGGGTTAGGTGTTCACCCCGATGATCTTCCGATTTTTTTATTGATGGTTGTTGATGCGTATATGGGCGAACGCAGAGTTGATATGTTAGAAAGAAAGTGATAGGCTTCTAATAATTCTGGAGATTTGCTCATGTCTGCTCAATTTTATGGTTCTATGCCTTTTGCAAATTCTGTTCGTCAGCAGCCAATTGACTTATCTCAGTTTGGTTTGGGTGCGTTGTTCCAAAGATTAGGTGGAGCGCAGCCAACCAACGATACTCCTCAAACAACTCCTCAAACACAAATGATGGCACAACAGCCTGCTCAACCCGCTAATCCTTTTGAGGGCAATGAGCAGTATCAGGCGTTGATGGAGTTTCAACAGAGCCTAGCCCCGAATCAAGAGCAGCAGACTCAATTACAAGACTTACGTTCGGCTTTTGAGGGTACGGGCGCTTATAAAGATTACCGCATTAATCAGTTGCAAAACCAGTTGCAGCAAAGACCCCGTAACCCGATGATGGGCATGGGTTTAGGTGGAATGCGCCCGATGGGTATGCAGCCATATCAAAACTTTGGGCGACCCCCGATGCAACAGCCTATGCCAGTTCCGCGTGGTGGGTATAATCAGTATCAGAACCAGTTTGGAGCGATGGGATATAATCAGCCACAACAGCAGCAATACATGAACCCGTATCAGCAGATGAATCCGCAGCCACAGCAGTTTGGTGGTTATGGGATGGGTCAGCAGATGGGTGGATACGGCAGTTATGGTCAGATGCCAAACCCGTACCAGCCCCAGCAGTTCGGATATAACACGAACAATTCTATGAATTATGCCCAGCCGCAGCAACAAGGCTACGGCGGAAATATGGCACAACAGCAAGCAGTTTATTGAATAGGTAAGCAGTATTTCTTCACCAGTTGAGATACCGACTGATGTGATTTGCCTAGAATGTCTGAGATTTCTTTTACTTTCATACCCCGATTAATCATATTGTTAACGATCTTTGCGGGTTCGGAAAGTTTATCTTTAGTGATAGGTTTAGGTTTTTCTTCTGTATCTTTGTAAAGACTATCTGGAATATTGTTTCTGTGTTTGCTTGCGGTTTCTGTAATACGCAAGTCTTTCCAACATTGAGCGTATGCCTCTTCAAACGGTATCCCCATTTGCACCAGTGCTTTTAGTTTGTCCATTTCTTTCATGATGATCCTCTATCATTTTAAATAGTTTTTGCAGTTCCTCAACCTGTTGCTTGAGCGTGAAACGATTACGCACCGCAGCTTCGTCTTTCATTGACTGCATACGGTGCGTAAAAAGTTTTTTTATTTTATCTAGTTCTGACATTATTTAGTCCCATCTAGCATCCCCTTTTAAGATGATAGCAGGGCCAACAATACCTGTCCCGCAGATTTTAGTAGCTTCCTCATTGAAGGGTAATTGCTCTAGCAAGCCTTCTTCGTTTACGAGAATTTGCCAATCTGATTGCGTGGGGGATCGAACCATTTCGACCAGCCCTCCAACAATTTTTTGCGCCTCCTGTAAGGTAGGAGCGCGATCTTCAAATACATGAATCATACTTGTCTCCTTTTCAATGTATTGGGATTTGTACCAAGTATTCCCACATGAGTCAAGTAAAAAGTTAACCGGGAAGGCCCAGCAGTTAACCCGAACATTTTGTCGGGTTAGACGTTATCGCGCCCGGTTTGACGTTCGTATTCGCCACGAGCCAGTGGACCATCCATTGTTCCCAGCCACTTTTCTTCGCCACTTGTTGCCAGTGCATACTTACGGATCATGCCTTGTTCCATTGCTTTAGTCACAAGACTTTTTACAGTTGTACGACCACCTGCTTGTTTAAGGGCAATAATGCATGGCTCTGTAGGCTCTGACTCAGTGACAACATTAAACAAGCCATCGTTCTTGCCATCGTGAGTAAGCGCACGACCATCGTTTTCACGCATTCGAACCAGATCAACAAGATGCGCGAGGCGATCACGCTGCGTTTGAGACATAACAAGTGCTTGAATATCAATGCTTCTGTCCTCAAGCAGACCAGTGTTCGGGTTACGAATGAAGTGTCTGATTTCACGATTAGCGGGGCCATTTGATTTCACAACAGCGCCATCGAACACACCGTTACGCGTATATTCAATCTGAAGGTCACGACAGCGTTGACGCCCGACACCCTCATCTACCGACCAAACAGCAAATGCAGACCGAACACCATCAACGATAGCAGACGTACCACGAATAAGGTTACGCGCTTGCTCTGGAGTTGTAACTGGATCATTGTCTCTGATTTTCGCCATGTGGTGGTTGACGATTACAGTTGCGCCCGACTCAGTTGCCATCTGTGCCAGCAGACCCATAAATGCTGCACCAGCAGCAGGGTCAGCGTTTACATCCGCGTGAACAAACGAGGCGAGAGGGTCAATAACAATCAGCTTGAGGTTTTCCATCTCTAGCATCTGATCGTAGATGCGCGAGAACTCTTCGCCCATCATGTATGAGTTGTCGAACTTCTGCATGATTGGAAACACGCCACCCAAGTTAGGTAACGGCAATATGCGTAGCTTGTGATCGTAGTGTTCACGATATTTTTGAGGATCAAGTCGAGCGATACGCCTATGCATTTCATCTTTATCGTCTTCCGCAGTGATTAGAATAACATCACCATGCTCTGCGACCAGACCACCGAACGCTCTTTCCATAGATGCGCCAGAGGCAACCTTCATGGACAAATCGAGCGTCATCATACCTTTACCGCTATCCCCTGCGGCTGCGAATACCACTGGCACACCTAGAGGTATTGTGTCTCCGATAAGAAACTTTTGCTCTGGTGCAGACCCGACAAAGTATTTGTCGATCAACAGGCTTTCATCAATAAGCGAGATTGGTTTTTTTACTTTGCTTTCATGCGTTTGCAAGAACCTTTTGATGTCAAATTCTTCATCAATAGCATCCGCAGCATCCCACTTCTCAGGCTTTGTGGATGGAATGTGCAGCATCAGTGTAGACTTTGCGCCCGAAGCCTTTGCGTGTGCTCGGACAATACGAGCAAGTTTTCTCCCTGCATCGTCATTGTCAGGCCATAAAATAACTTCTTTGTTGCGTAAGGGAGAGAAGTCGAACTTTTCTGCTGTATTTTCAGACAACATTCCTGCCCCACCGATGGTACAAGTAGCTGCGTAACCAAGATCGGTGAGAGCGTCAGCACACTTCTCTCCCTCTACCCAAATCACCTTGTTGGAGCCTAAGATGTTGGGTATATTATAAAGGGGTCTTGGTTCGGGTACACCTTGGCGTCCATTCATGAACTGGCGGAATTGTTTCTTAGGCTTCCCGGCACTATCCCGAACAATTTCGCCAGATTCATTCCTGTCGAAGTATTTTCGGACCGTGACGAGAACCTGACCATGTTCATCAGTGTAATCGTATTCCTGCTCAAAGGGTGTGTTGGGACCAATTTGCCTCTTTTGTTCGGGTTGTGCAAAGCCGTTTGTGGCAGTTGTATTCCTGACCTCAAAGTTTTTAGGGTCATTGAGCTTCACAATGTTTTCTGGCTGTGGCGCAAAATCCTTTGGTAGATATGTAGAGAAATGCTCTACTATCTCAGTGAGTGACCAACCGCGTCCTTCTTTGAGAACTTTGCAGATGCCACCAACGCCATCACCTGATTCGAAATCTTTGCCGCTTAAAAACCACGGGCTGTTTATATCAATATTAATTCTTAACGATTGACCGCGCTCACCGCGCAGTGAACCTAACATAAAATCGTGTCCGCGCCTAACGCCTTCAGGGTAAGTATCAATCAGCATGTCTAACTGAATACTTCTTGGAACCTCCCTAGAAATGCGTTCAGCTACCTCCTTCGATGTCTTGCCAAACTGTAAAATATTCATTATCTTGTCCCTACAAACGGTAAATATACTAGATATGGGGTTGCGTCATACAAACGCTCCCCATTTTTTTTTATTCGTCCCAACAAGATTCACGGTATTCGCAGAACTTGCAGAGAAAAAAGTCTTTGCTTTGAGCGATACGAGGTAGAATGTCACCTGATTTTGCAGCAGTCAAGATATTCACGGCTCGGTCACTAGCTTGTTGAGCTAAAGATGCGTTGTACGGCACTAGCTCATAATAAATTTCTGATGTGTTTTTATTTACTACAGAGAACAAAGCAGGATGTTCGGTTAACTCCATATACGTTTGATACAAAGCTATCTGAGTTGCGTAAGTTGGATTCGCTTTGGTAACGCCCATGTTTACAAACGTTCTAAACTTTTTATCGTTTGACGATTTGTTTTCCCACAGTAACGGATAGCCCATTTCAACTGGCCCGTCACAAATCACGCCATCTATATGGCCCCGTATCTCGCCATCAGCGATAGAAAAGCCAAACTGTTCGCCCATCTTATCTTCTGTGCGTAAATCAAACCCTGCATCGCGTATCCATTTAGCTGCGTAGTCTTCGATGTTATGACCGAACTGAAAGATGCGCAGTGTTCGTGCGCTGAACTCTTTGTCTGGATCAACAGGGTAATTTAGATAGCGATACTGTATCTTGCGTTGACATTCATCACCGATACTAGATGCGCCAATATACTTACGGCGTTCACGTTTCTTCTCGCCTGCGACGATAGCATTATCAACTGCTGCCTTGATGTGTTCTACAATCGGGTCTTCTTTAGAAGGGGATTGATGTAGAAGGCCAAGTGCCTGTTGACTTATAGTAAGTTTCTTCGAGTTTTCCAATGTCAATCTCCGCTGCTAGACGTTGTGATTCCTGTATGCCAAATATCAGAGTGTGAACTTGCTCTTCTGATAGATCAGAAAAACGTGTGTCCCATCCAAACTTGCCTAATATGTGAGCCAATTCTTCGATTGGCTTTGGTTCTGGTGGTATTGTCAATGTATTGTCTCCTCCTTTATGCCGAACAATTCTATTATTTCACCGACCTCATCCGGGTCAGCGTCTTTATTTCGGAAGCCTATACTTAAAACTTCCTTGCCTTTTACCATGATTAATGCCGTTCCAAACAAAACAGGATTTTCTGCTTCATTGAGATGAACTTGTATTGCTTCGTTTGCTACGTCTTGAACTTCGCGCAAGTCATTTGGATCATTGACCCAACAAACCATTTCGATTTCAGAGGCTTCAACGTTACCATCATCGTCTTCTGCAAACATAAGATACATTTCAAACCTTGGCATCAGGGGCGTCCTTACTCGAAAATTCTCCACCCAGAGAAGAGTACGCTGCCTTGTCTACCCACGAGTCTGAGTGATCTATTTTGTTTAGGATACGCGAAGTTTTGAGCCAGTCCATCATTAATGCAACATGCGTAGGGGTAATCTCCCCGTGTGATATAAGTGCGCTGCGCAAAAAATTATTCCAACCTTCTTCAATTCTTTCATGATTATCATAGGCGTCACCGTAATCTTTGGCTCTTGCGCCATTGATCAGACTTTCTGCCTGTCTTAAAAACTCTTCTCGCCTCAATGTAATTTCTCCTGTGCTGCATGAAACGCTTTGCCTAAAGCGTCTTTGTTCCAACAAAAACTTAAAGCACAGCCTGCTTTGTATTTAGTCCACGAGAAGTCCATTGAACTGATATGAATGTCGTGATCCATCAACAGGTTCTTTTGTTTCTCTGTAGCCCTGTTATTAAGCCAACGCTTCGTTTTATTTGCTGCATCGCTATCTTCAATCTCGCGTAAGAAATCATCGGCTGCTGACATAGCATGTACCTTCTCACCAATCGCTACTGTGCGAACACGGCCTTTTTGTGATTTTACCATAGCAACCCACATATCATCTTTAATGTGACCTACAAAGGCGAATCCCTGAAAGCCCATAGCCATCAGTGCATTGCCCTCTTGAAATGGACTAATCCACATAAACGGTGATAGCTGCATCAGATCGTATTCAGTCATGATAAACTGTTCGAGTGCAGCTTTTTCTTCTGCTACAAACTCATGACCGCAGATAGGACACTCAGATACACGCGCATGAACCTCTGAATTGCATTCAGGACAAGTCTTTGTGGGTGCTTCGCCCTCAACCGTTTTGTCTCTGCCATCTAGGTTAGCTGCATCATCAATACTGCCATGCGTAATGACAGACGTACCAAAGTCCATAACGATGCAATCAGTCTTGATTGTGTCTGGATACAACTCAGGATCAACGATGCGTAGCCCACGACCAATCATCTGCACCATTGTACCCTTCTGAGAGCATGGGCGCGTTAGAACGATACAAGACACAGGTGGAGCATCAAACCCCTCTGTAAGCACCGCTACGTTGACCACAACCTGCAAATCACCATGCTCAAGGTCATGGAGCATTTCTGCTCTTTTATCTTTTGGTGTTTCACCTGTTACAAAGTTTGCATCAACACCAGATTCAAGAAAGGCTGCACAAAGATGTTCAGCGTGTTTGACTGTTGAACAGAACACAACAGTCTTGCGATCCCCTGCTTTTTCTTCCCATTCACGAACAATTCTATCGTTAATGACTTGGTGATCCATAATCGCGGCGACCTCTTCCATGTCATATTCTTTGCCGCGTTTTGTGACGTTATCTAATTGATCATTGATACCCAGATCGACCACAAAGGTTTTGGGCCGAACTAGGAACCCCTCTTGGATTAACGCACCGATTTCGATTTGGTGTGCGCAGTTGTTGAACACAGAGCGCAATCCTTTGCCATCACCGCGATTAGGTGTGGCTGTAAAGCCTACAATCTCTGCGCTATCGTTGTCTTCAAGCACGGCATCAATCACACGGCGATACGTTCTTGCCGCTGCGTGATGGCCTTCATCAATCACCACCATGTCGAACTTGGGGCGCTTGGCTAGGTTGCGTTCACGAGAAATAGTTTGCACCATTGAGAATACGGCATCGCCATCCCAATGCTTGACTGTACCGTTCACAATACTTGTTGTGATGTACGGGTTCACCTTTTTGAACTTGGATTGGTTTTGCGCAACAAGTTCATCGCGGTGCTGCACGATAAGAATTTTTTTACCTTCTTTGTGCCGCTTGCCCACAAGCGCAGAAAGCATGATCGTTTTGCCTGCACCCGTTGGTGCAACGACTAGAGTATTGCCGTGTTTGTCGAGAGCTTTTAGAGCATCGCTTACGGCTACCTCTTGGTAGGGACGTAGTAACATAAAACACCTGTTCGCTAGAATTGGTGGGGGGATTGCGGCCCTCTGCCCCCCGGTCAGAGGTCTAGCAGGCGCGGATTGGCCCTGCCGCTAGATTATCTTTGCGCCCAAGACGGAACACCACCAGACGATTGAGGCTGCGTAGGTGCAGCTTGCTGAGTGGTTTGCGCTGCTACAGGAGTCTGTTGCATTGGCGCTTGTCCGCTTGGAACGAATTCCCGCGAATTAGGTGTTAAAGCTACGGTCAAGCAATTGCTATCACTGTAGCCGTTAGTCCCTTTCTTAATACCAACTTTAGCACAAATTTCCATAGCATTTAAATCAAAAACTCCAGAAATATTTCGTGCCTGTTGCGCTTCTGCCGAAACGTCCGCAGGATCAATGTTACGCGCACTCTCAACAAGTGATTTTAATGTGCGTAAACCAATCTCTTTGGCTTGTGGAATACCACTTTGGCCCATCTTGTCACCATCGACAAAGACGCGATCCCAAAACTTACGGCGATCAAATTCACCACCAATAATGGTAAACTCAAGTTCCATCCACTTAGCCGCAGAAGTCGCTGATTTTTTAAACCAAGGTCCAGAACCAAATTCTGGAACTTCGGTGTCACCTTGCTTTACAAGGACAACTGCACGGCAAACTGTGCCTTTAGGAATTAAAGAAAACTCACGATCTTGTGGGTTATCATCGGCGGGTACGTTATTTAAATTAAGCATTTTGTGCTTCCTCTTCGCTAGAAGTTTGTGTTGCAGGATCAACAAATGTTAAATCCCTTGGTTGATCAGAAGAGCTACCAGACATCTTTTCCATCAGCTTGCCTAGATGCGGCTCTTCCAAGGTTTCGAGGCGACCAGAGCGATCTTTTGCAGGGTAGCCCCATTCATTCAATGGCTGACAAATAAACGCACGATACTGACCGTGATCACCTGACAAGATTGCCATTGTAATTACTTCGTCAACAATTCCGGGCAATTCACGCCCTGTCTTGCTGCCTTCAATTTGCAGCGCATATTGCTTGCGCCCATAATCATCTGTGATTTCATCAAGAATGCCAACAAAAATTACATTCTTTGTACGAATGTGCTGAAGGTGTGTTAGCCATGACATCATTTCACGCCCATGCATTCCATAAGCTGCGCGTGTGTCTAGCTTTCCAGAACGCTCAGAGCGTGTTTCTGGTTGCTGTAAGCACCACTGAAAGCACAAACGCCCTGCGACAGTAATAGAGTCTACAAACAGACTATCAAACTTGTCCCAAATCTCTGCGTTGTCTCCATACATTTTAGCAACATAATCATAATGCGCTTGGCTGTATGGCTGATCTTCTGACAGTGATGGGTTAGCGCCACCTAAGAAGCAAGCTAGGTCACGGCATTCAGTCCATGTGCGCGGACGAATCACATCAATTGGGTAGCCTTCGATAGCGGCATCCCCTGCTTCTAAGTCCATAAACAATGTAGTTTTTGGATCAAGAGTCCTAGCAAGTGTGGTTTTACCCACACCGCTTGGTCCACACACCACGATTTTGTGGCCCTTCTTTTCAGCTAAACGCTGATCGGCTGTGATAATTTGTAAAGCCATTATTCTACCTCCTCAATAGTAAAGCCACCAACTTCTACGGTACGGCATGGTTCGAGAGTTGCCTTGATTGCAGGTGGGGCTGCTGTGTATTTACGCTCTTCAACTGCAAGCGTAAGTTTCCCATAGTGACGCGCATCTTCTTCAGGCATTGACTGTAGTACATTGCCAAGCTCTTCTTGATCCCACACAACCTTTTTGCGAACCGTAGCTTTTAGTTTACGATTGCCTGCAATGATGTGTGTAGTTCCAAAGTCTTTACCATCTGCGCGTAACGCATCACTTACTTGAGTAAAGAAGGTATCATAGATTTGTTCATCAACGTTTTTGAGTTCATCACGCATTTCACTAATGACATGCTTGAGTTCCTCTCGACGTTCAAAAAGTTCACGACTGTTCATGTCGATTCTCCGCTGTTA
>JAAHTH010003308.1_pt1 | contig 11177 bp, 8 predicted proteins | sample 6116091 | NCBI WGS metagenome assembly JAAHTH01 (sample SAMN13939990, study PRJNA603662) | sponge metagenome | isolation source: marine sponge | host: Mycale hentscheli | place: New Zealand | collected 2006
CGCTTCATTCGACGCTTCATTCGACGCTTCAACCTGCGCTGATCCTGCGACCTCCGATTCAGCGGCAGCAACCGGTGCAGTCTCCCCGGCGGGAGTCTTACCCTCGGAGGGTGGAGCGGCAACTTCTTCTTTTGTTTCCTGACCCGCGAGTTCACCTTCGACACTTCCAGTCTCAGGTGAGGGTTCCTTTGCCGCGGACTCGGCCACCGCCTTCAAAGGAGCCACTCCTTCGGCGGCTTGATCCGAATCGAGTTTTACTTGTTGCTTGCTCATCTCTCCAGCTGCTTCCGACTCACTGGTCGGCGCAACTTCATTGCTAGCCGGTGCTTCTTTGCTAGTCGGTGCTTCATTCGCCGGTGACGCGACAGAATCCAACTCGGGCTTTTGCTCCGGCTTCACAATTGACTCAGCCGCAAGTTTACCATCGGACCACATAATTCGGCGAAGCTTGCTGCGCAGTTCATCGTTGCCGCTAAATTTCTCGGCTAATATATCCCCAACGCCTTTGATGACGTCGTCGACTGAATTCAACCCTTTGTCGACTCGCACGAACTTGGTCGCTCGTGTCGCAATCTCGACATCGGGAGAGTCTGCCTGCAAGATATCATTTGCAAGCGGCTCCAACCCTTGCTGCCTCGCTAAAGCAGCTCTCGACTGTTTCTGGGGCTTGAAGGGAAGGTACAAGTCTTCCAGTCGGCGACTGGTCGTTGCCTTTTTGATTTGGGAAGCCAAATCCTCTGAGAGATTTCCCTGAGAATCAATGGATTTAAGAACAAATGTTTTTCTTTCAGCTAACGCGCGTAGTTGACCTACACGCTGCTTGATCGCCAAAACCTGCTGCTCATTTAGCCCACCGGTCAAGTCTTTACGGAAACGGGTTACGAACGGGATCGTATTTCCGGCATCCAGCAACTCAACGGTTTTTGCAATCTTCTCTGGTGGAAGTTTTAAATCCCGGGCGACAATGGAAAAATCAATTTTCAAGGGATCACCTAACTGGTCATCCCCTTGTGTTGGAAGCTCTGGCAATCTCTTAATCCATAAAAAGTCTCTGAAATGGCACGTCTGCCATTAAGAACGAATGCCTTCAGTTTATCATGCCGAACCGACCGATGAACAGGGGCAAATAAGACTTCCAACGCGTTCTGAAAAATTCACAACCGGTAGGACAACGAGGTTATGAATTTTAACCTTGGAAACGAGCCCAGCGAATGCCTTGGGTTCGCTTAGAGCGCCCTGTGCTGTCAAGTTCTCACACTCACCCAAACCTCCCTGACAGCGGTTTTACGCTTCGTTTCCAACCAGAGCCCCAACCGGAGACCCAATTTAGCGCATTCGTCGCAAATCGCTACAACCTGCATCACAGTCCCATCCTTGCCTGTACCAAGCAACAGAAAGGCGTTTTGCGTCCAACTTGGGGAGTTTTCCCGATTTATACCCGCAAATAACCAACATTTTGACTGATTCTGCACCGAACTAGCCCCATGACACCATGGCAACTGCAAACCCTAAACCCAATCCTCAATTACTCGAGAACGACCCCCCGGCCCCCGCGGCGTTCGTGTCAGACTCGATCGCCATTGGTTTGGCGTTTGCACTCATCCTCACGATCAGTCAACGGGCGATCGGATTCGGACGTGGCCTGCTTTTCTGCCGCCTGATGACAGACCAGCAACTCGGACAGTGGTCGATGGCCTGGAGCTATCTAATGCTTTTAGTTCCTTTTGCCGTCATTGGACTCCCCGGTTGTTTTGGAAAATTTACCGAGCACTACCAGCAAAGAGGACAATTAAGAACATTTTTATTACGAGTTGCAGCTATTAGTTGCTGCACAACCTTCGTAATCTCGGCTTTAATTTTCGTATTCCCAAGCTTCACATCCGAGTTACTTTTTCGAGACCCAACTCAAGTCGTTTTAGCCTACTACCTTGGCATTGCAATTATCGCAGTCAGCGCGTTTAACTTTGTCGGAGCACTTCTAGAATCTCTTCGCCAAGTCCGCGTGGTGACAGTATCTCGATTTATTTCCGGAATTTCATTTGCGGTGGCTGGGGTACTGCTCATCCTGCTTTGGCAAAACAAAGCTTCCGCCGCAACGTTCGCCTTTACCATTTCATGCCTCGTTGGATTGCTTCCCGCCCTATGGGTCCTTTGGAAGCACCGCGCCGGCTTACGCAACGACGGCGAAAATTTAACGCACTCGACAATGTGGAAACGCATCGCGCCTTACGCTGCCTGGATGTGGGCAACCAACCTACTTAGCAATTCAATTGAAGTGTCAGACCGATACATGCTCTTGCATTGGTCGTCCAATTCCCCTGAATTGGCCCAGGCCTCTGTGGGACAATACCACAGTGGGCGTGTTGTACCGCTGGTGTTAGTAAGCATTGCAGCAATGCTCGCGGGGGTGCTCATTCCGTACCTCAGCCAAGCCTGGGAATCCAACAACAAAGCAAAAGCTCAAAAGCAACTGAATTGGTCATTCAAACTCATATCGGTTTCTTTCACTGCGGCGGGAATTGCAATATTATTTGCCGCCCCTCTTTTGTTTGATTGGGTTCTTCAAGGTCGCTACAACGACGGACTTGCAATTTTGCCATTGACGCTTGTCTATTGCATTTGGTTCGGCTTAATGACGGTGGCTCAAGATTACTTATGGGTAGCCGAAAAAGGAAAATGGGCAACGCTGGTCAGTGGCATTGGGCTGCTGGTAAATATCGCTGTCAACATAGTTCTAATCCCAAAGATCGGCCTCCCCGGGGCAGTCATCGGAACAGCATGCGGCAATGGAGCATTGGTCGCGTTGATGGTCTTGATGAACCACCGATTCGGGTGCTCGATGAACTCCGGCATTTGGATCTGCAGCTTGCTCCCGCTAATCCTTTTAACCAAACCGCTGGTCGCGACCGGACTACTGGCTGCCATTGCACTCGTTTGTCTTTTTTCAAATCTGATTTTGAACAACGATGAAAAACAGGACTTTAAAAAAGTCTATCGAATTGCACTCGATCGCTTCACCAAAAACGATGATGCCCAATAGATCGCAATTTCTACAAACTACTCAACAGACAACTCGTAGACTCTCCTGAAAATCGCCTCATCGCAATTGCCGCGGCAGATTTAATCGCATTTTAAATGGCGACCGTCAGCCTTGCCCTCTAACAAATCACCGCACGCGCAAAAAACCGCCGTCAACACAGGCAGCTACTTTCAGGTGGCTTTCCTTAAGCCATTTGCAATTTCAAACTTAGGTGTACAAGCCATCATTTTGAGCGCTTCTGTTATCAAAAATACTCAAAAACCGGTTAAACGAACGGGGCAAAAAACCCCACAAACCCTTATTTTGCAAATACTTAGAATTAAAAAGAGTTTTCAAACAAGAACGGCACCATTTGTGCGTATTAACAAAGGGGAGGGGAGGAAGAAGACACTTACTATTGAACCAACCCTACGTAGGAGGCTTAAGATGTTACAAGAAAATAAATTTGAAAGCTCACCCAACGACCCGGTCGAAGATTCCAAACATCCCCGACGCGACATTGGTTTCGATAGCTTACAGGACTTTTCAAACTGGATCGAAACACAGCTTATTTTCTTGGAAGCAAAACACCGAGACTTCGCAACGCTAAGTTCAGTTCGAGGTTTCCTCAAGCGTTGACCTAGCATCAAGCATCCGTTTTCAGTCATCGTAAGCGCGACATTTATCAGTCAGAAAAACCGATTCGAATGCCGCTTCTTGCTTCGACCTCTCGACTAGGTATCATCAGCTTGCGATGCTTTCCTGGCGATTTCGTACCGCGTCAAAAGCTCAACGGTCCTCTTCTCTCCAAGCACACCTTCGAGAGTAACATAGGGTCGCGAACCGAGAACCCTACTCTTACGAACGCCCTGCGGGCGTCCGACTCTTCCGCAGACTTGACACCGGTCGACATCCTGCAACATACTCATTCTACATTCCGGGCAATGCGAGTTCGTAATCCAGGTCATCCCATCGGAGTGCCCGGGCGGCACCAACTCAACACTCAACTCCAGGTTAAATTTAATGCAGCGGTCAACCGCGCATTTGAGTTGAAGGACTTCACTGATTTCTGAAGGAACCGCGTCAAATTTTAGACTGCGATTTATAATAAACTCGAGCACTTTGGCAAGCACGCGAAGCTGCTGCCGCTCGAATCGACCGGCTCTCCAAATTCCGAACCAACGCGGCGAGGCATGCGGAAACAAAGAACCATCAACTTCAATTCTCAACTCGGCGAAAGCCTGTTCCATTAGATCGACAAAGTCAAAACGACCTGGTTGATACATGGGATGACGTTCAAGATTGTCAAAATCGACTGCTGAAGTTACCAATGTCTCAAAGTCAAAACCGCTTGTCGCAGCCAGCACGCCGTAACAACCCGCCCAGACCTGAGAACGATTATCAGAAATCGCATTAGCTGGGCACTGCTGACAGGTCTTTGAAATAAATTCTGGTTCACCCAATGCGGCAAGCACTTCATCTCGATGAAATCCGCGGGCTCTCGTTGGCGCGTCACTAACCGCTGTGGGATGAAGGCAGTAATCTTCAAACACGCGAGAATCCGCTTTGGCTTGCGAATATTCTCGCAACCCCCGAAGTTGCCGGAACGTACGATCGGGCAAGTTATCGACGTCGGTCTCACGAAACGGACAATCATGCTTGATGGCCCACCGGACGAATTGAGGCGTAGGCCCGTAAATTGCAACACTGCGTTTCACGCCACCGCCTCCGCACGTTAAATGCTCAGTCCCGCAAACCTGAATCAGAATAAAAAATCGAGTCGGGGAAACCAGCGGTTACAATTCAAGAACCAATCGTGTTTCAGAAACCCGTGGTCCAATTAATGTCGAAAGTGACGATTTCCAGCAAACACCATTGCGATTCCATGCTGATTACACGCTTCGATCACTTCTTGATCACGGACACTTCCACCTGGCTGGATGATTGCAACAACACCGGCAGCGGCCGCGACCTCAATCGAATCGGCGAATGGGAAAAACGCATCGGACGCGAGAACAGACCCTTGAGAACGCTCTCCCGCTTTTTTAATTGAAATCTCGACGGCATCCACGCGGCTCATTTGCCCTGCACCGACGCCGACCAAAGAGAGGTCTTTTGAAAGACAGATCGCATTGGACTTAATATACCGAACCATGTCCCATCCAAAACGCAACTCAGCCATCATGGACTCATCTGGTTTCGTGTCGGTCGGAACGGTCCATTTCGAAGGATCATCGGGTTGATTGTCTACATCTTGAACCAGCATTCCCCCGAGTAGATACCGTGCCTCCCAGGCTGGCTTTGCAGGTGCAAGTTGACCAACCTTTAAAAGTCTCACATTTTTCTTCCACTTAGGTTTCGTTGTCAAAATCGTCTGGGCAGCACTGCTAAAGTCAGGGGCGACTATCGCTTCAATAAAAAAGTCCCCCGCAGCAAGAAACTCAGCCGTTGTTTCGTCTACCTCACGATTAATTCCGATCACGCTTCCAAAGGCACTGACAGGATCACCAGCAAAAGCTTTTCTACAAGCGTCAACCAAAGTCTCCCCCGTCGCTGCTCCGCAGGGATTGTTGTGTTTTATCACGGAACACGATGGACTCTCTTGGTTTCTAACAATTGCCAACGCGCTGTCGAGATCAAGCAGATTGTTGTAGGAAAGCTGCTTTCCATTAAGCTGGCGTGCATTTACTAAATTTGCATCTCGGCAATCCCCGGCGCTATACAGCGCTGCCTTTTGGTGGCTGTTTTCACCGTACCTAAGATTATCTTTCCGGCGAAGCACGACCTGATAGGTCGCGGGAAATACTTCGCCTTCGGTCTGCCCTGAAAAGTACTCCGATATCGTCTTGTCGTAGTCTGCGGTATGCTGAAAAGCGTGAGCCATCAATTTCCGTCTCAGCCCAGTCGTCGTCGTTCCCTCTGCTCCAATTTCCTCCAGAATCGCACTGTACTGGTCAGGACTGCTGGCCACCGTAACAAAATCACTGTTCTTGGCCGCAGCGCGAATGAGGCTTGGCCCACCAATATCAATTTGCTCAATCGCTTCATGTTGCAACACATTAGGGCGGGCAATGGTTGCAGCAAAAGGATAAAGGTTAACGACAACCAATTCAAAAGGATGTATCTCATGCTCGGCGAGCGATGCCATATCGGAATCGAGATGATGCCTGCAGAGAATCCCGGCAAAAATCTTCGGATGAAGCGTTTTCACCCGGCCGTCCATCATCTCTGGAAACTGGGTGTACTCAGCCACATCGATGACTGAAATTCCAGAATGCTCAAGATGACGCCGCGTTCCACCAGTGCTGTAAATTTCAACACCCGCGTTAACCAATCCCTGGGCAAAATCGACGATCCCAAGCTTATTACTCACGCTAATCAGTGCGCGTTTTATTTTAGGAGAATTCATTTCAATAACCGTGCCTGAACAAATGTTCCAGATTGACGACGGATCCACTCCACCGCTCAATGGGAATATTAAATGTAGTCGATTCCAACCAATACTTTTATCTGGCCGCGGCGAATCAGTTCGCGACCCTGAGAACAAATCGTTGCCCCCAATCGGGAAAGATTGTTAAACAACTACTCGCATTTTTCAACCGGCCTTGATAAAGAAAATCATTCCCCAACCGCTAACTGGATTCGAAAAAAGTCGACTCAGCAGGCGGCTCTCGTTTTTTCCCTCGCAAGATTACTGCTAACCAGCATCGCCTGCCGCCACTGCCTCCTTTATGCAACTGAGCACACAGTCAACTGACTCATACTGCCTTGCCACCCTTTCAAGCGAACTCAACTTCAGACAATCGGTTGAATATATCCGAGTTTCTTCGTCAGATCGAACCGCAACTGCAATAAAAATCTGTCCGTCCAATGCTGGCGGCGCATCTGGCCCTAAATGCCCTGTCACCGCGACCGAATACTTCGCCTCAGACGTTTTCCGCAACACTCCCAATGCCATCTCACGGGTCGTCTCGATTGACTCAGCATGATGAGTGGCCAATGTCGTCGAGGACACCCCCAGCCATTCTTTCTTAGCAGACTCGCGGTAGGTAACTGCCGAACCGCAAAGCCACTTCGATATACCGGGAATCTGCCCCAGGACTCCAGCAACCAAGCCCGCTGTACAACTCTCAGCAATCACCAAACGATCGGTTCGGTTAGACTCCAGTTGCTCCACTAGCGCCCGAGCCGAGTCCTCCGCGGCCTGAATAATTTCACTGCATCCATTCATTGCAAAGGTTACCTTTTAAGTCGGCCTACTTCTTCTCGCAAATCATCAATCTGCCGATTCAAGTCATCCATTCTTTCCATGATCCGGTGCAACAAGGGCTCTAATTCACCTGATCCATGACCGTGTGAACCGTGCCTTTCATTTTCTAATTCGCCAATCCGAATTTCCACTTGCTCCGCTAATTCATGCAAACCAGCTTCGTGTAAGTGTCCTGCTGCCGCGCGAAGATGGTGCATTCTGGACTCCCAGTCTTCACCTCGAGACTGGTCTTCGTGTCGTTCCTCGTCATGCCAACGATTTTCGTGTTCGCGCTCTTCCTGCCCATCGCCGCGATGCTCGCGGGATTCATTAAACCGCTCTCTCGATTCCCGAAGCCGCTCATTTCTTCCATTAAAATCTCGAGGGTGACGATCAACTTCTTGATTTAGCATCACCGCCTGCTCTCCGATCGCCCGCTCAAGTTCCTCAAGCTCTTCCCGAATCTCAGCAGCTTGCCCGTCGGAAACACCTTGGCGAAGGAGAGATTTCAATTCTTCTCTCTCCCGCTCCAATTTTTCAATCGACTCTCTTGCTTCGGTTTGGTTTCTTGATCGATCGTCTGCATTCCCGACCCCTTCGTTGAAAGCTCTTCTCATCTCATTAACCGCTTCCATCACGCGTCTGGATTCTTCAACCTGTCCATTTTCTGCTAATTCCATGGCGTGCTCATAGAGTTGTTCCATTTCTCTGAATTGATTCTCCCTTTCCTGTGCATCAAGATTCGAGGCTGGAACTATCAGCAATAAGATCAGAAAAATAATAAACAAGTTAGTCTTGGACATAGCTGACTCCTAAAAAGTTCGAGAAGGTTCAGCGAACACACATGCCAGATTCCCGCTCATTCCAATCGCCGAACATTTGCATCTTACCACTTTATACAATCGCAGGCATTCACCACGATTCTACCGCTAGAAAATCAAGAAAAATCGAGAGAATGCGAGCGTGAAAAAGGCTCGCTCTAGCTGGATTGATCGGAAAAATCTTCGCCTGTCCGGCAGGCGATCGCGATAAGCACCGCAACGACCAGCATCAATACCGAAGCGACAATGTATGGCAGAAACACAAATGCCTTCAGCATCGGGATCCCGAGTGCCGATCCAAAAATCCTTGCCATTGCACTTACACTTTGGCTTACTCCAAGTGCCTTCCCTTGCTGCTTTGGGTCAGACCAGCGGGAGACAAGCGAGTAGAGACTTGGTTGCATACAACTATACCCCGCAACCACCACGGCCAGAGCAGCAAACAGCCATCCAACAGACGCAATTTTTACCGAGTAAGCAAGAATTCCAAAGCCTACCAACTCGATCAATGCACCGCCAACGGCCAGATTCTTCTCAGAGACTTTTTTAGACAGCCTCCGCACCAGACCGCCCTGGACCACCGCCACCATGAAGCCAATCATCGCAAAAGTCAGGCAGACTTGCTTGAACGAAAAATTAAACGGCGCGTCTTCAAATGACTTCGACCCTTTGATCAGCATGCTCAAGGTCGTTTCAAAATTCGCGAAAGAAAAAATACAAACAAAAAACCCTAACAGCAGATAGGCCATCGCAGGGTTGCTAACTGCGGTTTTCCAAGCACTTAAATCAAACCACTGTCGGGTATTGCCCGACTTTCCTTGACTAGGATGATGGGATTCCGGCAGGCGAAAAATCGCCAGCAACAGGGCAATCGCAGAGAGCCCGGCCGCAACAAACCCCGGCCCAGCTCCCGGGTCGCCGAGCTGACTGACTTCGGCCCCCGCTTCTACCGCAATCTCCTGGGGCACCGCAAAATACGCGAACAGGGGGCCGAGCGTAAACCCGAGGCCAAACGCAATTCCAATCAAAGCCATCCCGCGGGTACGATTCTCTTTAGTGGTCGTATCGGCGATGTAGGCCTGCGCAGTCGGGATCGTCGCCCCTGCTATACCCGCTCCAATTCGCGTCACAAACAACCCGAATAGACTCTGATAGATCGCAGCAACTCCGAACAGCGTATAAAATACTACGCTCCCGGCCAATCCAATAATGATGACCGGACGACGCCCAATTCGATCAGAAATCGCCCCCCAAATTGGCGCGAAAATAAATTGCATGATTGAGAAGCAAGCCATCAACATGCCAATCACGATCCCGCTTGGATCCGTCCCAAAAATATCCGCATACAGAGGCAGTAGTGGCAGGACAATTCCAAAACCAAGAAGATCAATAAAGACCGTTAAAAAAATAACCCCTAAAGCACCCTTGGACGCGCTCCGAATTTCGGCGTCACCCTCATCCTTTAATTCAGGTTCGTTGGTTGCTTCGTTTTGAGACATAATTTTTTATATTCTTGCGCCGTGATTAATCTCTAAATTTAGCGAACCGCGACGCCGTTGCGAAGTGGCTAACCGGTTTCCATCGACAACATTTCCTAAAGATTCAACAAGGAACTGATTTGAACGATTTATCAACCCACACAACGGCCAGTACGTTAAGAATGAATCGACATTCCGCCTTCACTCTTCACGAACACCACTCTAGCAAGGTCGCCTGCCAAATCAGTCATCCGCTTGTGAAACTCCTCCCCTTCACCCTCTTCCGGGATTGCCATTCCCATAAAAACAATTGCAGCGGAACGAGAAGTCGTCTGAATTGCGGCAACTGCATTTTCAGAAACAACAACATGGGGCGTAGCAATAATCCGCGCGTTATCAATTAAACCTTCGAGATGATTCAACACTTCCTCTCTGCCCGCTTCATTTTCGATCATTCTTAAAAGTCGAATTGGCCGCGATCGCCATCTTTGGTTTTGGGCTAACAGATGAGCCAACAAAAGCATCAACTCTCCATTTTGATTACCACGCCACCAAACGTCGATCGTCCCCAAAGGAACGGTTCTATGATCCAGTTCGAGTGCGGGCTCGTTAAATCGCATCGCAATAACACTGCGCTCTAACGCGTGAATACTCCTCAGCGTTGTTGAAAATGGCACTATTTTTTCTGCATGATTTGGCCAGCCAAGCAGCACTGTATTGGGGCGCAACGCACCAAGCCCATGCGTCTGAACTAGTGATTCCATGCCTGCAGAAATCGTCGGCGCTGCAACGACCGCTGGAAAAGCCTCCAGTTTTTGTTCTTGGATAAATGCGTTGAGGATCCTCTCCTGACTCTGCAAACGCTCCAGTCGATTCTCAACATCCCCCTGAATTACATACCCCAATGTCAAGACACCGTGACCAGCGGTAAACCAATGTCCATAAACCGCAAGCTGCGGACGTTCCCAGGATGCACCACTAAAAGCCAGAATTATCGGCCTCCAGTTTTTCGGATGATGGAGTTCCTTTTCAAGTTTCAATAAGTTCTTACGCGTCCTCTCGAACAACAATCCTCGATGGAGATCACCCCAGCGGGTTTCCACCTCTTTCTGACTGATGTAGAGATAGACACAAGCCATTCCAAAGATTGCGACCAACGCCCACATCCAGTTAATCAAAAACATGACCAACAAACACCCCGCTGCACCCGCCAGTGAAGTCAGCCAGTGGCTATATCGAAATCGTGGGCGGTAGCTCGGATTCTTGGTGATGGCTTCATAAAAAGTTGCAAGATTCAACAGACCATAGGTCAACATAAAGAACATCGTGATCAAAGGAGCAATCGCGTTTAAGTCGGCAACCAATAAAATCGCGGCTTGAGAAATAACAAACGTCAAGACGGTCGCAAGCCTGGGCTCGTTCGCTTCTCCACTGCCAGCCGCAAATGGGCGCAAATTTTGAAAAACACCATCCTTGGCGAACGCTTGAAGAATTCGCGGGGCTCCCATCATACTGCCCAACGCAGAAGAAAGCGTTGCTGCAAAAACACCGGCAGTAATTAAAAATGGCACCGCTGAAATGTAACCAATCACAAGCGACTCACTATCGAG
>JAAHTH010001328.1_pt1 | contig 11176 bp, 26 predicted proteins | sample 6116091 | NCBI WGS metagenome assembly JAAHTH01 (sample SAMN13939990, study PRJNA603662) | sponge metagenome | isolation source: marine sponge | host: Mycale hentscheli | place: New Zealand | collected 2006
CCATTCTTGACTGAATCTCTTCCCTTTCTTGCTCCGTGAGTATTGAATCCGTGAGCGTGTATCTCGTCGATGCTCTTGGGCTCTGCGGAGTCACAAATAACAACATCCGATCGATTGACTTCGTTATCTCGGAGCACTTTTGATATATCCGAATTAGTGAGTCTTGTCGCGTAGCAGAGTTCGTCGACTGCGAATCCGTGACCGTCTGTGAAGACTCGAACGATTGCGGTTGGGTCGTTTGTATAACCGAAGTCGAGTCCGATGTTGAGGAGCTTATATTCATTTGGGATTTGGTTTATTTCTTTCCAGTGGGTGAAAATGGTTGCTTGTGATGTTCCTCGTTCTCCGAGACCGTATACTTTCCAAAAGTTCTCGTCCGCTGTTTTAAACCGCTCAATTTCCATGACCACACTTTCAGGGAGGAACGGGTTGTCTTTGTACGTGGTGCGGAAGAACTCCGCGTCTTCTCGTGGGATGACTTCTTCATAGATCCAATGGAATTCGTCTGAGGGGTTGTAATCGATTAAGACCCTCCCCGTGGTTCGGAGGAGGAGTTGCCGCCAATCTTCGAGGTTTATCTCGTTGGCTTCGTTAATAAAGAGAACGTCTCTTTTGCGTCCTCGCACCTTTTGGGGTTGGTCGATGCTGATGAATTCAACCATATTTCCATATAAAACATAAGTGGCTTCGCTTTTATTATGAAAATCAGGATTATAAATATCTTCGTTATTTAATATTTCAAAAAAATCCCTCATAGCTGTCGCACGAAGTGCAGGGAATGTTTTCCTGCAGATAGTAAAAATTAAACCATTGTTTTTATCACAAAGCTCAATTAATGCCGTAAGTATAGAATACGTTTTACCAGATCGTGTCCCGCCCTGGTGTATTTGGATTTTCTTTTTAGAATTTTTTACGTGGTAATATGTTGCGGGAAGTTTATTCATTCAACCAAGACAACGGTTTCCTTTCTTGGACTTCAACTTCTTGACGTTCAACATATCCTCTTTTTTTTCCTTGTGTTTTTAAGAAAAAAATAGTTGCCGTAGTGTTACCTTCTTGTATTTGCTTATGCAATTGACTTTCAGCGAAATCTAAAGCTATATTTTTAATATTATCTACTTCAGATTTGAATTCTGCATCAGTTTTCAACCATTCATAAAATTGAGTACGCCCAACGTCCGCTGTTTTACAAGCGGTGGTAATGACTCCCAACGTTTTTTCTAACGCTTGAATCATTGCCCTTTTTTTGTGTTCGGTTTTGTTCATCGTTCAAACATATCGGTCACAATATTATACCGATAACCTTCTTGATCTAATAACATTTTTATTCTGGCAATAGGCATTGCTTGATCCATCAAACCTGTTTTTCTTACAAGTTTCACAAAATTTTCAAATCTCAAAGTTGAATTTTTCTCTAAATATTTTGAATAAATTTTCATTTTTTTGGGGTCTTTCATACCCTGCAAAATATTTGATTTTCCTTTTATTTGATCATACAATGCATTCCATGTTTTTCCTATAAATTGAGCGTGTTGGTCAATTAACAATTTAGATTTTTCGTAATTCATATATCTAATTTGCTTATCCAAAATATTCCTCAACATCTCTTTTTGTTCTTCTAATGAATTGAACAAATAAGGGTGTTTGTTTCCTAATAATTCTGGAAAAGTCACTTTATTAGGTGCAACCACTACGTGATTAGCTAATATGCTTTCTGCGATCGCAATACAATAAGTTTCATGTTTTGAATTTATTACGTTAGCATGGCATTTTTGAATCTCTTTCAAATAATCTTCGTGGGTTTTGAAGCTTTTTACTTTTGTATATGGACGTTCTGCTTTCTTCAAACCGTCTTTATCTCCTCCTGTTATAATTACTTGGAATTTGTAACCTTCTGCATATAATTCGTCAAATAACGACCAAGTTGTTTTCCAATTTTTATATCCCGCTAACCTATGATTATATAAGAAAGTATATTCTTCATATTTTTTTTGTTTTGGTTGTTCTTCGCAATAGCCTCCTAATTTTGTGATGCTTTTACTTTCCAAAACTTTTATTCGATCCAAATTCAAATAATCTTTTGCTTCTTCCATCAACATATTTTTGCAATATTCCGTATGGAAATAATTACAATCAGCCTGTAAACTTCCGGAAATTTGATCCGCAAGAATATGTTGACATACATTATACATTGATGTTTTATCTAAACTCCTATGAATTACATAATGATGATAATTAAATACAACGGCGCGTCCTCTAATATCTAAAGTGTCTGCAAACCATTTGAAATGGTGACCTTTTTCAACTACATTATTCCATACAATGTCAATAGGGTATTTATTGAATATTTGTCTAATTGCATTTGTATTCCAATGACTTACTTGTAATTTTTTACTTCTTGGAAAAGGTATTGAAATCAATTTCACAAAAGGATGTAAATCGTCTCGGACGTATTTACGATTAGAATCCATTATGAGATAGAAATTAAATTGATTTTGAGGTATTAATACATTACAAATTTGTTTGATTATAATATAATTGCTGTCCGCGTTTACATTATCTACCGACCACATTGGGTAAATCAAAACATTTAATCTTCTATCCGACATTTTATAGATGGAAATTGTGAAATAACGCCGTTGATTTTTTCCTCTGCTTCCTCAAAAATATTTCTTGGTATGGTTAAATCCATTTTGATATTTGTAGATCCATCTTGACCTTGAAAATCTGTCATTTCTTCAACATCAAAATCTAAAGTTGATGGATGAGGAAAACTAAGACCCCATTCTTCTAATTCATACATATCCCACTCGTTCGCGAGTATATCCCAATCCCATTCGCCAAAACCTACGTTATCTTTGACAATAAATTCCTTTGCCTTTGCTTCTTCCCATGTAGCCACGTAAACGGGTGCCTCGGTCAATCCTGCGGCTTTGCAAGCCTTGAGGCGCATATTCCCACCGAGAACGACCATATCCGGATTGACAACAATCGGACGCGCTTCGAGCATCTCCGGAAATTCTTTGATACTGGTCACCAACTTTTGGAATTTATCGTCTTTAATTATCCTCGGGTTCGTCGGATTTGTTTTGATCGTTGAGAGTTTCATTGGCTTGATCAAGGACGGCTTCGAGCGTGTATCGGAAGTCTGCATTATGTACTGCTAAAGTTAAAAGTAATGTAGCGGGATCATCTCCCGCATGGAGTCGAATTGCTTTGTCATTCTCTGTAATGAGAAGGAAATTTTTCGCATGGAGGAGGGCTTTTCTTGCGTTTCTCATGGGTGAAATATACGACCCTCAACATCTCTTGCAACGTTTTCCAGATTGTCTTTGTCGTAGGGTGTCATCGGAAGGAGACGCTTCACGAGGAACGGATCTCCGCTGAATCGCTGCTCTTCGAATTTCTCTTTCTGGTCTTGCTTGAGAAATTGACGGATATTCTCCGCGATCATTTCTCTCTCTGTTGTTGTGTAGCTCATTCTGTTTCGTTTATTAGTTTCTGAAGCTCGCTAAGCATTCGACGGTTACACGAGGAACATTGGCTCGCATGGGTGTTGGTACCCGTCACCTTCGAATATAGCTCAGCAAGCTGTCCGTTTGTTCTGAATTGATTGTCGGTCTTGAGGAAGGTCTTGATTGCGTCGATGTCTTTTTGTTTTATAACGGCTTCCCATTTACCGAGGGGGCATGAGGCAACCTTGAGCCGGGTCTTTGTTGGCATATGGCAACCGCACAACTCCGAGTCGGAGAAAGCTTCCGTCACGAGGTCTCCGCAACTCTTGGTCGATTCGACGAAGTGTTCGCACCCTTTGCAGATGGTGAGTCGGTCAGTCCTCTTTTGAGCCGTTACGAAGAACATCTTTCAGGATTTTTCGGGTGATGTGTAATGAGCGATAAAGGGTCGATTCTCCAACGCCAGACCGTCGAGATACGTCAGCCATGTTCCATCCTTGCAGATATAATGAGAAGATGGTTCGATCAAACCAGGAAAGGCGATCGAGGATAAGTTGCATTTGCTCTCGTTGGATTGCTTTTGTCCAGTCGTTTTGGAAGGCTTGTTCTTTGGGGTCGGCATCTGTTACGTGATATATCTCTTTGAATTTACCTCTCGTGGCTTCGTTATACATCGCTTTTACAAAGTACCCGAGGGCGGTCTCGTTATCCCCATCGGGGAAGCGTTTGTCGATGCATCGAAGATAGGTGTGATGTACAAGGTCGGAAGGGCTGTCCGTCCATCGTCGAGCGATGCGAACAAGTTTTGAATAATGCTTCGTTAAGAAGCTATTCCAACCCTTTCGACTTCCTGAGTTCATCGACTTTCTTCTTGTATATTTTGCAAAGTGCTTCCAATTCGTGAACGCTGAATCGCTTCGTTTCGTTGCTCAAACGAACAAGCCGATCCGCTGTCCCTTCTCCGTGGTCTTGGTCGAGGCGTTTCGCGAATTCGTATTGTGCTCCCCCTTCGAATCCGTTGCACGCTTTGCATTGAAACTGAACGTTGAATTCATCGAATCGAGTTGGCATCTTTTGCCGCACCATAAAATGCCCCGCGTCCGCGTTCTTGTAGAATCGCAAACGACCGCAAGTGTAACATTCTCCGTACCCTTCATCGTTGACCGCACGCAGCCGGATGAATTGGGAGAATATCTTGTCAAGCTTCGCTTTCGCTTTTGCTACTGTCATTCTTTCCGGGTATCAAGAAGGGGTTGTTCTTCATGCGCCATTCGAGCTTGGCTTGTTCGGGATCGTATTCGGGAACGTTCGTTGGGTTTTGCGCTCCTCGTATAATCGTTTTATGTTCTTGTTCTAAAATATGAGTTCTTTCTTCTTCGTGCTTAATTATACAATCTCGAAATTCTTGTATTTTTAAACGTTCGAAAAAATTACCGTAATATCCTTGTTTCATCCTTTCGCAAATTAATCGCAATTCTTCGAGTTTCAATACAGGAAATACGTCAAAAATTGTTTCTGCGCAAAGCGCCATATCTTCAAATGAATGTAACGTTTTCTTAGCGTCTATAAATTGAATGGTGGTATTGATCATTGTAATTACAGCCGCACGTGTTTCTTCGGGATAACAACGAAGCGAAGTAAGTATATTAATACCGTCCCATGCTCGTTCGTTTGTCATTTTATAAATCCCCGGTTTTGAGATAATTTGTAAGCTGTTCTTTGCTCGGATTTGTTGCTCTTGTCTTTTTTTCTTTAGGGAATATACCTCGCCATTGATTTGCGATTGATTGTCCGATTGCTTCGATTGCGTGTTGTTCGTTGCCATTTGTATCATTATATAATTTGTGTAGCGCAGCCTTTTCTCCGCGTACAGTGTATGGTGTGATTTTTCGTTCTTTACGATCTTGTTTCCATTCGTTCCATATATTTTCAAACGTTTTTGATTCCCACGGTAATATTATTGCTTCTTGTTTTTCAATTGTTATTTTACCTTTTATTTTCTTTGTATTGATACCCGTTTCATTTTTACTTGCTGTACGTAAATTCTTTACAGGCTGCGTATCGTTTTCTTTCCTACTGCTTTTTAATATTTTACTTCCTGCTTGATAAGTAATTTTCCTTACCCTTCCATCAAATCGAATTTTTATTAAGCCTAATTTTTCCAATTTTTTGAATGATTTGGAAATTGTTGGGCGGCTAATTTTGTATTCAGTTTGTATGGTTTCGTTGGATTTGTAAAAGGCTTTATTTGCTCCTGTGAATGAATCAATTTCAGCAAGTAATGCTTTTTCGATTAATGTGAGGTCAGGATGTAACCATATTTCTTTATCGATCCAAACGCCTTTAAATTCTCTATTTTCCATAATTATATAAAAAAAGAGAGAGGATCAAATGATCCCCTCCTTTTCACAAATTAAAACTTCTTCTACAATTTCTGCGTATGTCGCTCCGCAGGTATTGGATATCTCCGGAAGGTGCTTCAGGATATTACGAGGCATCCGTCCGCACCAATTGCGAACGGTGTTTGGTGTCACGTCCAAAGTTTGAGCCGCGTTGTGAGTTGAGCCGTAGTTGCGGATTAAAAATAGTTTTATGTTATTCATACCGCGTAACTTTTAAAGCTCCCCAGAAAAAAGATCGAGATACCTTTATTCGTTTATTTGGATATATCACCTTTGCTTTTGTTTTTTTATTTAAAAGCTTCGGCTCAGTAAAAAAAGTTGAACCTTTTAAAACGTATCTATATCCGTTGAAATCGTAATTTGGTTGAATATATTTTGACCATCGCGTCTGCATTGATGAAGTCGTATGCCGTTTCATTGGTCGAATATTTTTCCATTGAATAGGACGTTTGCTATCTCGATAGATGTTGCGGTTGATTGTATCAACAAGTTGTTTATCTTCTTCTTGTGTCCAATTCATAGCTTAGAAATAAGAGTGTTACGAATAGATAACAAAAATTCAGCCGCTTCAAGAACTTTTTCAGGATCGCTTTCTTGATTAATGGCGTGACCAATTGCCCAGCTGGCATCGATTCTTTTTTGGATTTCTGGATTGTTTCCCCTTGATGGATTTACGTTAAATCCAGGTTTTGTCAATTTGATTTTATTACCCCATTTAGATTCAGTAATATCATATTCAACTTCATCGCCAACATTCCAACGGTTTTCGGTTTTTGCAGATACTTCACCACAGTCACCAGATTCGAGTTCAATTTCGAATTTGTACATTAAGCCGTTTTGGCTGTCATAAGTGCCATTCGGTTGAATGGTCTTGATTTTAGATTGTCCCATTTTCTTTGGTTTTAGGGATTTATTTCGTCCGCGCTCTGCGGATGGATTCTTTTAGTTGAGAGATGAGGCGATCGAATTCTGCGTCTTCATCTCGTAAGTTATTGGCGAAGTCGTTGAAATCTTTCGCGGGGTTTACGTTTACGCTACTTCGTACGCAAACCATAGTTTTATTTATTTTGCCCATCGTTCATGTTGTTCGTTTAACGCTTCATCATAAGTGTCGTAGAAATTTTCGTTACCATCCGTTGGATCGAAAACTATAAATTCAACGTCTTTACCCAATTGAGATCCAATTGTAATACCAATATCTAATGCTATATAGACATATCCCGAATTTTTATTGAATCCGATTTCTTCGATATTTTCAAATACTGCGTTATTAGCGTAAGCTAACCAGATTTTACTTAAACCAACAGCTTCTAAATAAGCTGGATTTTCAAGATTAGTTCCTGTGTTGTGATTGTAGACCATTTATACGTTTGTTAATTTGTTCAAGAGTTCCTTCCAGATCGAAAATTAATTCATTCAATTCATCATCTTCATGTGTTATTTGTGCCCATTTATAATATTGTTGAACATCATTTTTTAATTCATTCATTGTTTTAGTCTTCGTCCATATGAAAAAACAGGGTGTAATATCCGTACTTCTTTTCGACCATCAAGAGATGTTCGAACTCGTCCTTCGGTAATTTAGAAACGAAATACTTGTCGTACCCTTCCGCGCCTTTCGTCCAGCAATACGACTGCCATCCCGCGTCAATATACTTCTGTCGGTTCTTATAGAAATCGTCTTCGTTGACGGGAGTCCATATCGATGTGCGGTAAGCGGATGCGGATTGCGTCCCTAACTTGCCCGTTACCCAGTTCTCTTCTTGTGAATGGTTCATTATTTAATATTTTCTTGTACAATATCCATCGCCATCATTAATGCTTGACGAGTTAAACGATTGTTTGTAGGTTGTAAATTCCTTATTTTATTCAAAGTCAACCAAGTAATATGTAATTCCTTATCTGTAAGAGTCATGTTTTTAATATTTTAGAATAGCTTCAGCCATCAATTTTGCGCTTGCAATTGTCCCACCCATTTGGCTCGCAATATGTGTTCCATTGTCAAAAATATTTAGCAAAGCACCATCCTTTGTTCTATGTATTTTTGCACTTATAGAATTATTTCTAAGGATCCATATCGTATGAATTCCACGATCGTTTTCAAATTTTGATCGTTCCCATTTTACGTTTTTCATATTATTACTTTGTAGTTTGTATAGTTAAATATACGTATTAGTTTTCGTTTAGCGAAATTTACTACGTTTTAACACAAAAAAAGAGGGAAGCCCCGTTGAGCCTCCCTCCCTACAAACGTAACAATGGGTGTCTATACCCTAACAAAACAGAACCCGAATATACTAATTTTTCGCGGAACCGAAATAATAATTTACAACCTGCCCCACGAGGGTACCTTCTGCGAACCCGAGGATGTGGAAGAAGATTTCCTTGTCCTCGACTCCCGTCTTCGCCCAAACAACCATGACAATCCCGATAATCATAGCAGCCGACCCGACGAATACTTGCATCCAATCCCGCTCACCGAGGTTCTTTGTTATCTCAATCTCCCGGTTCCTCGCGTTGGCTCTGTCCGCATTTGCGATCTCCTCCATTAACAGCTTCGCTTTTATCTTTTCTTCGTCGCTGGTTTCGGTGTTGTCGATTAGAGCACCGATCGCTTTCAGAGCGTCCGCACCTGGGACAATCTCCCCGATGAGGTCGAATACCTTCGGTGCTTTTGTTTTGAACCATTGCCCGAGCTTTGTTTCTTTTAGTGGAGTTCCTCGCATTGTATCTCGTATGATTGCCCGTGAGGCTTGATAGAAAACTTCCAACCGCCCAACCGAGGTACCGAGAATCCCTTCTCAACTTCCCACCCAATGGAACGGTCTTTCTTCTTGTATGATCCCGTTTGAACAACGTGAACCGTTTCTTGTCCGTGGTTGAAGTTCGAGGTGAGTACGTCGCGCATCACGGGGACATACCACTTCTGATGGGTATGACCGCGTGCAATGATAACCGCTTGCGGATAGTCCTTCATATCAATGTCCACATTCAAAACCCCCTTCGAGCGTTTCGCGTTGCCTCCATACCCGTGATGATAATGAAGCGGAAAGCTCTTTCTCCCTCCCTTGCCGTTACGGCTGCATTTGATAACGACCCATCCCGCGTAATAACCCGCAATCATATTCCCTCCGTTGGCGTTGAGGATGCCCACCGTCCGTTGAATGGGGTCGACTCCGTGTCGTTTGGTGATGTTGGTCTCGTGGTTACCCTGTCCAATGAGTTTGATAATATCCTTGTACGGCTCGAGCTTATCGGTGCAGTCCTTTATAACCTCATCGATATACGCCATCGCTTTGAGTTCTGGTCGCAATGAATCGTAAGAGCCGCGCGGATCGAACTTCATATTCATTAAATCGTACAAATCGCCCAGAATCAAAACAACCGCGTTCTCTTCTTTGGCTCGGTCGAGGTGTTTAAAGAAGAGTTTGCGGTCGCATTTAACAGAATCGAAGTGAATATCTGAAAGCAGATAAACGCTCTTCACATCTTCGGTGTTCTCAAAGTCGAATGGCAGGACGTGGATATCTCGGTCTTTGGTAATTAAATCATACATATGTCCAGATTCGATTTTCGGGTTTCATTTCGTCGATATCGCAATGAATGAAATTTTTTCCAATTCCTATGCGTGTGATACCGACTTCCATCAACGCATCGATAATGATAAATCGCTCTTGTGAATTGGTGACCTCTATATCTGCGGCAAGCCCGAGGAGGTGCGAAGAGTTCCGGGAAGCGGGCAACCCTCGGTCGATGAGTTCGCGGTTGTAATCAACCGTGCGAAAGCCCGAAGAAATATGCATCGGAATGGAAGCGCAATCCCGAGCTTCATCAAGCAAACGAAGAAAGCCTCTGTCCATCATACGACCCGAGCCGGGTGCGTCGGGTGAATCGAATTCTCTGAGCTTGAAGTGCCTCATCGCTCCGCAAGCATTAACTCGATTTTGTGAACCGCCTTCACAACTTCTTTCATCATGTCTTTGAGTTCGTCTTTATCGGATTCCACGCGGATGATTCGCCCCTTCAGTTTTTCAATTTCACGGTTTAAGTTTACCCAAACTCCCACGATCGCGACCGCGCTTGGGAGAAGCATTAGTATTATTTCTGTCGAGGTCATCGAGGAACTTTTTCAATAAGGTGATATTTTCTTTTCGGCTCTTTCTCATCCGAAGTATTGTTTGAGGTCTACGATGTTGGGAACGCCTCCGCTACTGATGCTCATTCCGCTCTGGAAGTAGTCCGCTGGTTGTGGGAGCATATCCGCACCCGTGTTTGAACTGTACTCCGGAAAGAGAGACGAGTTGTTGCAGAGATATTGATACATCCGGTACGTGTAGAATTGGGCGTTCTGACGTGCTCTTTCTACCTCGCGGTGTAAGTCATCCGGAGAGATGGTTTGAGTGTCTTCTGATACCCTTAAAACGAGCGAGCCATTATCCATCTTCACGTAAAGCGAGGGGATGAGTTCAACCATCGTCCACCAAAGGGTGGCTTTGCGACAATAGTCATTCATTAGAGTAGCGTAATCGCCCGTCAAACTTGAACTCGAGATATCCGATTTCAGCTTGTCGAGCAAATCCGTTCCCAAATAGAGTTGGATGTACTTGTCTTGGGAGAGGATAATCGAAGGAACGAGATACGCGTCTTCGATGCTTCCGTTTATGTTAGTGATCCGCTTGATATAATCCGGATTCACAAAGAGGACTTCGGCTTGTAGTGACATTATCGGGGATTTATGAAGCCTTGGTTCGGCATATCGGTGGGACGTTGTGCAACTCGCTTATCGTTCACGGGTAATCGCTTCGCATCGACTCCCGCTTCTCGGATGAGTTTCTTCGCTTGATTGACGTCGATCTTCTTGTTGTCCTTGCGGAGATACGTGTGTCTTTTCCAAAAATGGTGGCATGATCCGCCGCCTTTATATAACCAAACGGAATAGGTATTGGCACCTTTTGGACCCCACCCCGGATTGACTGCTCTATCTCCTGCGGCGAGTATGTCTTCCTTTCGGTAAACTCGACCCGCTGAGACCATCTTCTTGCAAAAGTCCCGGCTATCGTCCGAGACAGAATCGGGAGCATATACATAACGCACCTTGATAATCTCGGTATCTTGCTCGCTCTTGCCTCCTGTTGGACGGCTTGCTTCGGGAACGATTGTTCGAGCAAAAGCCCACATAGCGTCCCGTGCTTTCTCAAGGTCGTAATCGACGGGAGATTCATCGATCAACTCCCATTCATCCGACATCTCTTCGCCTTTGTCCGTGAGGTAGTCAACGCATCCATCGAGGTTGACTTCTTGCGGCTCTTCTGAAAGTTG
>JAAHTH010003309.1_pt1 | contig 11176 bp, 14 predicted proteins | sample 6116091 | NCBI WGS metagenome assembly JAAHTH01 (sample SAMN13939990, study PRJNA603662) | sponge metagenome | isolation source: marine sponge | host: Mycale hentscheli | place: New Zealand | collected 2006
CAGACATCATACCAGAATCACTATGTCCGAGCATTAACGGGTGGCGCTATATATCTTTGCGGGTGGTGGCTACTATGGCGGAATCTATCAAAAACTAGATTTGGATTACGATGATGGCTTATTAGAAACGATGACATCTTCTGATGCAGCCCATTCAGATGGTTACGGACAAATTGGAATAGGTGCCGGTACGAGTATTGATAAATTTGTATTTGATCACCAGTTATCTGTTTTAAAACTTGGTGGAGCAAATCTCTTTAATAGTCCACACAGCCACAATAAATTTCAACAACAGATTGATTTTGGATATGATTTCATGCCCAAAATAGATTTAGTCGAAAAGCTGAGTGCATATGGGATACTCGGCGTTCATTATGCACGCTTTAAATATGAAAAAAATCCATTAGCTGGCAGCACCGGGGTTACTTTTAATCATTTGAAAGATCAAATTGGATTTAATCTAGGAGCCGGTTTTAATTATCAAATAAATAATGATTTTGTGTTGGCCATTAAATATCAGCACTTACAGTATGCGCGTGTGTCTGTTTATGCTTCAACACCGACAGGATCAGTGATAGATGCAGAGCAATTTAAACCGGCATATAATTTAATAGGCGCTGACTTACGTTATTACTGGGGATAACACATTATAGAAATTTCTTAGGAACAACCATTCTACCAGGCTTCGGGCTTTCAACTTTAGGTTCTGGTGGTGGGGCGTAGTTTCTATCCATACCAGGTCTTGCATAATCTGAGTGATTACGCAAAATACGATTTCTGTCTTGCTCTGTTTGATAAATATTTGAATTAGGGGACGCATGAGGGCCAACATAACTGGCAAGAACCAGAACCGCACCTGATATAAACATATTATACTCACTTTTTAATTTGCTTTATATCATTCGGTATAGTCAAGAAAGCACTATGCGTCAAATTGAATATGTAATGCCTGAGCTGCTAAAATTTAGTAGTCAGCACCAAATAAAGCATTGAGATTATGATTATCGCCTCCATTTTCACTATCTTCAGACATGACTTGAATAACACAGTCATCAGATAATGCATATGCCAACCTTTCTTGCGCATTTAATAAATCTTGTTCGCTTGGTTTATAGTGTCCGCTATGATTGTCTAGATAAGTTATTTTTCCATCTATTGCTTCTAACATACCAAAACAAATACCAGGTTTAGCGCGAAAAAAAGAGCTGTGATAAAAGAATTTTTCTCCAGTTCTTTCTTGAAAAGCTGGAAGCTTTGGTGAAGAGGGGGTTCCAGGTGCGTGATTAGAAGGAGTATTCATTGGACTTCGGTGCTCAGCTATATAAAGTCGACCTAATTTATCTACTGCATAAGCTGCCTTATGTCTTCCATTTTTGCTCGTGTAATTCTGAGTGTCCAAAACTTCGCAACCAAGATATAGTTTATTATCTTCGGGATTAAATGTAACAAGACATTGATTTAAATATTTTTGATTAAGATAAGCTGTCTCTAACGCGCTAGGTGCTTTAATTTCTTCTGCAGCATACATCAAATCGATAAATGAAGGTGAGTTTGGTGATGGACCATATTTTCTCGCAACATCTTTAATGGGTTTAAACATATTATTATCCTCAGACATATGATCTAATAATGATTTTATGGGATAATAATTTTACTAAATGAACCTTAAAGAATTCTTAAGCGGTTATCCACAGATTCAGTGGATAACCATGTGTACTTCTTGGGTACTCATGTACTCATGCGGGTTCTATGCTTTCTCTATGCTCTCCAGCTCGTTTTTTTGAAGTACTTTTTGCGTTAAATAAAGCATGATTGAGAGCAAACAAATCAAATTCAAGCTGTGAATAAATGAGCAACATCTGGTGCGTTATTTTCATCTATTTCGCTTAAGTCTAAATCTGTTTCAAGTGCTGCTTTTGCTTGTAAACTACGTTCGGCCCGACGTGCCCGTCGCGTTGCAACGCTTTCTTGATGCCTTATCTCATTTTCATAGATTTTAATTTTTTCATGGGATGTGGCTATATCTGAATCATCCAAACTTTGAATCAACACAAATAAAGGATGATAAGATAAAGAAAGCTGTTTCCAGCGACAGCTGCTGGCCATCACTTCCTTGGTTTTTTCTTTTAATATTAAAAGCTTATCGTTATCATTTGCTTCTAAAAAGTCTAAACCAGCCACATAATCGTTTATCGGCTTTGATAATGAATCGGGTCTTAAATCCATCGCACCGATGAGTCTATCGATGATGCTTTCTTGTTTTTTATCATTTTCAAATGGCTTTTCAATTTTCTTGTTATTTTGTTCTAGAAAAAGCTCAACGTCTTCTTCCATCTTACGAGTCATGCTTTTAACTTTAGCTTCTCGTTGTGTCAGGTATGCTTTATGTCTTGAGAGTACTGTGTTCATTATTGTTGATGCGTTAATTAAAGCCAAACCCACGGCTGGTGTTAAAGTACCAAAACTCACAACGGCAATGGCAATAGCTATTCCTAAGCAAACAACACTGAGTAACACATGAAGTGCTTGATGATTCTTATTTTTAATCAGTTCTGGTGCTGCAATATCAAAGTAAGCTTGGTGTTTTTTTGCAATGACCAGGTTTTTCAAACGGTTATTATCGATACTATTTTTTACTGAAAGCGCATGAATTTTTTCATCTATTGCTATTTGATAAGCATTTTTTAATGAAAAACATTGATTTTTATCATAAAAAATAGCATAAGCTTGGTTCTGAATTAAATATTGTAAATCGTGCCGTTTAAGCTCAGCAATTAATTTTGAAGGGGCTTGATGCTGCTTTAAATACGCCTGAGCTATCTGCATATTTTGTTTATAATTGTTTTTATTCAAATCAAAAGTTGTTCCTAAATAAGGAGTAACATCTTGATATGTAAGATTTAATTCATCTTTTAAATCATCTAAAAGCAAATTTAAATCGTCCAGTTCACTCTGTTTTTTTCTTAAGGCTCTGTAGGCACTTAATGAAAAAGAAGCGCTGGCAAAAACGCCAGATAATCCCATTAAACGACAGACATGTGGACTCATGTTTAATAAATTACTGATTGAGAATTCTTCTTGAATAAATATGCATGTTTGTTTTCCAATAACAATGCTGTTTAAAACAGCATTGATAAGGTTTGTGTTGATTTCAAGGTAAATCAAAGCCTTTTCTTTAGCAGTCAGTTCTTTAAAGCCTGTGCTTAAGATGAAGTGCTCTTTAGCAATTTCATTGATATTTGAGTAAGCAGAATTCATATTATTCAATGGCTTACTGAGCATGCTGATCAGGCTTATGACGTTTCCTGTAAATGCTTTTGTTGAGTCAAGATCCATAAAAAATCCTTTTTATGTATATATATATTTACTGACTATCTCTTAAAGCTTCTACTGCTAAGTCAAAATTTGGTGCTTGTGTGATTTCTTGTGATAGTTCTTGATAAACTATGCGATGCGCTTTATCTAGAACTATCATGTCTCGTGCTAAAAAGCCGGCTAAAGGACCATCAATAATTGTTAAATGATAGGCTTCGCCAAAATGACGGTTTCTAAAATCAGACAATAAATTTAAATGATTAAATATTTTCGGCTTTTCACGTAGCGCGCGCGCCATGGCAAAAGGGGTGTCCATTGAAACACATAATATATTTAAAGTATTGTCATTTAGATGATTAAATTTTTCACAAGACTTAATGCAAACCGGGGTATCTATGCTCACAAAAACATTGAGTAACAGTGCTTGTCCTGCATAATCGTTTAACGTCACCAACGATAAATCTGTTTCTGTTAGTAAAAAATCAGGTGCTTTACTCCCTATTTTTAATAGGTCACCTGAGGTATGTGTTGGCATACTGTTACAAAAAAACTCCGACATAAATACTTCCTTTATTTATAATTGAATAAGACAAGTTTCAACTTGAGTATTGTTTATTTAGCCATAATTTTCCAGCTCATATGAATAAAAATTATCTTTATTCTCACTTTTCTCACATGACTCGCTAAAAATAATTATATTCAATAAAGTTAATTATTTTTTCAATAAAATTAAAAAATAAATTGATATTGTTTATTTTATTCGTTAGTATTTAGCGTCTTAATGAAAAAAGAGGTGCTTGAATGGGTAAAATTATTACGAAATGTCCTGCTTGTGACAATTCAAACTTAAAGATTAAATCTATTGAATGCTTAAACTGCAGCACTGATTTTTCTGGTGAGTTTGAAATTCCAGCACTACTCAAACTACCAAAAGCTGACTTACAATTTGTTTTTGATTTTGTGAAGTGTTCCGGAAGTCTCAAGGAAATGGCAGTGAAACAGGGGGTTTCTTATCCTACCCTAAGAAATCGCTTGAATGGATTAATAGATACATTGGATACAATGGATATACAGCGAGATACAACGAAAGCTGAGATATTAAAGCTCGTCGAAGACGGTAAATTATCAGCAGAAGAAGCAGCAATCATGTTAATTAAATTATGAGGTCTAATATGAACCAAGATAAATCTAGATTAGATAGGATGCTGAGAGAAAATAAAATTTCAGAAGCCGATTATAAAGTGCTACTCCATGCTACAGATAAGAAATCATTTTTTTCAAAAATAGAATCTTCGCTTTTTATTAATCCATTTCAAAAAATAGCAGGGGTCAAGGCACTGTTATTGGGTGTGTTAATTTTATTGCTGATGAGTTTTTTAGGGGTGATTGCCAAAGTTTATTTTGTTGGCGTGATGGGTGTTTTAAATGCACATGCGCTGGTAAAGCAAGCGGTCAATATTAGTTTTCTTTTATTGATGTACCAAAATTTAGTCAGCTGGCTTGTACTCTCCAGTATTTTTATAATCATGACAAAAGTATTTCAGAAACAAAAGATTCGTATTATTGATTTTTTAGGTACGGTTGCACTTGCCCGTTTTCCTTTACTCCTGCTAACTTTTTTGATGCTCTGTATACAGCTATTTAGTCCGGATTTTTTCGCCATTGATTTCAGTCAGGGTATTTCAATGAAAGCCTCTATTGGTATGAGTTTATTTGGTGTATTGGCTTTATGCCTTTTTATATATCAAGTCGTTGTTTATTTTTATGCACTTAAAGTGTCATCAGGCTTGGTGGGTAAAAAATTATGGATAAGTTTTATTCTATCGTTTATTATTGCTGAGCTGATTGCAGGACCACTTGCAGCAATATTCATGAATTAATCTAGAATTAATCTGGAAATTAATCTAATTGGTAATAAACAGGCCCTGAGTTGTAGCGTATGCTGCGCACTCAGGTGCCATGCTATAAATAGCGCAGTCACCCGGATTTGCTTTAGTTCATTTTTTTATGTGTATGGTCTTGGTGTGCCCGATAGGTTCGAAGCAGTCGCCTTAAGTAATCTACTTGTTCTCGTTGATTTTCATGATCGCCGGGCATATTTTCTTCTTCTGCCACTTGTTGCAGCTCTATATCATTGAGCCAATTATCTAAAGTTTTAATTTTATTCTCTAGTGATAAATGACGGTCGTGTGCAACATCTGAAGGTTTTTTGTAGAAGTTAAGGGGATTGGCTACCTTTTTTTCTGATATGCTCATGATGATCTCCTATTTGATAAACATCACGTCCTCTCACCCTTAAGTCTAGCTTATTTATGACGAAGTTTCGTCTGTATCGATAAAACTTTTTAATTTTTCTGATCGCGAGGGATGGCGAAGCTTTCGAAGTGCCTTTGCTTCTATTTGACGAATTCGCTCACGTGTGACATCAAATTGCTTACCGACTTCTTCAAGTGTATGGTCTGTATTCATCTCAATACCAAAACGCATTCTTAAAACTTTCGCTTCACGTGGTGTCAAGGTCTCTAAAATTTCAAGCGTTGCTTCTCTTAAGCCTTCGGTTGTGGCGGAGTCGATTGGTGAAGACATATTATCATCATGAATAAAATCACCCAGGCGTGATTCGTCATCATCGCCCACAGGCGTTTCCATTGAGATAGGTTCTTTTGCTATTTTTAAGACTTTTCGAATTTTCTCTTCACTGAGCTCCATTTTTTCAGCTAATTCTTCAGGTGTTGCTTCTCGTCCTGTTTCTTGCAAAATTTGTCGAGAAATTCGATTGAGTTTATTAATCGTTTCAATCATATGAACAGGGATGCGAATCGTTCGTGCTTGGTCGGCAATCGAGCGTGTAATCGCCTGACGAATCCACCACGTCGCATAAGTAGAAAATTTATATCCACGACGATATTCAAATTTATCAACGGCTTTCATTAAACCGATATTACCTTCTTGAATTAAATCAAGAAATTGCAAACCACGATTGGTATATTTTTTTGCGATTGAAATCACAAGCCTTAAATTAGCCTCAACCATTTCTTTTTTAGCACGACGGGCCTTTGCTTCCCCAAGAGACATTTTACGGTTGATGTCTTTGGTTTCAATGATGGTTAAACCAGAAGCCGCTTCAGCTTCAATGAGCTTTCGCTGAAGTTGTTTGATTTCAGCTGTAACCCCTGAAATACGCTCAGCATCAAGGCTTTTAGCATGAGTTTCTAGTAATGCATCAAGCCAATCAATATTTGTTTCTTGACCAGGAAAGGTATCAATGAATAATTTCCGAGGAATACGACCTTTCTCAAGTGCTAATCGCATGATGCGACGTTCATATTCACGTACATTGTTTCGCAATTGTCGAAAATGACGTGTTAACTTATCCACTTGTTTTGAGTTTAATTTAAGTTTTAAAAACGACTCGGACATCTGTTCAATATGCTGAAGTGTTTTATCATGTGTACGGCCATGTTGATTTAATGCTGACAATGCGAGGTCAAAATGTTCTCGGAGCTCATCAAAGTAAATTTTTGCTTGCTCAGGATTTGGGCCTGTTTCACCCTCATCATCTTCACCTTCATTATCATCATCTTCTTCAGTTGATTCAGTAACACCTGCACCTTCGCCGACTTCATCAAGCATAGATCCGATACTTGATACAGGCGCTTCTTCTGCATCAGCAAAGCCACTAATGACGTCATTGAGACGCATTTCTTCAGCCAAAACACGATCATAATTACCGATTAAAATAGCAACTGTTTCAGGATATAAAGAAAGCGCTTTAAGCACTTGAAGAATACCTTCTTCGATGCGCTTCGCAATGCGAATTTCACCTTCGCGTGTTAACAGCTCAACGGTACCCATTTCACGCATATACATACGAACAGGGTCACTTGTACGACCTGTTTCTTTAGCAACAGAGGCAAGAACAGCTGCCGCTTCGTCAACATCTTCAGGGGCTTCTTCAGTATTACCCAGTAAAAGCAGTTCGTCAGAGCTTGGAGGACGTTCAAATACTTTAATATTCATGCCTTCCAACATGTTAATAATCACATCGAAATGCTCAGTATCAACGATGCTAGGCATCAAGTCATTGATTTGAAGATAAGTAAGATAGCTTTGTTCTTTACCAAGACTAATGACTTTGGCTATCTGTGAGCGTTGTTGTTCTTGATCGTTAGCGGACATATAATATTAAAGCATCATCAAAATTAATTCGATTAGAGATTATAAACTGCCTTGCGTCAACATACCAGGAGAATTATATAGATTATTTTTCACCCTGGTTTCCATCCACCACTGACGCGATCAATCTGATTTGTATCTTGCCATGTTGATGTTTTGTTATATTTATAATGCTTTAATCTTGCCGTAACCATTGGGGCTTGCTGATATCCATGCTCTAGTAATAGCAATCCGCCTGGTCGCAAATATTTTATGCTATGTTTAATAATAAAATTTAAGTCATCAAGCCCATTTTCACCGCTTAGTAAAGCACTTTTGGGCTCAAATCGTAAATCACCTTGATATTGATGTTGATCATCAAAAGCAAGATAAGGGGGATTAGAAATAACTAAATCAAACGCTAAGTTATCTATTAAGTTGTCTACTTTTTCAAACCAATTGGATTGAATTAAATTTATATTTTTTAATCCATGACGATTTATATTTTTTTCAGCAACAGATAATGCTTTTTCAGATTGGTCAACAGCAATAAAATGCCATTGGGGTTTTTCAGAGGCTAGGGCAGCAACGATGGCTCCTGTTCCTGTACCTAACTCAAGAACCGAACAGGTTTGCTGTTGACCTAGTAATTCCAAAGCCAGTTCAACCAATAACTCCGTTTCAGGACGAGGAATTAAAGTGTCTTCTGTGACATACAGTGGCAATGACCAAAACTCACGCTCGCCTAATAAATAAGCAATAGGCACGCCCTGAAGGCGTTTTGATATTAATATTTCAATTTGACTCAGCAGGGCTGGTTCGAGCACATCATCATGATGTGCATACAAAAAAGCACGTGTCTTTTTTAACACATGCATAAATAAAAGCTCAGCATCTAGTTGTGGGCTTTCACTTGAAACGCGAAGACGCTCTGTTGCTTCTCGAAGTTGTGTTTTAATATCAAGTACTTTAGTCATGTTGTCCAAGTGTTGCGAGTAAGTCAGCTTGATGTTCTCGCTTCAACGGATCAATGACCAAGGTTAAATCACCATCAAGGACATCATTGAGTTGATAGAGTGTTAAATTAATTCGGTGATCAGTTAAACGACCTTGCGGATAATTATAGGTTCGAATACGCTCAGAGCGATCGCCGCTTCCCACCAATGAACGACGAGCCTCTGCTTGTTCGGTTTGTTGTTTGCTTTGCTCAGCATCTAATAATTTAGCTTTTAATAAATTCATCGCACGTGCACGGTTTTTATGCTGTGAACGCTCATCCTGACACTCAACAACAACACCCGTCGGAAGATGCGTAATCCGCACCGCAGAGTCAGTTTTGTTTACATGCTGCCCACCAGCACCTGATGAGCGATAGGTGTCAATGCGTAAATCATCGGGTTTAATAAGCACCTCATGAATTTCATCTACTTCAGGTAAAATCGCAACGGTACAAGCAGAAGTATGCACGCGACCTTGAGATTCTGTTTCGGGAACACGTTGTACCCGATGCGCACCCGATTCAAATTTAAGCTTTGAATACACCTGTTTTCCAATAATCCGTGCAATAATTTCTTTAAAACCACCATGCATACCATGATTTGTACTAATAATCTCGACTTGCCAACCTTCTTTCTCTGCGTATCTACTGTACATTTTAAACAAATCACCTGCAAATATAGCCGCTTCATCGCCTCCTGTACCAGCACGTACTTCAAGATAAATATTACCTTCATCATTCGGATCTTGAGGAATCAGATGCATTTGTAGGGTTTGATTTAGCGTGGCAATTAAGCGCTCTATATCTGGTTTTTCTTCTTTTGCCATTTCGATTAAATCAGCATCATCTGAATGTATTAATTCTTCTAATGAAACAAGTTCTTCTTCAGCGTCTGATAATTTTGAGAAGTCATCAGCAACGGGTTCAAGTTGTGCATATTCTTTTGAAAGCGCTTTAAATTGCTCTGTGTTCGCAATCACTGACTGCTCAGATCATAGATGTCCGATTTCTTCAAAACGCTCAAGTAATTGATCAAGCTTTAATTTAAGTGATGGTTTCATGTTTTATCATTTTTTTGATGGCTGGTGTGTTTATTAGATTAAAAAAGTAATCAGTGATGTCTAAAATATCTGTTCTGCTGTCTGCTGCTGCCTGTCGTAAACCCACTGTTGTTGTGTGGGTTAATTTATTAATTAATCGGTCTGAAAACTCACGCATTACAGCAGTTTGGCATTGTCCCGATGTTATTTTTTGTGTGGCGCGCTGTAGTTCATACTCAGCAAGTGCTTGCATTTTTTCTCGGTACTCACAAATAATATTTGTTGCCTCACGAACACGATGTGCTGCTAAATATTTTGTTAATGCCGGTTGAATGAGTGTTTCTGCCCGAGCAGCTGCAAGCCTGCGTTCATCAAGTCCTTTTTCAATCACCACATGTAAATCATCTATATTATGCAGTTGCACATAAGGCAAGTCTAAAACATCGGGTGCAATATCACGAGGTACGGCTAAATCTAAAAAAAACAGCGGTTTTTTTCGTTCGCTCCCAATCGCCTGGTTTAGCATGGCTTTATCAATAAACGGTAGGGGACACGCTGTTGCTGAAATAACAACATCGGCTTTAGGTAAATGTGCAGGAATATCTGTAATAGAGAGCGTATTTGCATGCCATTGTAATGCGAGCTTATCTGCATTTTCACGGGTTCGACTTGCAATGGTAAAGTGCCTTGCTCCTTGTTGATACAAATATTTAGCAACCAATGCCGCTGTTTCACCAGAACCAATAATAAAAATCTCAAGTGCTTTGTAATCAGAAAAAAACTGTCCAATTAAGCGTACTGCCGCCGAAGCAACAGAAATAGGATTATGCCCAATTCCGCTTTGGTTACGAATTTGTTTGCTCGCACTGAATACAAAAGGCAATAGATGACGTAAGGTACTTTGAATAGCATTTATTTCATCTGCAGCACGAAAAGCTTGTTTGAGCTGCCCTAAAATTTGAGGCTCACCGATCATCATAGAATCTAGGCCACTGGCAACGCGCAGCAAATGCTGAATCGCTTGGTTGGTTTGATGTTGATAGACATGCGGGAGAAGGGTATCGATTAAAATACTACTTTCATCAGAAAGCCAAGCCAGTAATTTTTCAGGGGCATCTGTTACAGAGTAAATTTCTGTGCGGTTGCAAGTGGATAAAATAACAGCTTCATGCACAAAAGGCAGCTGAAGCAAACGCTCCAGCAGTGTATTGTCTGGTGTTGAAAGCAGCGCTATTTTTTCACGTATAGCAAGCGGCGCCGTCTTATGATTAAGACCTGTGGCAGTAAACACCATAAATTAACAAATCTAAATAAAAATTAAGCTTAATTATAAACGATTGTGTGTTTAAATTAAATCTTTACTTAAAAATCACACGTCACTTTAGTTGCTCGCGGTAATTTATTAATATTAATGATAATGGATTCATTGTTTCTTTTCACTTGTGTAATGTGAAAGCGACTGATTTTTCTATCGTTATAAAGGTGATGATTCGTATATACTTTATGGCCGACATTCTGAATGATTGCATTACCATCTGAATAATAAATTTTTTCTTCTACTGAGCCCCATTGACCAGCACCCGGCTTGACGTAAAAAACAAACTGACTTTTATCATAACTCATGTATGGACCCCGCCGTTATTGCAAGAGATAATTTAGAATTTTTAGC
>JAAHTH010003036.1_pt1 | contig 11174 bp, 10 predicted proteins | sample 6116091 | NCBI WGS metagenome assembly JAAHTH01 (sample SAMN13939990, study PRJNA603662) | sponge metagenome | isolation source: marine sponge | host: Mycale hentscheli | place: New Zealand | collected 2006
ACCTGATGCTCACGATTTTCTCTGGTTCTGCTTCGTTTATCTTGTTCGTCAGCCAGTCCCCTAATAATTCTATCATAATCTAATTGTTGCGGTTGAAAATTATAAGTCGGTGTATTTTTTGGAGCAGGTGGAGCATTATTATCTGGAGCGTGGGCTTCCATACTTTCCATCTCTACTTGAGGTGGGGTCTTAAGACTTTCTTTATGGGCTTTCCATTGTTCTTTCTCTAATTCTAAGGCTTCTTTTTTAGCCTTTCTTGTTGCTATAGACTTTTCTCTCCCTCTTTTTAATGCTTCTAACTGCTTTTCTGTAAGTTTCTTTTTACCCTTCTTAGGCTTGTTGTGATTCGTCTGGAAATTTAACTTTCGTTCCATCGTCCAAATCAACAATTTTAAGATTAACATTATTCTTTTTCTTAAACATCTTCTCCTCAGGGATAGGCGTATTCTCTTCCTGTATCGTATCAAGAGTTTCTTGCTTTAAAGATACATCAGGCATTCCACGAGATTTATTATTATTCATTATATATATTTACACAGATAATAAATTTGTATAAATATACACACAACTTAAAATTTTGTCTAATTTAGGAATATAGTGCTTTCGTCTTTACCTGCTGGGGCTGGTGTTAATGATTTAGAACCCCTTAATGAATACATAGTTTTACCTCTCGCTTTATATTTAGTGATGGCTCTAACTCCTTTGCCTATCTCTTTAGCCTTAGCCTTAGCTTCAGCAAGAGTTAAAAAGTTATTGGCTTTAGCACCTCCGCCCTTAATAGCATATCCCCTGCTAAATCCTGCTTTAAATTCTGTATCCCATTTATCTTCTTGTTGTGGCTGTTGTTGTGGCTCGGTCTGCTCCGCTTGAGGTTGAACTATCTTAAGTTTTTTCTTAATTCTAATCTTCTTTTTTTGACCTTTATCTACTTTATGTATATATTCGTGTCTGGTAGGTAAAGGATTACCCATAGTAGGTAAAACACTTGGATTTATGCTTTGAATGGTAGTAGGTAAAGCATCATACTTAGTCTTAACTTTTGGTAAAGAGCCTCTATCTGTATTATCTTTCATCGCAAACTTAGGTGCTTCTGGTGGTGCTGGATATACTCCTAAGTGGCTAAAGTCTTTACCTACTAATGGATTTATGTATGTTTCCCCCCCCCAGTCATATTTTTTAACCCTTTCTACAAAACTTTCTGTTTGACCTGTAAGAACTTGTCTCGCATTCTTAAGTATATCCTCTCGGCTAATTGGTGGTTTATTAACTGGTTTATTATATTCGGCTATTTTCATTTGAACATTATCTAAGGTTTCGTGTGAGTGGTCGTCTTGAGGGATACCCATTTCTATTTGTGATAAGAAATCGCTAACTGATTTGTTTTGTTCTTCAATCTTTTCCTGTTGAGTTTTAGCCCTTGCTCTTGTTCTAATAGTTAATTCACCTGCTCTATTAACACCATATTCATCTTTATATTTAGTCTTAATCAAGTCCCTTACTTGCTTTCTTAATTTGGCTGGAACTACATACTTTTTAGTTCCTCTATGCTTAGCCCCTTTATCAAACTCTTCCACTAACTCTTGAGCGGTTAAGTCTTTCATTGAACCTATTTTTTGGGTTTCTTTCTCAACTTCTTTTGGTTCTGTCTTAAATTTATCTAATCTATAATGGATGGATACGCCGTGATATTTCTTTCCTGAATGAATTGATGTTCTTTCGTCATAGTCAGTAGATGGAGCTTCTTGAGGCATAGGACCTACGCCATATTTTTCACTAAAGTTTAAGTCGTAGTCAGGGTCACTTGGGTCTAAATTAACTTGACCATAGCGTCTTAATCCTCTTTGTCCTTCTAACTGCTCATAAGCGGTAGTTCCTACAGTGAAAGGGTTTTTTGGAAAAATAAAATTCTGTTTTACTTTAGTTTCTATATGCTGTTTTGTATCTACAAAAGGTTTCATTTCTTCTAAACCTTCTGTATGAACTATTTTACCTAATGGATTATCTTGATATAACTGAGTTAAGCCTGTCTTCTGTTCTATTGCTTTCTTAAATCTGTCAGGGTCTTTTGCTCTGCTTTTCCGTTGAGGTCTAAGATTACCTTTAGTATCATATTTGTTTTTGCTTAAACCTCGTGCTTTTTCGTGCTTATGGTCTTGGGGATAAACTCCGCTGGGCATACTATAGATATAACTAAGATAAAATTTCTACCTTTCTGCCTTAGTCATTTTTCTTTTTGTATCTCTTTTTCTTTGCTACCTTTGAGTCTTTTCTCATCTTTTTACTTTCTTCTTTTGTCATTGTTATTGATATTTTAGGAATTTTCTTTTTAGGAGTGTCTGGGACATTGTCTTCTTCACCAACAAACTCCTTAGACTTATATACTTTCTTTTTTCTTGGCTTAGTTTGTCTTGCTGTCTTACCACTATGCTTTATGTGGCTAAATCTATCCTTATGTTTTAACATAAGATTAACTAATTCACCCTTAGTCATTTTACTATATCCTTTAATATTAGACTTTCTAATTTCTGCTTTTAATGCTGATGCTGAATGGCTTTCCAAAATTTCTCTCATTCTTATATATATTACTACATATTTTATTTTTCAATATTAACTTCAAGATTGTCAAGTATAAAAATATATTCTGTAGAGAGCCAAAAAAACAGTGTATGTATGTATGTTGAGAGAGGATGGATTTTTAAAATGAATATATAATTTGGATTTCAACATACATACATACATTGTTTTTGAAAGCATTCGTCGGCGGTTTCAGGAATGTTAAACGCTTCCTCTAAGAAGCAACTTAGTTGTGTCCTCGCCAAATCTACAAAAGAGATGTCCTCGTGTTCGTGGGCGATACGAATAAGTCCATATAATAGCATAATCATTTTACCGAATTTTGCTATCTTTTTATTTTTCTTATTGATAGCCTCCTTAAAGTCATCGGCGAGGTTAAGCAAATCACCTTCATTCATATTATCCATATAATAGCATAATAGAATTTAAAATAAAAAACAAAAAAATAGAGTTATAGTTTTGGGAACCTTTGTCTTTTTAGTATAGTTTGTTGAGCGTAAGATTGGGTCATAACTTTAGGTCTTCCTATAGTAGGATTATCGCCTTGTCCAGCACTTTCAACATTAGTTATAGAAAGTAAAACTTCACTATAAGTTATATCAGTAGCAGATTTGTTATCATCTGTAGTCATAGTTAATTGTAAGTCGTTAATATTAAGTTCAGTAGCATTATTAAGTGGGACTGAGTAAGGGAAATAGTCATAATAATAAGGACCAGTATTAGACTTAGCTCCATCTCCATTTTCATCGTGATATCTTGGGACTTTAGCAAGGAAACGATTAACCCCTTGAAGATTACCAACTGGACCACTGGCTATGGTTGAAGTGGAAGTGAATTTCTGTCCAATAACATTTCTTAAATTAAGTGAGGGCAAGTTGATATATAACGCTCTATTAGGGTTAGTATCTTTATAGTGGGGGTCATAATGTCCGTCGCCTGTGATAGTAGTTCCAGACTTAATAAATTCATATTTACTCTTTTTCCAGCCGATAACTGCTCCAAGACTATCATTATCATCATCATCTAATACAAGTTGAATATAACCTTCATTATCACCAGTAGCGGTTTCGTCTTGAACTTCTAAGGATATATTACCAATAGCAGGATTTAAATACCAATCAGCGTCTTCGGTGGATGTGGCTGACCATCTGTTAATAGAAAAGCCATATCTATAACCAGTTCCATTATCTGTTCCCATAGTTCCCATATGGTTAGGATTTCCAGTAGAGCGTGGTATATTGAACCAAGATGTTACGATAGGTTTATCTGTTGTTCCAGTATGCGTGGCTGAATTAGAAACACTAAGTCTCGCACAACCAGTTATAGCCTGAACTTCTAATTCACAGAATAGGGTATTACCAGCGTAAGGGGCTACATTAAGATTGGCTATTGTATTGAATACAGCGGTATCTGTATTCTGGTTGCTTCTAACTGATAAAACACCAGTTCCTAATACTCTAAATTGTATAATTCTTGGATTTTTAGGGTTTCCTCTATCACCACCAGCACCATCAGTAGTTAAGCCATCATTACTATCATTACCTAAAACCTGTCCAGCCGTCACATTAGCTAAGCGTTGGTCTTCATCTATAACGGATATATCAACATTGAGATCGGCTTGAGTGTTATTAAAGAACTTAGGGTCAAGTGTAAATCTAATATGAGAGTTTTTATTAACTTCTACGAGTGGAGATAATACACCTGTATCTAAATCTTCAACAGCATTAGCGTTATATTCTTTTCTTACAATAAAGTTAGTTCCCATAGTGTGTTTATCATTTTGATTGAGTTTAGAAGAACCTCTTTCTAAAAAGCCATCACTAAAAGTTTGTGCTACATAAGTTCTAATATCATCGCCTATAGTTTCTCTTAAGAAGATGTGGTCAATTGTAGGATTATCACAACCAACAACAGGGAAAAGTTCAACACCTTCCCAATCGTTAATAGTTATGGATGAGCCATTAGTAGGGTGTAAGGCAACAAAGTTAGAATTAGCGTGTTTTTTATAAAGGTATCTAATATTGGAATTACCTTCACCGACTAACTGGATAGCGAGAACACTTTCAGGAGTTAAAGTCATTTCCATAGGTGGAAGAACGATAGCCCCTTTTTCGGCGATTTGTAAAAATCCTGTAGAGTTAGTTTTAACAAAGTATGATAAACAGCACAAAGAGTTAAGCATACCATTTTGAGGGTTATTAACAGGTGAAGTAACCGTATTACCAGTAGTGATAGCCTTATATCCTTGGTCAGTATATAGACCTATGTTAATACCTGTGCCGAAAGTGTTATTTGGTCCAGCACCGCCACCTTGCCCTAAGGTGATTTCAAATACAGAGCCACCTCTTTTAATATTGGGAACATTCTTAGTCTGGATGGGACTATTTATGAGTAGCCAGTTAGCCGTTTGTGGAGTTACACCTTGACAATCAATTCTACCAGTAGTATCGCTATAGTTTCCGTATTCAGTGCCTTTAGTTTGGTCAGTTTTAGGTGGGAAAGAGGGAGTAGTATTGATTTGTTGATAAAAGTTAGTTATTTGGAATTGTTCAGTTTCAGGTAAATAAATACAAGTGATAGTATATCCTTGATTACCAAAAGTATAATTAAATCTATCTTCAATTCTATTAGCAAGTTCATCAGGGGTTAATTCAGGATTATTATTAACATCATTAGAACCTGAAGCTGTTGCTAATCCTAAATCTAAGCGTTGGAGGTCTGCGTCACTTGCTCCTAATCTAACATACATATAAGAGTTATCAGCATCTAAAAGGACTTTATTTTGTCTTTCATAATAAAGAGAAACTAAAGATACTTTAGAGTTAGGGTCAATTACTAATGCTTCTGGAAAGTCCATAGTGTAGTCATATCCGTTATTATTTTCCGTTGATTTCACCGATACAAGAAACGACATAGTTATTATATTATACAGAGATTTTATTCTTAAGAGTTAATCTTAATTAACTATGAGAACTGACTATTTGTTGAGTTCCACTTGTCTTAAGTGTTGCTCCTATTGGTTGTGCTGAAGCCTGAGTTATGGGCTTACTTACTGCTGATGTTTGTTGTTGTTGAGCACTTTCTTTTTCTTCTTCTGCTTTATGTCCTTCTATACCGCCGAATATAGATAAGCCTATACCTATTAAATCACCGATAGGACCAAAGGCATCCATTACATCCCCTGCGACACCGAGCCCAGCATCCACCCCTTCACTTACTTTTGAGGCTGTAGAACCAACTTTACTTACTAAATTATCAGCATCATCAGTAGCCCCTGATAAGTTAGCGTGGGGGTTAGGCATAGATGGTTTATTAGTTTTAACTTGATTAAGTGTTGTATTGATTGGATTATTAGATTGACCAGTAAGAGAGGATATATTCATTTTACTTGGTCTTAATACACTTGTCCCTTGTTTTAAAGAGAAAGCATTTTGTCCAAATTCTTGTGCGTCTTCTCCAGCCTGAGCAGGATTAAAAGAGCCGAAAGTAGGTCTTGAACTTCTATCCGCCATTTCGGTAGGGTTAAGTTTAGTAAGACTACCACCAGTTCCAGAAGTAGCAGGGGCTTGTGGGGTCTTAATACCAAGTTCTTCAAAAGAAGGTAAAGCCTTTTGTTGAGCGGTTAAAGGCTTAGCACTACCATCTTGATTCATAACATTAGAGGGAGAGAAAGGGTTATTATTAGTTTGTATTCGTGGTGGTGCTGAGTTATCAATAGGTGGTGCTCCTCGTGGTGTAGGTGCTTGTGCTGGTCGTGATTGACTAACACTAAAAGGGTCGCCTAAAGAAGGTTTATCTGGTTCTCCTGCTCCACCCTGTAAAGGAATAGGTTTATTACTTCCGCTCATAGGGTCTTGAGCAGAAGGTTTAGTTAATGGGTTAGAACTTGTTAATCGTCTGGCTAAGTTAGATTTTTGTATAGATTGAACTGCTTTTTTGGTATCACTGATGGTGCTTAGAGATTGTTGGACTGGTTGTGAGTATTTATCAACTTTAGCCATAAGGTCTTGTCGTGCTTCCCCAGCTCTATCAGTAGCAAGTGCTAACATATCTTCTTTTTGTTGTCTCATTCTATTAGCAACTGGGTCAAAGTTAAGTGATTGTTTTCCTGCTCGTTCTCCTCCGTAAAGTTGAGTAAAAGACATAGTTATTATATATAACTAAGATTTTATTTCCTCTTTTTTATTCTTATTCTTAAGTTTTTTGTTAGGGTCATCTAAATTCTTAATCCCTTCCATATCAACACCATCAGCCCCAGCAAAGTCGGTATTATATTTTCCGTCCTCAGTATATTTAGACCAATGATGCTCAGTAAAACACTTATGAACATTGAATTTATTATCTATATACATAAACTTATGTGGCTCTTCCACGCAAGCCTGATATAGAGCAAAGCAATTTTCAGGGCTACCTAAACTTCCCATTTCTTCCAACATTTTAGATACTTCTTTGAGATTACCACTACGGAAGAAAGCCCAATTCGTGGTATTATTTCTAACTACAGGGGGCAATTCTCTTAAATTTTGTGTGGATATAATCATAGAGATAGACCAATGTCTGGCTTTAGATGTAAGGTTATATACAAGTGAATTATACTTAGGAATAGAACCAATAACATCATCAAGAATTATTAACTTCATAGAGCGTTCCATTTTATCTTGGTCTTTAACACTATCTATAAGTTCTTGTATAATATGTTCGCTGTATGCTTCATAAACATTTTCTTTTCCTACTTCGTGTATGAGAAAGCGTGAAGAACTATCACTATGAATAGTGGGACTTATAATAATAATATCACTAAACAGATTTCTCATCATTTCATCTCTTAAAATTAAGTTGTTAATGACAACGGATTTGCCTGAAGACCTTGGACCGACTAAAGTAAATACGAAGCATTCACCATCATAGCCAGGTAAGGGCTCAGGTATATCTCTTTCCCAAGAGGGCTTTTCATCATCTTTGACTAATGAGTAACAATTAAGGTCTAATCCCTTATTAAAGGCTTGTTTTTTGTTATCGTTATCTTTGTTAATTTTTTTATCGTCCATTATATTATACAAAGAAAAATGTTTAAGAACTATAACGGCAAGGCAAAGTGTATCCACGATAACCTTATAGCAAATAGAACAAGTAAAGCAGAAAAGGAAATCAATAGTGATTTCATTTTCAACCATCCAGATATGAAAAAAAAAACCAAGGGTTATGATAAGATAACTGGTGAAATAGATAAGAGGGGAAAGCCCAAAGAGGAAAAGATATTCTTGAAAAATGGTGAGAAAGAGCCAACACCTGAGGAAATGAAAAAGAAGCGAAAGCAGAAAGAGAATAAAAAATTAGAAGCCCTTAACAAAAAACTATATAGGGATAGGGTTAAGCAGAAATGGGATAGGAGTTGGTAGGGGACTTAACCCTTTTAATATTAAAGCGGTGAGCAAAAGCCCTTCGTGTGTTATCAGGGGCGTATATCCAATTAGACACCATAGAACGACTAACTACTTCAAATCCATTGAAGTAAGCTGTATTTATGTAGTCCGCTATATCCTGTAAATTTTGTATATTAGATTTATATTCAACACCACCAACAGGAAGATTTACTGATAGTTCGTATAAGTATTCATTATTTCGTTGTCTCATTATGAGTAAGGTCTATATAATAAGGTGGGAAAATCTTTAAATAAATTTTTTTTATTGTTGTTTATTTAAGACAATACTAATTATCTAATCCAAAGTCATTATAACTATCACTAAATATATCATCCATATTGACGACTTCGGACTTATCAACAAACATAGGCTTATCTTCAATATGATATTGATGCTTATTACAGGTATCCTTAATGATACTTATAAATGCGTCATCAAATATATAGTATTTACCCTTAGAATTCCTATCAGTCTTAAGATAAACTTTTTCCTTTTTCTTAAGTTGGGATATTTCTTCCTTGGTCATAGTTGTAAGATTTTTTTCTTCCATATAGAAATGTTGTTCTATTTTCTTACTGAACTTAAGTAAGTCATCACACCATTCGCCTTCAATATGGTTTTGTTGCTTCCACATTAGATAGCCATTAAAGAGGTCGCTAACTTGTATCTTTTTATTTCTAATAAACTCGTGTTGGTCTTCAGCATCTTCATTATACCAATGGGTTTCATAGAAGAGGAACTTAAAGAATAGAGTGAAGTTATCAATCTTACGAGTCATAATTCTACGCTTAAGCGGAGTCATAGGGATAGCCTTAGCAATTGCTTCAACAATACAATCCTTAAACTCGTCAAACCTATCTATAATATGTCGGTGAAACCAGTTAGCCCAAGCATCAGGGTTATTAACTGCTTCAGCAAGTTCTTCAAAATACTTAATATTACCAACCATCTTAGCACTTACTTCTAAGCATATAAACCGCCTATCAACGATATCTGGCTGAAGACCTTGTGGATGGTTAGAGTTAATCCACCAAGAGGAATGGTTTTCTATTTGTGTAGGAGCCTGTTGGAACTTACGGCTACTTTGAATATCACCTGTGATTAACTCTTTGAATTCTTCATACATTTCACTATATTTTGCTTGGTCATACTTAGGGATTTCTTCCAAGATGACGAATGTAGCATCATCATAATAATCACTAAAAGTATCTTTACACATTTTAGCGAAGTTTTGGATAACTCTTGCCTGAGTATCACCAATAATATATTTAGCAAATGGATTAACAAACATAGATTTACCTGAACCCATAGCAACAGAACAACAGAAGACAGCGATTTTAGGTCGCTTACCAAGATAAATCATATCATAGAAGTATTTTCTCATCCAGTTAGTAGCTTCAATATCACCATTACAAATAATATCGGCAAAGTGTTCGTCAATACGATTACCCAAAGTATTAAGTCTGCTATTAGTCTTATCATAGTTAGGTTCGTACTTAAGCCTATAACCTGTAAAGGTATTGAGGTTCTCATCATAAATCTTTTCCTTAATACCGAAAGGTCTATTAACTACTTTGTGAAAAGAGTTAGTTGCTTGACTACGCCAGAAATCACCACAAGGACAAGTATCGCCTTCTGCGTTGATAGTGATTTTGACATCAGTAGCACTCCTAAACGATTGTTGGTCTTGGAATGACTTAACTGCTGTAGGTCGGTCATCAAGCCCATACTCACGAAAGTAGGTCATATTCTTACTCATACCTGTTGTAAATGTAAAGAACTTATTCATATATCTCATAATAGCCCCCATCTTTTTAGGACAATCTTCATCATAAAACCAATCAATTAACTTAACAAACTCACGGCTAAAAGTAGGTGTTCTACAATTATAGATAGCCTTTTCTACGAAAGTATCAAACTTAACACCAGCAACACGCTTAACACATCGCAAGGTAGTCTTAATATCACGACCACAGGTTTCGGTATTATTTAAACACCAAGACCACTGGTTAGCGATATGTTGTCGGTGATTAGGATATGCTTTACTTATGGCTAAGTCCTTAGACCAGTCATAAAACTCAACTTGACTAATACCTTGCTTAAGGCATTCCATAATAATTCTATTCCACTCACCAGCCTTAAAACTATCTAAGTCAGTATTTTTAGGGATAAGTTTAAGTAAATCAAGGGCAAACATACGACCAGTCTTATTAACTCGTTGTTGAACTGGAGTATAAAGGTGTTGTTCCATATAATCAAGGAAAGGGGTAGGTAGAGTTAAGAGAGTAGGAGATTGAGTTAGCCATTGCTTTTTACAATCATCTAAAGTAGATGGTAGTTTAACAATAGCAGGAGTTCCAGTGGATGCTTGTTTTTTTAAATCTATGTCCCAAGTAGAGTCAAAGTCGCTTGGTTTGGAAAGCCACGCTCTTTGGTTAAGTATCTTATCAAATATGGCTTGTGTTCTGTCGTCAATCTTAAATATAATATGTCCGCCTGAATGTTTATCACTTGAAGAATATCGGTTATACATATTAGCTGTATCACCAGACATAAACTCATCATTAAACCAGTCCCAACCTTCTTGAGTATCCCAATCCAAAACTGCTACTTGACCTTTAATCATCATACCTAAGTCTTGGTTGCTTCTATCGTGGTCAATCTTTTCCCAATCATCCCAGCACCAAAATTGCTTCTTCTTATATCCGTGTGCTTCATTACGGCTAAACTTCTTAGTTCCAATGTCTGGGTTCTTCCCTCCCTTGTGAAGAGGAGTTAGGACTAAGTCGTCGGTGTTGTCTTCGGCATCACCGCACATAGAACTAAGATTTTTGAGATGCTGTATATTTTTAATCCACGCTTCATTTTTCTTAAATTTACAATTGTTAATCAATGCCTCGGCGTTCTTAACTGATTGCTTCTTAATTGTCTTCTTAGACTTAAGTTTGGAGAGGGTCATAATATTCTGGTTGTCGGTCATTGTTGTTGTATTATATATACAAGAATTATTTTTAAATCAATTTTATTTTTTCATTTCAATTTTTTTTTATATGTATTTAAACAGGACGAGCGAGGCAGAAGAAATCAAAAACAGTGTATGTATGTATGTTGAACGGACGAGGAAGAAAAAATATAATATAAAATCGGCGACGCAACATACATACATACATTGTTTT
>JAAHTH010000544.1_pt1 | contig 11172 bp, 10 predicted proteins | sample 6116091 | NCBI WGS metagenome assembly JAAHTH01 (sample SAMN13939990, study PRJNA603662) | sponge metagenome | isolation source: marine sponge | host: Mycale hentscheli | place: New Zealand | collected 2006
TACACTTGCTCCAGTAAATTCTACGTTGGCAAAATTAGAACCAAGAACGTCAATATCACTTGATACAGTTAATTTTCCAGTAGGGCTAGTTGTGCCTATGCCTACGTTGCCGTTTGGCGTTATTCGCATACGCTCCGTAGCTACACTGACATTGCCTTCGCCTGTTTTAAAACTTAAGTGCGTGTCAGAATATGTCCCATCATGTGTGTTATTAACAAAAAAACCTGCGTGCCCACCTCCATCAGCTATAGTTAAGCCTATGTGTCCAGCGTTTCCTGCTTGGTGGGCTGTCACAGCAACTTGTGATATTTCTACGTCATTGCCTATAGGGAAACCTAATTCTGCGCTTGGCGTAGTTGTGCCAATACCTACCTGTGTCGTGCCTGTCGGTATGCTTAATACCGTAGCATCGGCATCATTTTTAATTGTTACATCGCTTGTTGAACCTTGACCCGTAAGGATAAGTCCTTCTGCTGCTGTATAACCGATTGCAGCGTTGTCTCCTGCTGCTGTGTCAGTTGTAGCTTCTACTGTACCGCCCGTAATAACTCCAGTAGTTGTAATAGCTGATGAGCCGTTATCTATCGCTCCAAAACCAGATGTAATACTTCCAGCGTCCAAAGCTCCAGTAGTTACGATTGAGCTAGACCCTGCAACAGGAGATGCCCCAATGTCAGACAACACTTCAGCAGCAGACCTGCCTTCTATAGAAGTACCAGCAACCCGTAAAAAGTCATCATCTGCTACGCCACTCGTAAATACCGGCACATTACCATCGCTAATCCCAGTAGACAAAGTAGCCGTCGTAGTGATAGCTGTACCATTTAAAGTCATAGCATCTGCTTCAAGCGTACCATCTATATCGGCGTTTCCTGATACGTCTAAAGAGCCAGCGTCTAACTCGCCAGTAAGTGTGATGTTTCTAAAACTAGAAACGTCTTTATTAGCATCAACTGTGACCGTTTTACTCGCCACAACTGTTCCAACAGCGGCCCCTGTATCGTTGTAATTTAACTCAGCTCCAGTTGACGTTACCGCCGTAGAACCTAATGTTAATTGACCATCCGGCACAATTAAGCCAGCCGCGCCATTTAAAATTAAATCATCGACTGAAGTATCCCAGGTGACATTGGCAGACGCCGTATCACCATAAAGAATCACGTCGTAACCTTGATCATTTGCACCAACTGTTACGGTTGAATTAAGCTGAGTAGCTCCTGCAACTGTTAGCGAGCCGCCAATGCTTGCCGCTCCGACTAAAGTACATAATCCAGCACTATCAATAGTTACCTGGAGAGTCGGGCTGTCGCCATCACTTCCATCATTAGTATAAATTTGTAACTTGCCTTTTTGGTCGTCACTTGAACCGTCATGCGAACCAATGATCTTTACTAGCGTGGATTCTTCCGAGCCTGACTGTAAGCCTTTCCACTGGATAGTGCTCTCGCGCCCACCATCTGAATCTTCTGCGGTGCTATTGCTTAAAGTTACCGAAGGGCTAGCGTTAAACACAAATATATTATCGCCACTAGCAGAAGTTGCCGACGCACCTACTAGTTGAAATTTACTATTAGTCGCATCATAAGCAACCAGGTAAATACCTCCCGATTGGATTTGGCCAGCGGCTAATGCAGATTGCGTGTTATTAACAATTTCCACCGCACCAACCGAATCGATGTTTAAAGTTGCCGCACCAGTGTTGGCGTGATTGGCTCTAAACATATACGCATCGCCCTGGGCATACGCGGTTACTGTTCGAGCTGCCGTTAATACATAAGCATTAGAGCTGCCTGTTGTGCTTTTAGTCGCGTTAATGTCCTCATACCAGCGCTTGACTCTGGCAAACGATTCACGCCAGCTATTATTGACGCCAGATGGGGCCATGTTCTCAGGCATACCATTTGGACTTGCCGAGTTGTTGTCATCAGCTGTAACTGAATAATCTTTAATTTCTGCCATTGTTACGTACCTAATGCTCTATAATTGCTGTATAAATCCATCAAACCGCCAGCTATACCAATCCCAGCGCCAATATTGCTAGCCGTAGAATTTGAGTAATCGGGCTGTTGCATAACATTAGTTCCACCAAAATTTCCAGATATTGCATTTTGATAATTACTTAAATTGCGCCCTGGTCTAGTTTGATCAAACATATACTGGTTGTATTCGTCTTTTATTACGTTTCCAGCTTGTGTATCGCGTATTTGACCAGCGCCTAACAATTGGTTTGCGTCAAAATAATTAAGGCCAGCCATGCCTGGTATCTTGCCCATCGCCGCATCTTGTCGACCTCTTTCAGTCGCGTAATTTTGCCCATAAACATTGGTAGCAAGGCGTCCTAAAGAATCGCCTAGCTCACGTTGCGAATTAGCCATCATGTTTTGATATAACCCTGAGCCAAAACGGCCTTGCGCATCTGCATTAGCACCGATAGATGGCGCAACCGCTTCACGATAGTTTCGTGTGACATTATCAGCTGCTTGGTTATACATTTGGTCTAGGTAAGGATTTGAGTTTAAAAAATCGCCTGACAATGTTTGCCCTAACAAGTTTTGACCTATGCCAATATTTGGGCTGCCTGCCATTGCTGTATTTTGTATGCTTTGCAATGCGGATTCGGTTGGCGCACTAAAATCTGCGACCATTGATTTTCCAAAACCTTTCGGGCCACCAGTTTCATAAAGTCTGCGTGCTTCTGCAAAACTTTCGTCTAAATACGGTCGTTGGCCAGAATAAGGCGATGAGCTTGCGCTAGTAGTTATCATGCCTGGCGCGGCCATGTTAGTTGCACTCATATTTAGCGGGTTTAAATTTGGTCGATAATTGGCGTATTCGAGGGCCATGTCATGCTCCCATAAAAGGATTATAAAAAGAACGATAGTTAATTGGGGTAAATTGCATCGGCGTATAGCCTAATTCATACGGTATTGGCTGACGCCCTGTTACTGCTGGTGCTTTTGGCATTTCAAAAGGATTTCCGCTTGAGCCTGCGGTTGCAGTTGCAGTTTCATCAGGGAAAAACTCGCTAGCCGCGCCTAGCGCGAGCTTGGCTGCTTCAAATGGATTGTCTTTTATTTTGTCTAAAATTGAATCTGGCTCTAAAGTAAATTCGTCGATGTAATTGGGTTGTTCTGCAAAAGGATTATTAACATTAAACTGACCTTCGCCAAATACAGTATCAACAACCGGATCGGCAATCGCTGGCGGTATAAAACTGTCGCTTCTTAAAAAAGGATTGATATTGTTTTGTAATGTGGCCTCTGCCGTACCGCCTTCAGGAAACAAACTATTAGTTAATCCTTCCTCGGCTGTTGGTATTGGCAAGCTGTAATCGGGGCTATTATAAAAACCTGGTGCCGTTGGGCTTAATGATGTTGTCGAGGCTGGTATATCGACAGTCGGCGCCACTACAGAAGAAAAACCAGGAACAGGGTTAGGCACATCAAATCCTGTAACTGCATTTGTCCCAACGTAACTAAACGGATTACCGCTTGGTGCAATAAAATTATCACTGCTTAAATTAGTGCTGATTGGCACGCCATCTGGAAATAAGGGATCTGGTATTTGGTCGGTCAACGCACCCTGCAAATCAAACGTATCTTCGCCAATATTGGTGCCAGTAATTTCTGGCGCATTGCCTAAATATGTCGTTCCAGCTGTTAAACCCATTGATAACGGATCAAAATCTGTTCGCAAACCAGTGGCCAGTGTATTTCCAGCCGTCACCCCTAAACGACCTGCGGCAGTTGTAGGATTGAAACCGCCACCACCGACAAACGCTTGGCCTGCATTAAGCGCAATTTCCCCAGGGCTTTTCCCTTGTGCCGCCCCAATACCTGTGGCTGTCACCATTCCTAAGTACGGATTAAAAATTGTTGCGCCAGCTGTTAAAACTGGTGCTACAAATCGATCAAATATTGAGCCTTTTTTATTTTGAAATTTGTTCCCTGTATATCGGCCGCCGTAATCAAAAGCGTCAAAAGCAAAACCAACAGGCAAAGCATCACTGATCTGACCTGTTTTTAAATAATTCTCATAAGCTGCCGCCGCTTCGGGGCCATAACGACCACGCGAGCCACCACCTTGCGGCCCTAAAAAGTCTTTCATCCCGTTCCAGATAGACTTATTGCCACCCATCTTAGCTTGTGACTCAGGAATAGGGCTTTCCGACCAAGGCTTTACACCTTCGGCATACTGTCCATAAGTTTCCCAAATGTTCTGAAATCGGTCTGTGACGTTATCTAAATCGACGCCGTAATTGGTTGCGCCAATACCAATCATATTATAGGGGAGTTCTTTTGCGTCAAACTGACCTGGGTTTACATAATAGGCCGCCGCTTCTACGTTGTCGGGTAAGTTCCACAGCGCCGTATCAGAAAATCCAGCAGAGCGTAACGCATTTTTTTGATCTTGTACTTCGCGGCTATCTGGCACGTAGTCAGGATGAAATATTATACTGCTAGCTGTTGAGTCGTCGTTTTTAGCATCCTCAAGTGACATGCTCGATAAATTGTTGCGCACATCAACGCCTTGCTCATACGCTTTTAAATTTTCTTGAGTAGGCTCAATGTTGCCTGGCAAGTCACGGCCTGTGCGGCCTAACAAACCAAAAAAACTATTTGCTGCTAACATTTATCTAAGTCCTTTCGACGCTATGTTGGCTCGAACACCAAGCGCATGATCAAAACCACCGGCAATATCAACTCGAAATCGCATATAACGCGCACTCTTTCTTAAATTGTGTTGCCCTGTGGCGCTATTAACCGTCACACCTGACGAGTAAGTAATGTCTGAGTTTTGGTTGGCTCTAGTGGCCACATAAACGGTATTAGTAGCGGTTGAGCCTTCAACTAACGGCAATACGTTGTTGCACGTTAAAATATTGGTGTTTTCGCTTCCTACTTCCTCACTTTCTAAGCGTGCTGTTAAAGCTGTTCCGGTGAAATCGCCTGATCTATGGCTGGTATTAAAGCCATATAAACCAGCTGCACCGCCTTTCCATAAGTCAGAATCAAGTGATGCTGGCAAACTATCGAGCGTATAAGTGTTACCACCCACCGAATCTAACGAGTCCATCGTGTAACCTGGCGATAAGCCATCAAATATAATTTCTGTGTCGATTACCGCATAACCCCAGCGCCCTGACTTCCAATCGTAAATCAACAGTTCATCATTACCCGATGCGCCGTTAGCATACGACCAGACTACTTTGGAGTTTGCGGGATCGATTGCAGATGAAATGGTGTAATAACTTTCTTTATTAACGCGGTCTAAGAACCAGCGATCAACTTTTTGGTCACCTATTGGTGTTGTGCCTTTTCCTATGTCGTACCGCTGAAAACCGGACTCGGATAAAAAGAAAACACTATTGCCGTAACGCACCACAGAACCCTCGGAAGGCGTGCCAATTCCGACCGAAACCTCATTAAACGACCAAACTAAAGGCGGCCCCTCGTAACGCATTTCCCATATCGAGCGTTCTTGAAATATCACGCCAATATCACCGCCAGTAATCGCCATGATCTTGCCGCCGTTACCGACTAGATCTTGGAAATCAGCTTGTGTAGAAGGGACAGTCCCCCAACTCGTTTCGTTATTTTGGCCTGACCATTGAACCCTAGTTGGATGCTCAGTGGAACCACTTAAAATATCACCAAGCACAACAAAACTACGGACAGAATTAATAAAACGAGCCTTTGGGGGACTTCCACCGAGATCGGCAAAAACAGACGAACCGTCAATCGGGCCTATCTGAATATTATCCGCAAAATTGGTCGCAATAACTTGCGTCCCAAACTTTAAAAAATTCCAATTATCAAGCGTGTCATTGTTATAACCGCCTGACTTTGATTTATCGGTGTAAGTTCCACCATCATATCGGTATAACTTTGTCGCATCACCGGCAAACATGCGCACATTAGCGTCGCCATCAATCATTGCAACCGCGCCCCTAGCTTTATCGCTTAACGCTGTTGAATCAACGGCAAGTGAACCCCAACTGCGAAAGCCTGTGCCATGTGGTTGTATATTTTGCGCTTCGGTCACGCCTGGCAAAGATAAAGCCGCTTGATCGGGTAACCACTCGCCAAATTTTAAAGTTGTTGGTTTTATCATGGATTAATTGAATCCGTTTTTACGCTAATTGGCCCTTGATTAACCCGCCCTTGCCGATACGTCTCAGATGCAGACCAGGCAGCCACTTTGTATTGGTCTAGCCAATCTTTTGAGGTTGCATCGTCTTGAGTAAAACGAAACGCATGAAATAAAGCAGCTGCTAAATACACATCAGGATAGTCCGTTAATATCCAGTTTGTAGTGTTCGATGCGCTTAATGGGGTAACTTTTGGGAAATAACTTAGCTCATAGGCGTAAGTTGAGTCTGGCGTGCGGTCAAACTCTATCTTATCTGATATGGTGTACCACCTCGGCAAACCAGCCGCATCACGTTGATAAATACTTAACTGCGTTGGATCGACGTAACGCATTACACCGGTCACTCCATTTGAGGTGAGTGTCAGTCGGTACGAGTCCAAATAATCAGCCGGTAAATCAAGCGTATTAGCTGAAGTTGAAAGCGAGCCTGACAATCGCGTGATGTTACCTCGAACGCCACCAATCTCAGGCAAACGCGGCAATGATGGCGCACGTTTTAGATAGGTTTCAGCGAGATCAATAAAATTATCAATGTAACTAGTTAAATCATCTCGCGCAGTCCAATCGGCAATGGCTGTTTTTAATTCACTGTATGTCGAGATTGCCATGCTTTTCGTTTCTCCGTTATGTTATTTAAGACCAGCTCAACGTGTACTGAGTCGCCCATCAATTCTAACCAACTGCAATTACCCACCATCGAATCAAACTCTTTAGTCCAAGCCTCGGCGTAATCGCAGTCTTTAGTTTCGGGAAAATGCGGTATGCCAGCGGTGTAATGAATCAATTTAGGTTGCTCAATAGGCTTGTCGTAACCTACTGTAAAATTCCATTCGCCAGGCAACTCGCCTATTGATTCGGCCCAACTAAAATCATCAAGAATGTTGGTTTCATTATTAATGTAATCAGCTGTCAATGTTTTGCACTTTTCATTGTTAAACACCATCATCGACGGCCATTCAAACTGATTTGCGCTTTTGACTACCGATACCGCGTCATCTGGGTTAATCAATGTTTCTAGCTCGTTAATATCAGCCTGTAACAACATGTCAGCGTCTAAAAACACACTAATGCCTTGGAAACCTGACAATGCAGGAACTAAGTAACGCGAATACGTAAAATCAGTTAAACCTGTTCTCGTAATCGGTAATGTCGGCAGAACCAACGGTACAATAGCTAATGGTCTGCTGGTTCGCCTGGTGATTGACCATTGCAACACGTTAAAGGCGACCGGCTGTCTTGGATCTATGCCTATATAAACTCTCATCCGACTTTCACCTCGCCAGTGCGCGTATCGCGTAAACTGTTAATAATTGAGTCTCGAACCGCTAAAACAGCGTTTTCAGTGCCTAATTCTGGTCTGCGGTAAAATTTCACCGACTCCCACCAAGGACAATCGCCTGCAATGCCTTCGTGAAAATGCGGTTGGTCGTGGACTAATACCATTGCTGGCTTGCCTAACGCTCCGGCTAAGTGGTAAATCGTTGTCGGTACCGATACCACCATATCCAAACAATTAACTAATGCTGCTTGGTCGTCGTAATTATTTGACATTGAACCCCAGGGCCAATCGTGGATCGTAATGCCGGTTTCTTTTTTAAACTGATCGATTTCTTCGGTGCGGTCTTTATATTCCAAGCTAACAAACGTCGCATCGAGTTCTAATATTGGTTTTAAGTCATGCAGCGTAAGGTTTCTGTTTTTCCAGCCATCTGATTTAATCGCGCCACCTGTCCAGGCGATGCCGATTTTTGGTTTGTTGTGTCCTTGCGCGGATAACAAACCAGTCCATTGAATTTCTTTTTGTCTGCGAGGCTTTAAAAATTTGCCTCGTGGCTTCATTTCCGCATAAGGCATGAAGCTGGCCATTGATATTTGATGCGTTGCTTTAACACGCCCTTTGAAGTCGCTAAACTGCGCCCCATGCACATCAGAAAACGGAAACGATAAACTGAACAGCGTTTCTAGTTTTGGGTTGCAAACAATTTGCGATGGTGTAATCGGACACGCTGACATATAGGCTATTTGATCGCCTAACCCTTGCTCGCCGTACACTAAAACGCTAGCGTCTTTCTCACCTTTCCATTCAGGCAGGCCATAATCTTGCAACTCGCGTTGCGTGGTTGTGCCTAACTGTGATCTGTATAACTTCCACCCTAGCTCCCAATCACGTTCGTGCAATGCAGCAAACGCAAGCGAGGTTTTAGGTTGGTGGTGATCTTCTAACTTGAGCGATAAATTGGCGTAATGCTTGGTCTTTTTAAAGTTATAACCCTGAACATACGCACTAGCTAATTGTCGATACACAATGGCTTTATTACTATCCGGCTCGTTCTCAGGCATTAAATCAAGCGCCTGGTGTAAGGTTTTACACGCTTCACTAACTTCTTGTAATACCGCTTGGACAGAACCAAGCAACAACAAATTACGCCAGGTCTTGCTTTCACTTACCGCCGCCACCGCTATCGGGTACGCATAAGGTGCTTTACCAGCATCAATTAAAAAACGCGCTAGCGTTGTCCAGGCTTCGTGATTAGTTGGATCTTGAGAAAGAACCTTTAATAACCCATGGCCTGCGAAATCTAAATCGCCGTATTCAATTGCTTTATCGCAATCAGCCAACAACTCAGACACGCCCAGTACCTGTTCTTAAATACGCCCAATCACGATCGTTTAATAACTTCTTAACCGCAGGCAAGTGATCTTTATTGTATATATCAACGCCTAGCTCTTTCTTCCATTTTAAAATAACGGAATTAGGAACGCTCGCGGCGTGCCACCAGTTGTTTTTAATACCACGCTGGGCCACTTCATTTAGCCCTTTAGCACCACCATTACCCTGATTTCTAGCAACTTTATTAGCTTCAAGTACCGGCGCCACGTCTTGCACTTCCGCTATAACGGTTTGCTTAGTGTGGTGGTCGTAATCGTGCCAGGTCTGAATGCCAGTATCAGCATCGTAATCGAGTAGTCGTTTCATGCGTGAGTCTTAGACTTGTTGCCAAATGTCGCGTTCTTGCCCATTTGAGACATGGTTTTTTTGAAGTTTCCGGTATTTTTCATTGTTTGCTTACCGCTTTTCTTAAAGTTCTTTAATGAACCTTTTTTAGAGTCCGATTTCATAATTCACCTCATAGAATAAATAATGGGGGCCTTTCAGCCCCCATCAAGGGACGCGCTACAAATGGAGTTGCAACGCTATTGCGTAGTGAAACGCAGGGTTATGTAGTCGTGTAGATCTTCCCAGACGCCGCCTCGTTCAATGACGAAAGCGTGTACTCGGAAATAATCATAGACCTGTCTGAGTCACCAGTTTTACTTAGTGCTTCAGTTTGGATAGGTCGCAGATAATCAACACTCCAATAGTCCATATCAAGCGCATAAACATTCACCGCAGACATGAATCGGTTGGCTACAATTTGTAACTGCCCAAAGTCTGAAATGTAAATGTCAGCCGCACCGACGATTGAACCTGGCGCCACTGGGCCATTAGGCTGCACATCTCGGAATTGAGTTCCGATACCTGCAAACGCTGAGGCTAGCTGCTTGTTTGCGCTTCCGCACATAACAACACCAGGATTACCGCCTGAGTTCCAGACAGCCGCTAGACATGCTTTTAATTGTACTTCGCTAAAAGCTGCCGCTGTTCCTGGAGTAGGAGCAGTTGCCGGAGCACCAGAAGTTGTCGCAGGTGTAGTAGTATCTGCACCTGACTGCGCCTGGTTAGTTGATAGCCATGAGCCGATACCTGCTAGTTGTCTAGCTGTACCTGCACCGCCAGCTGTACCGATCTGAAGGCCGGTTAAAGCAACTTCCATATCACGTTTTAGCTCGCGTCCAGATTTTGAGATCTGATAGCTCATTTCATCAGCTCGACCCGCCGTTGAAACACTTTGCAATGTTCCAGTAACACGAGGCACTTTAGTGCTGATCTGTGTGTAGTTACCTAGACGATTAGTTGCTACCGCTGTATCAGTAGTTGCGTCGTCGCCTTCGATATTAGCGTTTAGTGCTGCCGCCGTTAATGAGTCTGTTTGCCACTCATGAAAGGTTGCTGAAGCGCTACCGCGTTTCGCATTGGACAAAAACGGCGTATCCATAGGCGATATGTCGTAAATAATGTCCGATAAGTCCTCTCTCTCGCCTACTGCGAGGAAAGTTGTAAAAGTACCCGCTGGTGTAGCCATTAGGTTAACTCCTCTATTTACTTAGTCGATGTTTGATCATCGCCGCCGCATCTTCGGTCGAACCTGTTTTTTTAAGGTTTTTTCTTAATGCGCTTTCTGCGGTGACCGCTTGTTGTGCTTTCGAACGTTTGGCACCAGGTGTTAAAACCTTAGAACCCAACTTAAGCACTTTCTTTTTCGCTACATCCGTCTTTCGCATAGACTTGTCGTACATCATCGCTTTGTGCGCTAACACAATAGTGCGGTGATCGTAGGAACTGTCTACGTCTTGCTGGCTGTAACCTTGATCGAGTAAATAATTGACTAGCTCGGCCTGCTCGGCTTGGCGTGTTTCACTATTTTGCCACGATGGTAAAGCTGTCGTTAAAGCGCGATGCTCTCGCTCTATAACTTGGCTCAATTCTTTTTGATGCTGTTCACTAATAGTCGCTTTGTTTTGCTCGTATGCTTGAGCAGCTTGTTGGCGCATGGTTTGTAATTTGCCATTGCGCTCTTGGAATTCTTGTCGTTTAGCCGTCCATTCGGTCGGATTGTTGATACGCAAACTGTCCCAATCAACAGACTGAAATTCAGTTTGTAATGTTTGCTGTACCTGGTTCAAAAACATTGCGCCTTCTTGCGCTTGCCTTTCCATTGCCTCGGCCGCTTGTTGTTGTTGCGACTGTAACTCAGCTTTTAACGCTTCGCTTTCTTGCGCTAACCGTTGCGCACGCTCGTTGTTCTGGAACGTGTCCTTCCATTCGCCTAAGCTAACCTCTTTCCTCTCGCCATTAGCATCGGTTATTGGAATCGAGACATTGTATAAATCAGCTGTTTCTACGCCTAAATGTTCAGC
>JAAHTH010003310.1_pt1 | contig 11171 bp, 9 predicted proteins | sample 6116091 | NCBI WGS metagenome assembly JAAHTH01 (sample SAMN13939990, study PRJNA603662) | sponge metagenome | isolation source: marine sponge | host: Mycale hentscheli | place: New Zealand | collected 2006
GGAGTTGGCAGGGCTGAACACACGCGGGCTGACACTCTCAACCTGGGATCGTTCTGTCGGCCACGACGCGGAGTCCGTAGCACCGCTTCCACAAGGAAGTACAGGGGCCACACGAACCAACCGTTTCCCGATGGGTGTGGCTCTCGGCCCCTACCAACGCCCCTCGCCAAAGCGCATCGGCCACAAGTACATCGGCTGGCAGAAGGACTACAGCGCTCTAACCAACACGCCGACCACGCTGCTCCTGAATCAGGATCCACACGCCATCTCGGTCGGTGGATTGAGCGCGGACGCCCTGTCAGGGGCTGGCCTCTTTAGCGGAGCGGGCACCCCCGAGGATGCGCCTACCCCATGGGTTTTGGACGGGGTTGACACAGGATCCGCAGGCTCACAGGTCTACACGCTCGTGGACGCCTCGGCGGGTCCTTACGGCATCGGCACCGCAGCCTTCTACAAGAGGGGCGAAGACCTTTCACTTGCCACCCATGTCACGGAGAGCGCACGGTTTCGCGTCTCGGAGTACGTCGCCGATGGGGTGTTCACCGGAGTCGGCGTGGGCCTCCATGATGGTGCCCACCTGGCCTTCGTGGGCGCTCTGGTCGTAGATGGGGTGTCACATGTGGGCGTCCTGACAGACGCCACCATCCCGCACCTGGAAGCAGGCTGGGCTATCGGCCCTTCGGCCCTGGCAACCGGGATCACTCAGTCAGTGATCCGCATCGCTTACGGGGACTTCCCCACAGGCTTCGGAGCCGGGCTGCGGTTCAGGATCGCCAGCGGCCCCCAGGCCGGGACGTACACCGTCGCGGAGTGTGGCATCGACCTGGATGCTGACGGCAACGTCCTCATCACACTCACCAGCGAGTTGCCCTCAGACATCGCAGGCTTCGGCGACGACACCTTCACCATCCTCTTTGAGACGCTGTGGGCCGACGAGTTCATCTCGCTGCGGCTTTCCAGCGTGTTCCCAGAAGGCAGCCTGAACGTAGCCCTCGGCGGGGCCTTGTCGGGCACCGTGGGTGAGATCACCGAGGTCGCTGCCTTCCCCGCGCAGACCTCACTGTTGCTCCCAGCCTCCGAAAAGGGAGTCATCTTCTGGGGAAGCCTGAGCAGACGGGCGACATCGACCTCGATCTGGGATCTGGCGCAGTACTCGTCGGTCCCACAACTGCTGACTCAGACGGCACAAGGCATCACGGCTCTGACCGAGATGAACGTGATCCCGCAGGAGGATCCCAACGACCCTTGGTTCGTTGTCGGTGGTTTCGGCACAGGAGTCATCGACGCGACCGGGGATCAACTGCTCCTGCGGTCCACCTCGGACGAAAGCCCCATTGACACCCAGTTCTACTACGAGCGGGTGGAGCCTTTCATCAACCCGAAGGTCAGGGTGGATTCGGAAGCCACCTTCAGCCTGGACTCAGCCAGTCTGGGTGTAGGATCTGCTGCCTTGCGAGTCCGAGACACGGAACGCGAAGCCATTGTCGAGACCCTCTGGATCACGACATCTGCCACAGGCCACTCCATCCTGCCTGCACGGCCACGGGCGTCCCTCTCTGGCCTTCGTTCTCCTCTGGATGCAGGGTGGTCTGCAACCCCTTCTCCCACGCCTCCAGCCAGTTCAGTCTTCGTCCGGGGTCAGACCCTGGAGTTGACCAAGACGAACACCGACAAAGGATCCTGGCGTAAGGGGGCCTTTGAAGCGCCTCAGGGCGAGGACATCGGCGCGATCATCAACGCCCGTGTCTCCGTGCAGTCCTACACTGTGGGATCGAAGGGCATCGGCGTTGGTTGGGGCGTACAGGTGCGGCTGCCCTCCTCCAACCTGGAGCGAACCCTCGGTGTCGCCCTGGGTCAATCCGGCGCAACGAAGGTGGTGACCCTCACCGACCGTGGGGAGAGCATCGTCGCTCAGTTCCCCTTCGACTGGTCGGACGGCGAGTACCACGACTACCGGGTGCTCTGTGATCCTGTCGCGGATCTCGTTGTCGTCATGGTTGACGATGTGGTGATCGGCAGCGTTGCCTTTTCGGATTTCTCGGCGGCGATGCTGTCCGAGGTCTTCAGCATGGTCGCCTTCCTCGGGTATCTGGGCAGCGGCTCCTGCAAGGTCACGGTGGACTCGCTCTCTGTTGTCCCCCTACGAACCGAAGCCCTTTCGGGCCTCCCGGCGCTCATCAAGACCTTCGGCGTTCGCTTGCGGCTGGGGGCCGATGGGGACATCGACTCGTACCAGTTGCCCCGGACTGACGGAACAGGGGTTCCAAACAGCCACCCCACTGCCACCTTCAAGGAGATGGACTGGACGGCTCAGTGCCGGGTGCGGATGTTCCTCGACCCCACCTGGGGTGTGTCGGTCTACCGCCCAGACCTACCGCTGCCTCCAACGGCCACAGAGGACTTCGCCACCGCGACGACGGACCCCTCAGCAGCCTGGATCAACGTCGAGTACCGGGACCTTCCCACCTACAGCCTCCACCACGGCTCGGTTTCCTTCGGCGCGATCAACGAGGAAGCCATCAGCCAGCAACGGTGGGACTCGGTGCGCTACCGCGTCCGGGGCGGCCCGGAAGGCTTTGGCATCGCCCCGCAAGGCATGGTGCTCAACCGCGCCTTCACGCTGACCAGCGGCGAGTACAACCTCGATGTCACGCCTGAGACCGCGACCATCACATCGCGGACGCCCTTCCTGGTCTACGTTCCCGATAGCGACATCTACGCGGATCGTGTGTTCGTGGTTCAGGTGGACGGCGCGGTGATCCCGCCAGCCGACTACACCTTCGACAAGGACACTCAGAACCTCCAGTTCACTTCCTCTGCCTCGTTGCCTGGAGGCCACTACCCGGTCACGGTCACGTTCGCGGTCGGCAAGCCGATCACGCAGACCTACCTGTGCAGCCAGCCCATCGACGAGACCGTCACGGTGCTCAATGAGGGCACACCACCCATCCCGACGGATCTGGACCAGCCCGCCGACCGAGAAATCGAGAGCGGTGGGATCATCAACGACCCCGCAGATGTCCTGGACGAAGCCGAGAGCCTGGTGCTCAACGACCCCTACCGGGTCGTCACCTTCACGGACACCGCCGACTCGATCTACGCAGACCTCCAGTTTTGCACCACCGAGGACGGGGATTCCGTCAGCATCACCCCCATCTGTGACGGGCCAGGGCCGGGTCTGGGGCTGTCCCATGTCGAGGTAGATGGGCACTTCACGACCAACGCCTTCACTGTCCCTGAAGGACCGGGTGGCCCCTGGAAGGGATCACCCAGCATCAAGGGGTCTGCCACCCACTTCAACCCGGCGACGGTGCTCACCGCGAGCGGCGGCAACATCCTGGGAGGCAACCTCGGCCCAGGTACAGCGATCCTGTACCCCAACCAGCGCGGACCTTCTGGGAAGCCCCCGGCTGGTGGCATGGGCATCAACCAGGACTTCGCCCTCCGTCTGGAGGATGTGACCCCACGCACAGAAGACCTGAGCATCGACACCATGCTCGGGGACAACGTGCCTCCGACCTACGCGGAGCCTGTTCCCAGCAACCCGGACGGTGCTCCCACCGGGAACGGCAACGAGGCTGTCGCCTACAAGATGGTGGACTACGCCACGCGCACTGCATCACGGCTCGGCCCGTGGGGTGGCTTGCCTTCCCTGGAGACCCGATCTCTGCTGGCAGGCGGCGCACCACTCAATGGGACCGAGTTCATTTTGGAAGGGGGAACCCAGATCCCTGGCCCGGTCGTGACCGAAGGCTACATCCGGGCGGCGAACTGACATGGCCTCCCACTCGGGCTGGCTGGTTGTCCTGGAGAACTCCTGGGCCGCCCTCTGGGGAGGCATCTCCTCCCTTGCAGGACGCACAGCATCCGGGATCAGCAGGGTCTACGCCTTCGTCAGCAGTGAGAGGATGGGACTCGTTGTCCCCACCCTGCTGTTCATGGGGGTGAGCCACGGGTTTTTCTGGGCGACGGTCATGTTCCTCGATGACTGGACCGCCGGTTGGTACGCGGAACGCCATCCTCAGATCACCACCCACATCAACATCTGCCTGGACACCATCCCGGAATCCTCCTGCGGCAGGCTGGTTGAACTCCTGACCCTGGTGCAATCCAGGCTGCATCACCACTACGAGATCAGCCGGACGTTCCAGACGTACCAGTTTGGGTTCCTGAGCACAGCCTTCTGGGCCGGGACGATGCTGGCCCTGGCCTTCGTCAGTGTGGTCCGCCAGGGCTTCGATGATCTCACCTCCTGGAGCAAGGGCATGATGATGGGGCTGCTGTGTGCCGCCGCCTTCTTCGGAGGGTTCCCAGCCCTGGTGTCCATAGACCAGAACATCGAGTCGAACCTGGACGCCTACAACGCCTACGACGGCATGGCGAACGAGATCCGCACCTACATGCGTACTGGGCAAAGCATCACCGGCAACCATGTGGACGGTGCATCCTTCCTCCACAAGATCGATCTCATGCTCTCCGACCTCCCCGCCCCGCGCATCCACTTCGACGCCGCGCAAGTGGATCTGGGCAAGAGCAGATTTCTGGAGTTGAGCCAGGAGATGGAAGGAGGGGTCTCGACCCCAGAGACCCCAGCACCAGCCGTTACCCCGTCTATACCTCCTGAAGGGGTAGACGAGAGCGCCCCATGAACAACGTGATCCCATTCCCGACTCCCGAGACTGTCCTCACCGACGAGGATGTGTGCTGGGTACTGGGCGACCACACACTACAGGCTGAGATCACCGACGGGGACTCGGAAGCCTTCTGGAGCCAGACATGAACATCGACCGCAACCGCTTGCGGCGCATTCTGGCCTCCGAGGGTCTGATCAAGTCCGCTGGGCGAAACATGCCCGCCCTCTCCTACATGATCCCAATGGCAGAGAAAGAGGGTGCCCGCGAGGAGAAGTTCGCTGATGGTGCTCTCCGCGTCTGGCGGTGGGACACAGACCACGAGAACAGGCACACCGGCAAGAACTACACGAAGTACCACCTGCTCATGGGGTCTGGCTCCAAGCGGGCGAAGAACGCCCTGGCGTGGGAGTACCACACAAAGGAGTCCACCCGTGACCGCAAGGTGGATCAGATGGCCTCCTACTACGAGCGGAAGGCTCAGGAAAAGGCCGACCGATCTGAGGCTGCCAAAAACTTCCAGCACGGCCTTCAGGTCGGAGATGTCCTTTCCGCCTCCTGGGGCTACAACCAGACCAACGTGAACTTCTATGAGGTCACACGAGTCGTCGGGAAGGCGACCGTGGAGGTCCGGGAGATCCAGTCGAAGGTCGTCCGTGAGACTGGTCACGCCCTCTACGTCGTGCCTGCCAAAGGCAAGTGGAAGCGTGGCAGCACCACCATGAAGAAGCGGGTCAGCACCAGTGGCTCCGTCAAGATCAACCGTTCGATCCGTGCCTCAAAGTGGGATGGGAAGCCCATGTACGAGACCTCCCCTTACGCGGGCCATTAGGAGACCACCATGAACCATCTCAAACGAATCCTGATCGCCGAGGGTCTGATCAAGACTGCCGGTAGCGGTGCCAACAACAAGGAATACCTCGACGGCCTGCCCAAACGTCAGCGAGACCACATGCTCAAAGAGATTGCCAAGCACTACGGCATCTCCGCGAAGGATGCGTATGAGGAGGTCACCGACAAGGATGCCGAGAAACTCTACGAGTACCTCGCCGCCAACCGCTCATTGGCGATGGTGGTCTACGGGGACTTCCGTAACTTCCGGTTCGCCAGCACCCGCAGGGTTGCCCACCGTCCGCACTTCGTGACCCCGAAGGAACTCCGCGACGGCCATGCGTTTATGACCTACAAGATCGACGCCGGGAAGAACAACAGCAAGTTTTACGAAGGCAAGATCACACCAGCCGATGACGGCACCTGGTCATACCTGAAGCGTTGGGGTGCCCTGACTGACAAGGGCGCTCGACACTCGCGGGTGGACGGTGCGAAGTACGACAAGCACGGCCTCACCGAGTCCCAGGCACAGCGGATGCTCGACAAGGAGCGGAAGAAGCGTCTCGGACCACGTGGCTACTCCGACGCCATGAAGTCTCGGCCTCTGGGTCAGTACCCTGTGGGCCTCCAGCGTGACGTTGGCTTCGGCTGGGGCACACAGGAGATCACCCAGTGTGTCCCCGCCCTGCGGAACATGTCGGACTTGATCGTCACGGCACTCGCGGAAGTCCAGCAGGACGACGCACCGGATCTGCTCAAGGCCCTTGAAGGGCTGGCAGTACTGACGGCTGACCTCCCGGCAAGCAGCATGGCGAAGGAGATCGCGAAGAAGTTGCGGCCTCCCGTCCAGCGCATGAAGAAGAACCCCCGGTTCATTGACGATCCCAACCGCACGACGAAGGAGTTGATGACCCTGAAGCGGTACATCGACCGTCAGACCAAGGAATGCAACATCTGATTTCTCAGACCTGAGAACGACGAAAAACGCCCCCCGCCGACCCGAAGGTCAGTGGGGGGCGTTTTTGCGTGGGGCCTATCGGCCAGTCTCGTCCACGCCAGCCTCGACGAGCGAGCGGGCGAGTAGTTCCTCGGTGTCGGAGAGGAACATTTCGTTCCCGTCTTCATCGAGGATGTGGGTGAAGAACCACTGACCCCCGCGCTGGGCGAAGGCGACAGTGATGTCGATGAAACCGTCCGGCGTGCTGCGCTGGATGGTCACGGTTGCGGAGGGTTCGTACCCCGACCCCGGAGGGTTGGGGTAGAAGGCCACGGTTGCGTCGGAGTTCATGGATCAGCCTCGGTAGGTGCCCTGCAACGTGTTGCGGGGGTTGTGGGTGAATCCGGCGAGAGCGAGTTGCTCGGCGGCGTTGGTAGCCGCTCGCTGATCGCAAGGGCGAGGTGCGTAGTAATCCCACGAACGACCGTGGGAACGGTTGACGGAGTAGATGCGAACCATACGATCCACCCAATCCTGGGTAGGTGCGAACTCGTCAGCCGCGTCGGGTCGATGACCCATAACGACGCGAATAAGATGATCTGCGCGGTTGTATGCGCGAGTCGCCTGATGACGACGATAAGCGCGTCCACGAGGTGTAGCCATATTGTGTCCTTTGGTCTCTCAGTGAGACATGAGGGTTGTAGGGGTGAGGGAGCAGGATGCCCTCTCTACTTACTTACGGAAACCCGACCCGCGATTAACGGGTCGGGTTTGCGGATCAGCCCTCGACCGTCGCCCACTGGTTCCAGTAGGCGACACCGCGAGCGTACTCGTCAGCGTCGAGAGGGTTGCCGTTGCCACCCTGCTCGATGCCCATCGCGTTCCGCATCTGGGATGCAGGGCCGAGGGGGGCCACCTCGTCGGTGGGGCCAGCGTTGATGGAGACGATGCCCCACTCAGCCCACTCGGAGAGGGTCACGCCTTCCTTCGCGCACTGTTCCGCCGTGTAGAGGACAAGGTGAAGCCACTCGGCTTCCTGGCGTTCGACGGCTCCAGCGGGGAAGTGCCGGGTCAGCACAGCCAACTCGCCTTCGCGGCGAGCCTTGTACTCGCTCACCAGCAGGTGACGGTTGGCGTCGGTGATCTCGGCCACGCCCGACAGGGCATCGGTGAAGTTCCGCACCAGCACATGGCGCACGAAGCCTTCGTCCCGGACGACGATGATCTCGCGGTCTGCATCGCGCAGCGCGAGGTCGAAGCCTTCGGCGTGATGGCTACCAATCTTGGTGCCAGCAGCCATGTCGTCGCCGAAGTGGCGACCGGCTGCGAAAGAGGTGGTCTGAATAAGCATGGGGTGTCTCCAGTTGCCCGCTCGTCGCGGGAGGTGGTTGGGGGGTTCATGTACTTACGGAAACCGGGTGGCCGATTAACGGCCACCCGGCAAAAACTCAGCACTGCCGAGGCTCGCGCATCTTCCGGCCAGGTACGCTCACGAAGGAACGCGACCCGTCCGACTCGATGACCAGACTCGTCAGGGAGCCGCCGAAGCAGCAGCCTGTGTCGATGCCTGTGGACTGCTCGCGCATCTGCGGGCCTTCCATGAATGGCTCGTGGCCGAACACGACATGGCCGAACCGACCGTCGTAGACCTCAGACCAGAAGGGGTCATGCGGGCCTTCCTCTCCGAGAGGTCGAAACTTGCCGGTCTCTCGGCAGACGATCCGGGTGCGGCTGATCTTCAGAAACCGCTTCTTCTTGGAGTTGGACATGGACTGAAACTCCTCGATGGACTCGGGGAAGTGCTCCAGGGTTCCAGAGATGCCGCCATGCACGACCACGACTCCGTGCTCGGGGATGCGGTGGAAGGGCATGAACGAGTCCATGAACTCGATGTCCTCGGAGGACAGGGACTTCGTGATCTCGTTGATCTCACCCTCACGAACCTTGCCCTTGGACAGGTTCTTGCGGTGCTGGCGGTGCTTGCTCTCATGGTTGCCCTCCACGACGACCACGTTGTGGGTCTGGGAGAGTTCGCGAACGAAGCGGACGACGCCGGGGGAGTCGTCGCCCTTGTCCACCAGATCGCCGACGAAGACGATCTGGTCGTTGGGGTTGGGGTTGAGGGTTTCGATGAGGCTCGTCAACTCGGGAAGCATCCCGTGGACATCGCCGATGATGAAGTTTCGCATGGTGTCTCCTTTGGCCGCCGTGCGGCACTGGGAATGAAAAGGTTGGGGGGCATCGCGCCCGTCTCACATACCTACGGAAGCCCACGCTCGTTTTAACTCCCTGCTCCGCAAAAACCTCGAAAACGCCCTCAGCGACGTTAATCTGGGCCTCGGCGTCCGTAAGGGGGTGAACCCCAACCATAGAGAGACAGACCATGCCCATCGTATCGTTCGACTTCGACGACACGCTGGCCTGGAACGAAGTGATCCGCGACCCCGTTGACGGCGAGATCGAGGACATCGTTCCGGCTGGCGTCAACCCTACAACCATGCCGCTGCTGCACGCAGCCCTCGACCGTGGCGACGAGGTTCACATCGTCACAACCCGCCATGCCTCTCGCTGGCGTGAGGACACCCTGACCCACCTTCGGGAGTGGGGGGTACTCGACCGTCTTGCTGGTGTCCATTTCACCGATGGTGAGTGGAAGGCGAAAACTCTGGCCGCACTTCGGGTACAGGTACATCACGATGACGATCTGGATGAACTGGATCGTCTACCGCCTGGATGCGCTGGTGTCCTGGCACCCCTTCACCCATCCTGGGGAGGTGTGCGATGACTGAAGATGAAGCCAAAGCTAAACTGATCCCACCTGTCCAGAAGGGGACGACTGTTGTCGTCGCCCGAGGCCGCAAGGTTCCACGCGGCACGGTGGGAGTGGTGATGTGGGAAGGCGACGGTGAGTATGGCCCCCGTGTGGGTCTCGCTGTGGAAGGTGAGGACAAACTCGTCTACACCGCTCACAAGAACGTCGATTCCATCTACCCCGGCCTGATGCCCGGCCAGAACCCCGAGGGAGGCTGGGCTGAACTCTACGACCGCGTCCAGCGGGAGCAACTGCTTCCGCAGAAGGGAGCCGAGTCCTGGGGTCACCAACTGGGCCGACGCCAACGAGGTCTGGATGCTGTCCGGCCCGATGGCTGTCAAGATGGAGTACGTCACGGAGATCCCTGCGGTGCCTTGCACAAGGCAGTCCCTTCAGATCGAGGTGACGGCTACAGGGCTTCCCCTGCCTTTCAGCGAGATCACTTACCTGGAGCCGTGCCACGAAGGAGGCTACCGGGGCTTGAACGCGAGGGAGGAGTACGTCGCCACAGTGCCCGAGGAAGTGGCTATGCGCCACTTCACCCCAGTAGGCCCTGGGGTCGCCATCAGGGGGGACAACGTCGGGTGACCACTGCTTCCTCGGTAGCCCGCCTATCGCCCCTCAGTAGTCGGAGGCTTCTATGGGCTGCGGCTGTCGCAAGAAGACCGGGACTAAGATCCCGACGGTAATCAAGAAATCTGCACCACAGATTCGTGTTGCCCGTGCGATCCCACGAGAGCCTGTGACAAAGCGACTCCCACGAGGGACGCGGGTGCGCCGATGACGTACCTATGCAACCGGGTACTGTGCCCCTTGATGGAGACTTGAATGGCAATCCGCGACAAGTATTTCCCTGGCTCAACGGTCAGTCGATACCTACCACCTGGAGAGCACTCCTGGTCTGAGGCTATCTACCAGTCCGGCAAGCCAGTTCTCGATGCTGAACTGAACCTCCCCCAGGAAGTGGGCAAGGAGATCCGGCGGCTGATCCAACGCCACGAGACCCCCTCAGGGTGGTTGCGCGGGCCTGGTCCGCCGTCACAGACCGACTACTCGTTCGGCACCCCCGGTGGTGGCTACCCAGCCGACTCCTTCTACATGGTGGACCGCACAGCCATCGTGGCTGAGATGCCGGTCAAGGTCGCCTACACGGAGAGCGCCGCCCCCGCCAACCTCATTCAGTTGTCCCCTGCGACTCTGGACGACGGAACCCCGGCCAACGTCAAGCGCACTGACTTCGTGTTCCTTGAAGTATTCCGCGCACTTGTCAGCCATTCTCCCCACTCCTCTGGCTCGATCACCGTCCTGACGTTCCCGACCGACATCGCTGCCACCATCACCATCAACGGTACGGTCATGACCGGAGCCGGTGGCCCTCGTGGTGTCGGAATCGGAGCCAACAACTACGACAACACGCTGGGATCAGCAGCAGCCATCGCGGCTGACATCCGAGATGCCATCAACGACACCTCCAACGCCTGGGCCGTCGCTGTCTCAGCAGAAATCGACATCTCTGTAGCCGAGCAAGTGAACATCAAGGCCACGGATGCGTTCGCAGGAGCAGCCGGTGACGCCATCGGGTTCATCGAGTCCACAGGCGGCGCGGAGTTCACCCTTGATCCTCTCGTCGGCAACCTCACGGGCGGTGTAGACACCCCGAACAAGCCGACTCAGGCAACCATCTACCGGAACGGAAACATCCTCGCACCTGCTGGGGTGAACCTGCCCGACCGCATCGCTGATCCCACCATTGGGACTGAGAGCACAAAGCGGGTGCAGGTTCAATACAACGTCCGCAAGACGAACCAGGTCGAAGCAGTCAACTTCCAGGTGACCCACGGCTTCATCGGAGCCAACTGGATCGCTGCCACCACAGTCCCCAGCACGGCTGATTCACAGGTTCGTGCCCAAGGCACCCAGGTTGCCCCTGTAGGCCGCTACCGTTTTGTCCCCGCAGACG
>JAAHTH010003313.1_pt1 | contig 11159 bp, 9 predicted proteins | sample 6116091 | NCBI WGS metagenome assembly JAAHTH01 (sample SAMN13939990, study PRJNA603662) | sponge metagenome | isolation source: marine sponge | host: Mycale hentscheli | place: New Zealand | collected 2006
TAAAAACCGACCCAATATTCTTTTTCAAAAAATTCTTAAGCGGGAGTCGCTGTGCTGTTGTGAGTGGTGTTGCAGGTTCGGGTAAAAGTTGCATCGCCGTTTCAATGTTGTCTGACTTTGTTTCGAAGGCGCATCCTGAGATAGAAGACCGTAAGCCTCGTGTTTTATATGTTACAGAACAGCCACATTTGGTGAGTGAAATACAAGCCGCTTGGGATATGCTTCCGATTGCAAAGGCTGAAGCTACAACGGTTGATATCCTAAGTTATCAAGATTTGTTACAACGTCATTACATACCAGAAATCACGTGGATGGGCTTTGAGCAATTTCATCAGTGGTATGAGGGATATAGAAAGCATGAGAAAAATAAAAGCGTTCAGCTACCCGAACCGGGTACGATGTATCAGGAATTTAGAACCTGTGTGGCTTATACAGAAGCTGAGTATTTAGCACTGGGTCAGCGCCATAGCTTGTTACCGAAAGAAGCCCCATCAGACAAAACGCCATCAGCACGCCAAGTGCTGTATCGCGCGTATCTCGATTATCAAAAAAGTTTTGCCCCGCATGAAATAGATGCATCGCTTTATCCAGGTTCTCACGAAGCCAGCTATGATTTAATCGTGGTGGATGAAGCACAAGATTTTTCATTGGGAAATCTTCGTTACCTACATGCACTGGCACATCATCAAGCGGTTGTTTTTTGTATGGATAGCCATCAAAGCTTAAAGGGTTCGTTGTCGGTTCGTCCTTATTTATTAAATACATTCAATGCTTCTCATACCTTACTTGAAACGAGTCATCGTTGTCCTGCGAATGTTGTTTTGGCCGCGAATGAGGTGATTTCACTTAAAAACCGCTTAACAGGTGGCCTTGCGGATAAAGAAGAGATTAAACGGATTGAAGGGGTTTCTGAAGAAAAAGCAGCAGGGGAGGTGTATTGTTTAAATACGGCCAGTTTACAAGCGCATTCTGATTGGTTATCGGCTGAAAAAGATGCGCATTTTGCAGTGATAGCAGATGCAGCGCATCATGAAGCGGCCAAAGCTTATTTTAATACGGACCTTGTGTTTACTCCTGAAGGCATTAAGGGGCTTGAGTTCAAGGTGGTGGTGGTTTATCGTCTGTTTGAAGCTCCGCTGTTAAAAAAAGCAGGTAAGGCCTTATTAAATGCTGGTGCTGCGGCAGAAAACACACATCGCGCAAAAGCGGGGAAAGGAGACAAGCAGTTTGCTCCTGCATTCAATCGTATTTATACGGCCTATACAAGAACTCTCGAAACCTTACTCATTTTTGAAGAAAACACGCGAGCGAATCAAGTGTTTCTGGAACCGCTTCGGAGTGTTTTTACAGAAAAAGCTTTCACTGTAGAGACGCTCAGTGGTGAATGCATTGAGGCTAATTGGATAGATACTATTAAAAAAGTGCTTCGAGTGGGCAATGAGCCCTTGGCAGAATCGTTGTTTAACAGACATGTTTCATCTGAGCCTGAAGCATTTGATAATTTTATAAGGATACTTCAAACGCCGGTGGTTGCAATGAAGCCCAAGCGTGCTATCACACTTGAGCCAGCTGGCTCAGGTGGTGGCATGGCTCAGACGAGTCCATCAAGTGATGAAGCGGCCTCGTCTGCCGGCAAAGAAAATTCAGATTCAAATCGAAATGAACCGAAACGCACAGCAAAAAATAGTCAAAGCGTATCACCTCAAAGTGCATCTGAAAGCCCTAAAAAGAGCATCTCTGAGTATGCTCGTATCTTACATAAAGCGTTTACTCAAGAGAATCTAAGAGAAGCCTTAAAGCATTATGATTTAGAAAAACTTTTATCTGAAAAACTTCATTTAAAAAGCGGTAAAAGATCCCCAAAAAAGAGCAAGCATTTAATTGAATTTATTCAGCTCGATATCAGTCGCATTCATCTGCTGGGTGAGTGGTTGGAAGATAAATCAGTGATGCCGTTATTAATCAACCTTAAATCGCTCTCGGCTTTAATGAATTCTTATGGTGGGTCAGAAGGCACAGCCTTAGTATTCAAAAACATGTTAATGCTGTTGAAGAAAAGAATAATTATAGCGCGCACTTATCCTTTAGAATGGTTTCTGGGAAAAGGAGATATCGAAGAGATAGAAAGATTACTGGCGGATAGGCCTGAAGAGGTGAATAAAACACAGGGTCTTGCTGGAACCCCTGCTTATATTGCTGCTGCAAACAATCATGCTGCTGTGATTGATGCACTGGCAAAGCACGGGGTGGATTTCAATCAAGGGCTAACTGATGGTGGCATAACACCGGCTATGATTGCTGCTCTAAATGGTCATGTTACTGTGATTGATGCACTGGCAAAGCACGGTGCTGATTTAAATCAACGGCTGACTGATGTTGAGGGATGCCCTGCTTATCTTGCTGCTCAAAGAGGGCATGCTGCTGTGATTGATGCGCTGGCAAAACATAGAGTAGATCTCAATCAAGGGTTAACAGATAGTTTTATAACACCTGCTTTTGTTGCTGCTGAAAGAGGTCATGTTGCGGTGATTGATGCACTGGCAAAGCACGGTGCTGATTTAGATCAAGGGCAGAGGGGTAGTGGCATAACACCGGCTTTTATTGCTGCTCAAAATGGTCATGTTGCTGTGATTCATGCACTAGCAAATTATGGGGTAAATTTAAATCAAGGTCTGACTGATAATGGCGCAACCCCCGCTATGATTGCTGCTCAACAGGGTCATGTTGCGGTGATTGATGCACTTGCCGTGCATGGCGCAGATTTAAATCAAGGGCGGACTGATAGTGGCGAAACACCGGTTTTTATTGCTGCCGCAAACGGCCACATTGCTGTGATTGATGCATTAGCCAAGCATGGGGCAGATTTAAATCAAGCTCGGACAGATACTGGCGCAAAACCGGTTTTTGTTGCTGCTGAAGTGGGTCATGTTGCGGTAATTGATGCGCTGGCAAGGCATGCGATAGATTTAAATCAAGGGCGGACTGATAGTGGCGAAACACCGGTTTTTATTGCTGCCGCAAACGGCCACATTGCTGTGATTGATGCATTAGCCAAGCATGGGGCAAATTTAAATCAAGTTCGGACAGATACTGGCGCAACACCGGTTTTTGTTGCTGCTCAACAGGGTCATGTTGCTGTGATTCATGCGCTTGCAAAGCATGATTCAGGTTTAAAGCAAGCGCGGACTGATGGCGTAACGCCTGCTATGATTGCTGCCGAAAACGGCCATGTTGATGTGATTGATGCACTGGTAAAGCATGGGGCAGATTTAAATCAAGGGCTGACTGATACTGGCGAAACCCCGGCTTATATTGCTGCTCAAAGAGGTCATGCTGGTGTGATTGATGCATTGGCCAAGCATGGGGCAGATGTAAATCAAGCTCGGACAGATACGGCTGAAACGCCCGCTTTTGTTGCTGCCGAAAACGGTCATGTTGCTGTGATTGATGCGCTGGCCAAGTATAAGGCAGATTTAAATCAAGGGCGGACGGGTACGGGTAAAACACCTGCTTATATTGCTGCTCAAAATGGTCATGTTGATGTGATTGATGCACTGGCAAAGCATGGCGCAGATTTAAATCAAGCCCGGACAGATACGCGTGGAACGCCGGCTTTTATTGCTGCTGAAAACGGTCATGTTGATGTGTTTCATGTACTAGCAAAACACGGGGTGGATTTAAATCAAGGGCGGGCTGATAGTGGCGTAACACCTGCTTATATTGCTGCCCAAATGGGTCATGTTGCTGTGATTGATGTACTAGCAAATTATGGGGTAAATTTAAATCAAGGTCTGAATGATAATGGCGGAACCCCCGCTATGATTGCTGCTCAACAGGAGCATATTGCGGTGATTGATGCACTGGCAAAGTATGATGCTGATTTAAATCAAGGGCGGACTGATAATGGTGCAACACCTGCTTATATTGCTGCTCAAAATGGTCATGTTGCTGTGATTGATGCACTAGCAAAGCATGGGGCAGATTTAAAACAAGGGCTGACTAATACTGGTCAAACACCGGTTATGGTTGCTGCTGCAAATGGTCATACGGGTGTGATTGATGCACTGGCAAGGCATGGGGTAGATTTAAATCACTCAGAGCATGAAGTGACAATGTGCTCTTCTCAAGGCGAACCTATGCTGGCATCAGCGCTTGGAGCGAGCGGATTATTTTCTTCTGTATCTGATGTTTCAGTTGAACACAATACCCATGTTACCCAGGGTGCACCTTGATAGTATAAGCCTGATAGGCTCGGAGGTGTTGTCCACTGAACATAAACTTTAGGGACGCACTGGTAAGATTTCGTGCATTTCATGGACAGATTAGGCTTTAAATTTAAGTTTTAGCTATTGTAGGTACAAGCCATGACATGGTCCGGTGACTTAGGCTGATGGTAGTCAACAGCCTTTAATTCATCAATTTTTATAGGCATAGAATACACCTAAATTAAATGATGCTTTAGGTTAGACTCTGTAAAAATTTGAAGGTATAGTACAGCCATTATTTGAAATGGACAGGGCATACCATCATGACAACACAGAGATTAGGACCAGATGAACTGGCCGCAAGTATTCGAGAAAAAACACCTGATATCCAACCTCGTATCGGGATTGTATTGGGTTCGGGCTTAGGTGAGTTTGCAGATAAGCTAGATAACGCAACGCGTATTTCTTATGCTGATTTGCCTGGTTTTCCACCTGTAACAGTTGCAGGTCATCAGGGCACCATGGTGGTTGGTGAGCTATTTGGTGTGGGGGTTGTATGTCTTCAAGGGCGTATGCATTTATATGAAGGGGCGAGTCATGACATTGTTAATACTTATTTTCGATCCCTAAAGCGCTTGGGCTGTGAATATTTCTTTGCCATCAGTGCGTCTGGTTCTTTGTGTGAATCGGTTGGGCCAGGTCAACTGATGTTAATTATAGATCATATTAATTTGCAGGGCACGAATCCATTGATTGGACCTAATGATGATGAATTCGGTTCGCGCTTTTTTCCATTAGATGATGTATACGATCGTGAAACACGAGAGAAAATAATTGATTTAGCGGAAGGCATTGGGCTTGTTTTACCTGAAGGCGTTTATGCAGCCGTAACAGGACCTAATTATGAAACAGCGGCTGAAATCAGAGCGTTACGTATGTTAGGGGCGGATGCTGTTGGTATGTCGACAGTACCTGAAGTATTGGTTGCAACACACTGTGGTATGAAAGTTGCGGTGATTGCAATGATTACCAATTATGCAACAGGGCTTGCAAGTATTAGTCACTCGCATCAAGCGGTGGTTGAAATGGCTTCTCAGTCAGCAGATAAAGTAACGGTTTTATTAAAGCAATTTATTGAAACACTGTCTTAAGTTTGTAACATCAGCGCAACCCAAAAAATCAAACCGTACAAGCCATTGCTTGAAAAGGTGCTGAGATAATTTGGGTTGCTGCGTCTAATAACTATTTGCTGATACAGAAAAATCATGCAGCCGATAGCCCAACATACATAAAATAGCGTATTCATACCAAGAGTAATGGCTAGCATGAGCCAAATGCTTTGCGTTGTTATTTGGAACAAACCGACTATATTTTTATCTTGAGGTGCGAACAAAATAGCAGTTGATTTAACGCCAATATCTAAGTCGTCTTCTCGGTCTGCCATTGCATAAATGGTATCGTAGGCTAAAATCCAGAAAAAATTAAGCAGCATGAGTAAAAACATTGTTAGGTTCGGTCGCGTGCCGAGCGCTGTATAGGCCATCGGGATCCCCATTGAAAAGGCAAGGCCTAAAACGAGTTGTGGTGCTTCTAGAAAGCGCTTACAAAAAGGATAAACAGCCGTGAGTGCAAGGCTAATTAGTGCATAATTAAAACAAGCTTTAGGAAGTTGGACGAGAATAATAAAAGCTAAGAACAGCAATATAATGAATAAGCCTATTGCTGCTTGCAAACTAATTTGTTGTGCCGCAAGCGGGCGATTTTTGGTGCGTTCAACGTGTGGATCAACATGTCTGTCAGCTATATCGTTTAATAAGCATCCGGCAGATCGCATGATAAATGTTCCTAAGAAAAAATATAACACGAAAGATGCTTGTGGTTGACCATGGCCTGCAAGCCATAGTGCCCATGCTGTTGGAAACCAAAGTAGCAGGGTTCCAATGGGCTTATGTAATCGTAATAACTCAAAGTAAGGTTTGATTGTCATGGGCAATAGTTTAAGAGTCCGGGTAAAAAAATTTCTAATAAATAAAAATCAAATTGATTGCGTATTCTAAAGGTAGAAACACGCCCCCACAAGCGGTTATTTGTTGGCGTTTTTTGTTTCAATGCTTGTGTTAAGTAGCTGTATTCTTGCATTTTTTGATGTATTTCATAAGCATGGATATGTACGCGCTGAATATCTGGATGTGTATGAATTAATACCCCAAGTGGCATGGTTTTTAATCGGTCGAATAAATTTTTTTCAGCATCATAAACAATCTTTGGTAAAATAGTGCGAGCATACCAACAGGTATGGTGCTTATCAGCCTGCATTAATATTTCGCGGTGTAATACGCTTGTATTTGCTGATAGATTTAGGGTTTGCATATCCCATGTATCTGATAATTCAAAGGCATGTGTTAATACTAGCAGTTGTGTGTGATGTGTCAGTGCTTTCAGTTTATCCGTGATTGAACCTTGGTGTGTCAGCCATGGCGCTAGTTTATTTTGCGACATAACATGTTTCATCGGGTAAACCTGCGTCTTTAAACCCTTTTTTTCGTAAGACACAGCTATCACATGTTCCGCAAGCTTCACCAGATGCATTGGCTTGATAACATGAAACGGTGTGCTGATAGTTCACACCCAGTGCATGTCCTGTTTGAATGGTTTCGGCTTTGCTGAGGTATAAAAGGGGGGTTTTAATCGTAATGCTTTGATTTTGAGTGCTGGTTTTTGTGGCTAAATTAGCCATGTTTTGGTAAGCCTCAAAATACTCAGGTCTGCAGTCAGGGTAGTGTGAGTAATCAATGCTGCTCGCTCCAATAAAAATGCTGCGAGCATTTAGCACCTCTGCAAAAGCGAGAGCAAAAGATAAAAAAATCGTGTTTCTCGCCGGAACATAGGTCACAGGGATTTCTTTGTCTCCTGTATAATCAGGGACGCTAATATTAGCGTCAGTGAGTGCTGAGCCACCTATTTGTGTCAGGGGTAAGGGGATAATATGATGTTTAACTTGATGTTTTTCAGCTATTTTTTTTGCTATTTCTAGTTCAATGGTATGTCTTTGGCCATAATCAAAGCTGAGGGCATGGCACTGATAACCTTCTGATTGAGCGATGGCAAGACAGGTGGTAGAGTCAAGTCCACCTGAGAGTAAAATAACGGCTTTTTTCATGTGTGTGCTTCTTCGGTGTGAGGTACGTGATTCAGTAAATAGCCAAAGCCACGGACTGTTTTAATCCAGGGTTCTTGGTGCTGCTCATGTGAGTGATGGGGGTCCAGTTTCTGTCTTAAATTACTGATATGGACATCAACACTGCGATCATAAGCGGTAAATTTACGGTTTAGTGCATATTCTGTGAGTTCTTCTTTCGAAAAAGCTTGTCCTGGTGAGTTGAGTAAAATTTCAAGTAACTTGAATTCTGTGTTTGTCAGATCCAATAAGCTATTATTGAGTGTGACTTGGTGTTTTGCAGAGTCCAACATAATATTACCGAGGTGAATTTGAGGCCGTGCGTGCTGATGGGGCTGTTGGGTTCGGCGCAAGATAGCCCGTAGTCTGGCCAGTAAATCATGAAAATCGTAGGGTTTGGTGAGATAATCATCGCCACCGAGTTCAATGCCCATAAGACGGTCAATGTCCGTTTTACAGTGGCTTAAGAATAAAACAGGGGTTTGCTTGTGCTCTCGAAACGTTTGAAGGAATTCAAACCCATTTTTATTGGGTAGATGTAATTCAAGTATAATCGCATCAAAGGGTTTATTTAAAGCCAGTTTTAAACCCGTCTCTGCGTTTTCTGCGATACATGATTCATATTGTTCGAGCATTAAATCATTTGATAATTGTGTCGTAAATTCTCTATCATTATCGATGAGAAGTATTGTTCCAGTCATACAGCTAAATTCTCCACACGTTTATCGATGCATTCAAGCAATTTGATGTGTCGTGCATCGGCATTAACAATAATAAATTGAAAACCTTCTATATTAATCTGTTCACCTCGTCCAGGAAAATGGCCAAATTTTGCCATAACGATGCCACCAATCGTATCATAGGTTTTATCTGTTAATTGTGCATTTAGCGTGTGATTAAATTCATCAATCGGCGTGTCCGCTTTAATCATATAATGCCCATTACCGTGTGCTTTAATATGTGCTTCTTCGTCGATATCAAATTCGTCGGCAATATCACCAATAATTTGTTCAATTACATCTTCAAGTGTTACAAATCCTGAAATGGCTCCGTATTCATCAACAACAATGGCCATATGATTTCTGTTAATACGAAAATCACTGAGTAAAGCATCGAGGCGCTTGCTTTCAGGGACAACCGTTGCCTGTCGAATGACGTCGATTAAATCAAATTTAAGGGGGGTTGGGCCTTGAAAGCGTAATAAATCTTTCGCATGTAATGTGCCAATGACTTCATCAGGCTGCTGACCTAAGACCGGAAAGCGAGAATGACCAGATTCTGTGACTAAATCAATGACTTCATCGAGTGTTACTTCTGCTGGAATACAAATCATTTGTTTTTTGGGCAGCATGATATCTCTGACGCGCATTTTTGCGAACAGCATGACGCCTTCAATCATGCTGAGTGTTTCTGAATCAATGAGTGCGCGGTTTTGTGCATCTCGCAATAAATGCAGTAACTCGTTTTGCGTTTCAGGTTCGCTTTGAAAATATTGCTTGAGCTTTTGAAACCAGGTTTTAAGCTTTGTTTTGTTAATCAATCAAATTATCCTCTGAAGCGTATGGGTTATTAAAGCCAAGGGTTTTAAGGGCTGTTATTTCAAGTTTTTGCATGATCACTGCATCGTCTGTATCGATGTGATCATAACCTAACAAATGCAAAACACCGTGGATAACAATATGTGCCCAGTGTGCGTTAAGTGGCGTATTCAGTGTAAGGCTTTCTGTTTTAAGAATAGCAGGACAAATGATGATATCACCTAAAAATGGAACATCTAAAAGCACATCATCAGGTAACTGAGATGGAAAGGCAAGGACATTGGTGGGTTTGTTTTGTTGACGATAGGTATGATTTAAGTGTGTAATTTCCTCTAAATCAACCAAACGTATGGTTAACTCTGCTGATTCTGTTTTTTTTAAATGGGGTTCTAGTGCTAGATGGACCCACGCTGATATGTGTTCTGTTGAAACAGGAAGTGGGTCTATAGATGCATTTTGAATGTCAAGTTGTATGGTCATAAAGCATTATTAATAATTATATATTATCTTAATTTTATCTAATTAATTAGTATCAGTCTCAGTATTTGTATTATTAACACTGTCGTTACTTGAGCTATCCATGGTATCACCGTCATTGCTTGAAGTGCTATTATTTGTATCGTCGCTACTGGCAGGGAGTCTCGGTTTGTCTGCAGGAGCGGGGGCAGCATCTGTTTTAGCATGTGGTTTGTCACCTATCCTCGGATTTTTGCTGGAGTCGGTTCTTGGATCGGTTCGGATCTCTGTTGAGGCATCTGTTGAATGTTCTTTATTTGCAGGTATAGGTGTTACATCAGAATCATTTGAGCTATCACCACAAAGACATGATTGTTGATTGCAACCTTTACAGTTGGTTGCACCCAGTTGACCGTCTTTTCCTACAGGTGGTGTACCATCATTTGTGTGTGTATCGGGTGCTAAATTGTTGTTTGGCGTATTACAAAGACAAGACTCTGCTTTACATTTGTCACAAGTGGTCGCACCAAATTGGGCGTCTGCGTTGACAGGGGCTACGCTGTTCGCATCTTCTGCGTAAGTGATAGGCGTAATAGATAGTGCTAATAAACTTGAGAGTAAGGTAGTCACTGCGAGTGATGTTTTTTTCATGATAAATTCCTTACGTTTAAATAAAGCGATACAGATGCATGATTTTAATACTAGCAGAGAGTTGGCTTAGATGCGAGAACATGAAATGTTTATGGTGCACTCGATACGGCCTTGATGTTAAAAGATGATTCCCCCAGAAAATAAGTAATATTAAAAGTAACGTTTTCTCGTAACCTATGCCTGATGAGATTCTTCATGAAAAACCCCATGAATAAGTTATTATAATTCTAAACGGTTTATGGAGAAAAGCTTAAGGGTTTATTTAATTGTGGATATAAATTCACTCAAAGTTTATATATACTAAGGGCCTTCTTGGCAAGAGGAAGTGCTTTTTATGAGTCAGTTTTTTGCAATTCACCCGGATAACCCGCAAGCACGGCTGCTTCGGGAGGCGGTGGCAATTCTTGAGCGTGGTGGTTTAATTGTTTATCCCACAGATTCAGGATATGCCTTAGGATGTATCTTAGGAAATAAATCAGCGCTGGATAGAATTAGACGACTTCGACAGCTGAGTAAAGATCATAATATGACATTAATTTGTCGTGATTTATCTGATTTAGGTACGTATGCACGTGTGACCCGTCCTATTTTTCGCTTGTTGAAAGCTTCAACGCCAGGGCCTTATACGTTTATTTTAAATGCAACACTTGATGTGCCGCGTTTAATGCTACATCCTAAGCGTAAAACACTGGGCTTACGGGTGCCTGAGCACATTATTGCACTGTCACTGTTAGAGTGTTTAGGGGCGCCATTGGTCAGCAGTTCGTTGATTTTACCTGGAGCTGGTGCACCTTTGGCGGAGCCCGAGGTCATTCGAGATGTCCTGGGTCATCAAGTTGATTTGATGATTGATGGGGGACACTGTGGGTATGAGCCCACAACGGTGGTTGATTTAACAGGAGATTATCCTGTTGTGGTACGAGAAGGACAAGGCGATATTACGCCATTTAAATAGCAAGAAAAAAGTAAGTGAGAGTACGTATGTCAGATTTTTCGGGAAGCAATCAAATTGTGGTGTCAGGCATGCGAGTGTCAGGGCATTTGCAATTAGGGCATAAAGCCGGTGGTTGGGATAACCGGGGGCAGGGGGGGGGGGGGGGGGGGGGGGGGGGGGGGGGGGGGGGGGGGGGG
>JAAHTH010003314.1_pt1 | contig 11158 bp, 12 predicted proteins | sample 6116091 | NCBI WGS metagenome assembly JAAHTH01 (sample SAMN13939990, study PRJNA603662) | sponge metagenome | isolation source: marine sponge | host: Mycale hentscheli | place: New Zealand | collected 2006
AATTTAATTAATAAATAATTTAATATTAAAAATCATTATAAAACTTGTATGAATGAAATTGATGATTTTATAAATGAATATAATTATAATAAAAAAATATTGATTGAAATTTATAAAGATAAATTACCTAATAAAAATTATAATGAAAAAAATAATCCAATAAGTTCCAAATATTGTGAAATATTTTATTATTTTGAATCTGAAATAGTTTTAAAAGTTATTAATAAATTTAAAGAACATGTAATTTGTTATATGTTTGATGGATTCAATACTAATAAACAATTAGATTTAAATGAAATAAATCAAATTACAAAAGAATATGGAGTTGAATGGATTAATAAACCAATAGAAACAAAATTTAATTTTGATGAAATAATTACTTATGATGATATTAAATCCAAATTAGAAAAACATATTTATAAAGATTTTCAATTATATGATATTAGTGATACATATTATATTTGTGAAAAATATAATAAATATATTAAAAAAACAATAAAATATTGTAATGATTTATGGTATGTATTAGATAATAATACTAATTTATGGAAATGTGTAAAAGAAGTTCAACCCTATTTTATTAAAATATTAAGAATTGGATTAACAAATAAAAAAATCGCATTACAAAAAGCATTAGAAAAAGAAAAAGATAAAGATGATGATTTAGAAGATGAAGATTATATAAAAAAATTAGAAGATCAAATAAAAATACAAAAAACTAATTTTATTAAAATAGATAAATCCTCATTCTGTAATCAATTTAAAAAAAATATTACTTCATTTATTAATGATGATAATTTTGATAATTTACTGGATAAAACATCATATATATTTGCATTTCAAAATGGAATTTATAATATGAAAAATAAAACTTTTAGAAATGGTATTTATCCAACTGATTATTTAACAAAAACATTAAATTTTGATTATGAACCTTATATAGAAGAAGATAAAATTAAATGGATTCATGATGAAATTACTAAAATTTGTAATATGAATGTTGAATGTAAAGATTACTATTTAAGTATATTAGCTTATGCATTATGTGGCGATCCGTCTAAATATCCAGATATATATTGTTTAATAGGACAATCAGCCAGTAATGGTAAATCAAAATTTGTAGAAGCATTAGTTGAATTATTACCAATTTATGCTGGAAAATCAAATGTAAAAGTATTTGAAAGCACATTTGAAAAAAAACATAAATTTATTATTAATTTTAGTCAATATAGATTATTATATCTTAATGAATTTGATGAAAAAAAACTTATAGATTCACAAATTTTTAAAGAAATAGGTGACGGTGAAACTATTAGTAATGAAGTTATGCATGGAACAACTAAAGAATTAAATATAACTGCTAAACCGTTTATTATGAGTAATTATACACCAAAATTTGATAAACAAGATAAGGGTGTAGAAAGAAGATATAAACATTTACAATTTAATTCAATTTTCTCTGAAAATTATAAAGTAGATGATATTGAAAATTTACAATTCGTTCAGGATAGTAATTTTAAAAATAAAATATTAGATTCTAAAAATGAAATAATTAATATTTTATTTGATTATGCTAATAATATATACTTAAATGGATTACCAGAATATCCTGAAGAATATAAAAAAGAAAAGAAAGATATATTAAATATAAAAAATGAATTTAATGAATAGATTAAATTAGATATTGAAAAAGAAGAAAATCAAAATAAAAAAAATCATTATACATCATTAAATGTAATTTTAAATCAATATAATAAATATGCAAATGAGAATAATTTTGAAACTATTACAAAAAATAAAGTATTAATTGATAAAATGAAACAATTATGCTATAAATATGATAGACAAAAAATGATTAATGGTAAAAAAGGAGCATTTGAAGGAATTAAACTAATAATAAAATCAAATGATGAAATTTGTATTTCTGATTCAGATTCTGATTAATTTAATATCAAAAAATAAAAAGTGAAAATTTCACATTTTATTTCACTTTTTTTTTATATCAAAAATTTATATAATAAGACTATTACTTATATTATATTAGTATATTTATTTATATTTCACTTTTATTTTTTATTAGTAAATATTTATTAATAATAATAAGTATAAATACTAATATTTCACATTTCACTTCACTTTTTGTTTTTTTTACAAAATTTAATTTTCATAAATATACATATAAAAAAAATAAAAAACTGAAAGTGAAAGTGAAAAAGTTAAATATTAACAATTATATTAATATGTATTAAGAATTTATTAGTAAAAATTTAAATTTTCACAGTGAAATTAAAAAGTGAAATTTATTTAATAATTAATTTAATATAAAATATATAAAAAAATATCTTATATATATATATATATGATTTCTGTTGCAGATAATAAAACATCTAAAAATTATCAAATTACTAAATATTATTATATATATTTTTATTCATATTGGGGTAATAATGAATATACTAATAAACATGATATTATTAATAATAGAAATTTATTTATTGAAGAATTTAATATTACTAAATATGCAACAAAAATTCCAGATTATATAAAAAAACAAATAAATTTACAAGATTATTTTAGATTAAATAATAATGGATTTATTAGTATGAAGAAGAAAAATCTAATTAAAAAGTTTTTAAATGATAATAATATTAAAGAATTTTATCAAGATCATATAGAATATTATCAAAGTGATGATTATTATATAGGAATATTTAATAATTATTATTTAAAAGATGAAGATAAACAAAATGCAATTAATTTTGGATATGAAGTTTATGATAAATGTTTATATAATCAATGTACTACTATGATTAAGAAAATTTCTAAATTAATAAAATATAAAGATACAAATCCAATATTTAGAAATATTTAATCAAAAAAAATATATTCTAAAATTATAATGGATGAAATAAATTTAACATTTTATCAATATAGATATTTTACTAAAGAACAGGTATTTAATGCTAGAGGATATGTTTATAAAATCAAAGATAGAATATTAACATTACATCAACGAAAAGAATTAATAACTATATCAGAAGATGAAATAAAAAAAATAAATGCTAATTTGGAATTATTAGAAACTTCTAAAGAATGTATTAAATATTACTATGGACTTGATATGTTGATTTAATAATTTTTTATTAATAATTCACTTCTTGATTTGCCTCCTATATCCTTCCCCTCACCACCTTTACCTCTTACTCTTAACATGGTAATATCAAAATTTTTAAATATATTTCTAACATTAGGACTATCATTAATACTTAATAAGAAACGCCCCTTAATATTTTTTAATAAATTCGCCATAGCTTCTAAATCTACAACATCATCTTTATATAATGTATCGCTTTTTTCATAAGGAGGATCTAAATAAAAAAATGTTTTACTATTATCAAATTTTTTAATAATATTTTTATAATCTGTACTAAATATTTGTGTATTTTTATAATATTCTTTTTGTTTTTTTGCATTTTTGATTTTATTTTTAAATCTTGATTTAGTTATAGGACCATAAATTTTACCTGTACCTTTAGAACTAAATGTTCCACATGTCCTAATTATTTCTGCTATAAATTTATTATTATGATTAGTATGTTTTTTTTTATAATAATCTTCTTGAACTTTTGGATCTAATGAAAAAGTAAAATTATTTTCATCTAAAGTAATCCCTTTTTTTACTGATTTATGCCCTTCTATTAAATCTTTATCTAAATCATTTATAACTGATTTTTTATTTTCTAAATTCATATTTAAAAAAACAGATCCACCACCAATAAATGGCTCTACATATAAATCAAAATTATCTGGTATTTTAGAAATAACTATATCTCTTATAGTTGATTTACCTCCAACTCTACAAAATATACTCGTCATATAATATTACAATATATTTAAAATTTTAAATTATCATATGGACTAGGTTTTGGATCTGGTTTCTTACTGGGTTTATAGACTATTTCTTCAAGAGCTTCCTTTACAATTTCTTTTGTTTTAGTTTCTTTTTTCATATCTTTTAATTCTTTTTGAGCTTGGCGTCTTTTAATATTTGCTTCCAACATTTTTTGAGTAGCAGCGACTTGAGCAGGTGTCCTTGTTTTTTCACCAATAGAGCGTTTATCAACTTTACCATTTTTAGTTCTTAATAATTTTTTTCCTAATTCTATTTCCATCTGCTCTGCTTTTTTTCGTTCTTCAATTTTCTTTAAATCTCGTGCTGTTAATTGTTTATTCTTAACTTCTTTATAACCTCCAGATTCTGGATCTTGTATCATATAAATTACTTTTTCTTTAATTATAGTTTTTTTTGATAATTTCTCTTCTAATTTTTCATGTTCTGTTTTTGCTGGTCTACCTTTTTTTTTCTTTACAGGACTTAATAATTCTTCATCTTGTACTTCATTTTTAATTAATTTTTTATTATTTTTTAATTTAATTTCTTCTACAACTTCATCTTGTGGTTCTATGGTTTCATCTGATTCTTCAGCGTCGGATTCAACATAGATTTTTTTATACGGCATTTTATATTAATAACATAGAAAATAAATTTCATTTTAAACAACATTAAATTTTTAATTTTTTTGAAGTTAATTAAAATAAAACTGTATTTTATGTAAATTAATATAAAAATAAAATAAATTATTCTATGGTAATTTTAACTTTGCATTTCTGAGATTATATCATCTATTATTAATCTATTTCCTTTATGTTCTATAGGATTCACAGTATTAATAATTTGTTCTTCTTCCTCCTGAATTGGATCTAATTGAAAATTACTATTAAATGGTTGCATATTATTTTGATTATTATTACTAGTTAAAACCTGATTACGATTTCTAATATTTAAATTTTGAATTCTTACAATTTTATTAATAGGATATATATAGAAAGCCATAGTAATCTCATAATTAATATTATTAAAGTTTAATAAATTATTATTCTGATCGGTTAGTTTCAATTCTAAAAATTCTACATTACTATGTAATACAGTATGCTGTCTTGAATCATTTTCATTCAAATATTTAATACCTCCGCTGTTTACATCTATACTGTTTTTCTGTATAGTGCTACTAACTCCAGCTCTTGTTGAAAATATCATATTTGAAGAACTATTACTTTTAATAAATATACTATGAACAGTGGCTAAATCAACAACTCCAGATGATGTAATAGATTGATTAGATAAAACTGTTATATCAGATGCATTTTCATCAAATCCTAAAAATTTATTAGCTGTTGATGTAGATAAATTTAATATACATGTAAAAGCATTATTATTAGCAAAAGTAAGTTTCATAGTATAGCGATCATAAGATACAGTAAATTTAAAAGCTGTATTATCATTTAATACTTTAACAACTTCATTAATATCATAATTTTTATTTGTAAATTCGAAGGTTAATGGTTCGCCACTAACTGTATAATTTAATTTATTATTATTTAAATCACTACTAACATTATAAAAAGTATATGGGATCTCGCCACTAAGCACTACTTGATGTAATTCATATATTTTAGAATCAAAAATAATAGGCTCTTGTAAATCAATAAATAGATGGCTATTTAAATCACCTGTGCGAGAGCAGTCTTTACTTCTTATGTGTAGCACATATTCTTTCACGGGACGAATAACATTATCACCCATTATATAAATTAATAATATATTATTTTTAAAAATTATATTATATAGTATTATAATGTCTAGTTTTGAAGATATTGAATTACAAAAATTAAATCAAGTGGTTCAAACATTTACACCTGTAGAAATGAATAAGTATAAAGAAGAAGTAGAATATATTAAATATTTATTAAATTTATTAAAAAAACAAAAGCAAAGACCTCAAACTAAAAAACAAAAAGAAGCTGAAAAAAAAACTGAAAAAAAAATCAAAGAAGGTTTAAGCGATTTAGTAAATACTTTTACTTTAAAAAAACCTACGACTAAAACTCATGATGCTTTACCAGAAGATGTTATGGAGGATGCAAAAATTAATAATCTATCTACTAAATATTATAAAGACCCTGCATTAGGTGAAAAATATTTATTTGAAAGTGGATTATTTAATAAATATGAATTAGATACTGAATTAAGTAATGATTTAGGTGTAGTTGTAAAAAATAGGAAAACTGGAAAAGTTAAAGTAAGTTTTAGAGGAACAGACAAAAAAAATATTAATGATTTAGAATATGATGCTCGTATTGGAATTGGTACTGAAAAATCTCATCCCCAATATATAAAAAGTAAAGAATTAGTTCAATCTGTTATTGATAAATATGGTAAAACAAATATAGAAAATTTATCAGGGTACAGTAAAGGAGGACAGCAGAGTTATGCTATGGGCAAAATGTTTGATATAAACAGTAGAAATTTTAACCCATGGATCGCTGGAAATAATATAACAGATCCAGAAAAAAATCAAACATCAGAACACGAGATATGGAGAACACAAGACGATATTGCAAGTTTTCAATCATTACGAGTACAAGGCAAAAATAATACAAAAGTCAATGTTGTTGAATCTAATTATGAAGGTATTAATCCATATAAAACTCATAAATTAGAAAACTTTACAAGTAATAACGGACGAGATGGAGGCAAAGGTTCAGTAATAGAAGCAAAAGCACGAGCTATATATGAACACGGATTACTACATGGAGAATTAAAAGCTCTACACGATATGATAAAAGTAAATCAAAAAACACCTATAAAAATTACAGAAACTGGTTCAAAATCAACAGGAGCTGGTTTAATGCCTCCACCAGCAAAAAGAACACCTATAAAAATTACAGAAACTGGCTCGAAATCAACAGGAGCTGGTTTGATGCCCCCACCAGCAAAAAAAACTAATTTAGAAAAAGCAGCAGAAAAATTAAATACTCTTGAAATAAAAGCACCAAGTGTTAATGATAATAAAGAATTAAATTTAGATGAATCATTAAAATTTTTAGAAGATTATAATCAAGATGGATCAGAAAAACAAAATTTAGAACAACAAACAACTTCATTAGAAGAAAAAGCTGGATTGATTACTAAACGCCCAGTAGGAAGAAATATTAGACAACAAACAACAGATTTAGAATCACGATTAGGATTAGATACAACTTCAAAAAATAAAATATTTAAAAAAACTGCTGGAAGAACTATAAGAAAAAAAGGATTACCACAAGAAACAGAAATAGAATTACAAGATTTAAAATCAAGAACATTATTTCCACCAGATGCACAGGCTACACAAAATGATAAAACTTTAAAAAGTCAAACAACTAAAATTGAAGACCAAATTGAAGATTTATCTGGAACAAAAATAAATAATACACCTAATATTAAAAAAAAATCATATACAGATTATATTACTGAAAATAATATTAGAGATGGATCACACAAAAAAAGTTTATGGAAAATTTCAGGTGGAGAATTAGATGAAAATAATAATGAAGGATTAGATGAAGAATTATTTACATTTGGTGATGAAAATGAAGTTAAAGAATTTGCAAGTAAATCTACTTCTGAACGAGAAAGCATATTAAACGATATGGGTACTCAACAAACTAATCTTGAAAATGATTTAACAAGTTTTGTTGAAGAACCAGTACATATTTCATCTGCTCAATCATTCAGTAAAGGAGTGACACAAGGATTACATCCAACAAATTTATTAATAGGTTTAGCTACTGATAAAATTTCAGAAGGAATATTAAAATCTTATGTTGATCCGAATATTGGAAAACAGCCAGAATTATTAAGGACAACCGAGAAGGGTTTATTAAGCGGAGGGTTAGCAAGTTTTATTACTGGTGGGGCTCTATTACCAGAAGCAGCAGCAGGGGGTGTTGGCTACCTAACAGGTGATTTAGCAGCACGGGGAACATATGCTGGATTACGAGCATTAGGAGCAGGACAAGAAGCATCAGTAGCTACTGCTGATGTGACTGCAGGTGCTGTTGGTGGGGCGAGTGCCGTAGCCACTGGTAGTCTATTAAGTGGATTATTAGCGGGAGGTACTGCCGCAGCAGAAGGTGCTGAATTAGGTGCAGCGGTTGGTCCAGTTGGTATTGCTGTGGGGGCAGGTGTAGGGGCATTGATCGGTTTAGGGTCATACTTTTATTCAAGGTTTAAACACAGTTAAATAAAATATATTGTTATATTATGAAGATTACAAATAATCAAATATCAAAAAGATTTATAAATGGATTATCCAAATATGATCTAACTTTGGATGATTTGAAAAATTTTTATTATATTGGAAATGACAAAGATGTAAATTTTAAAAATAATATAATACATGAATCTTATTGTATATGTGGACATAGGATAAAATGTAATAATTATATAACAGATGGAAATATAATATTAGTAATTGGTTTATCTTGTATTCAAAAATTTTTACCATATAAGAAACAAAGATTATGTCCTGAATGTAAGAATCCTACAAGAAACCGTATAAGAACAACATTATGTAATAAATGCAAAGTAAAAACTAAAGAAACAATAGGAACTTTTATAATAACATTCTAATTAATAAATAAAAGTAATATCATTTTTTAAATTCATTTTAAAACAATAATAATAACAATCAAAATTACATCCATTAGGTTTTATTGATTTATCTATAACACCATCTACATATTTAATAAAATTAATTCTTTTCTTAGGAATAATGATTTGAATTTTATCATTATCTTTCATAAAATCTTTAAAATATTTAGTACTGAGTTTTCCAGTAGGCATTAATAATATAAATGGTTTATTTAACTTTTTTAATTTAATAAAAATATCATTACATTTATCAAATGGTGGATTATCTATGATTAAATCATATTCTGGTGTATATGTGAAAAAATCTTTATCTTGATGTATAATATCATACCCCATATTTTTAAATATATTTTTTTGATTGCCATCTCCATAGAATGGAGACCATATTATTTTATTATCTGGAATAAATGATTCAATATCTTCCCAAGCGTGAGTTGGTGTCATGTAATCGGAATGTTTTGAAAAAGATTTTTTATATACAGTCCAGCTCATATAAAATATAATAATATATTAATTTTAATATAATTACATTATAATTACATATAAATTACATATAATGTGCCCCTGATAAACGGTTTTAATACAATATAATTTAAATTATACGATTAAATAACTTATGAATAGTGAAAATTACATTATAATTAAATTTTTGTTATAATTTATTTATATTTTAATTAAATATATATTTTTATAGTTCAATTTCATAATAATTATGTTTATTTTTTTTGCATTTTAAATAATCTTTATCTTCTTTATTAATACTTTCAATTTTAAATTCTTCTTCTTTCCACTCATTATGAATAATTTTAATATATTTATTTTTATTCAAACCATTATTTAATTTTTTGAATCTAATTTTTATATAAAATTTATTTGAATAATGACCTTTATATATGTTATTAATATATTCTTCACATTTTAATTTAATTTTATAATTTTGAGATTCTGTAAAATTTAATTGTTTATCAGAATTTAATAATTTAATTTCAATATCATCTTCTGTTTTTGGTATATATACATCATTTATAATTTGTCTATTTAAAAATTCATCAATAATATCTTCTTCTGTTGATACTTTATTAATAAATGTATCAATAATATCATCATAATCAATTAATGGTATTAAATTTTTTGTTATTTTTTATATAATAGATTTTGATGTATGAATTAATTGTGGTTTTTGTGGTTCATTAAACTTATCATTAATTTTATTAATAAGTGTCAGTGGGTTGATATCAAAATTATCAATAAAATATTGTTTATTTAAATGTGTTGTATCATCTCTTAGTAAAAATTCTAAACTATTTACTAATCGCTCTTTGCATAATTCAAAATGTGTATCTAATTGTGATTTCTTATGGCATTTACAACCACAGCAGCCACATCTATAAGAATATTTTTCATAATTATCATTATTACATCCATATTTATAAGATTTATCCATATCAAGTTTCATATTGGTTATTTTAACCATTTCTATATGTTATATATATTATTGTTTTTAAATGGTTTATATATATATATAAGAGATATAAGAATATTTTTTTTATTATATTAATCTGACATTTGTTCTTTGATTTCATCATTTTTTTTTGCATCTGTTTTTATGGTTGAATTATATACATTATAACTCTTCATTATAGTGCTTAATGATGTACCTCTAGAATTAACTAATAATTCAAGTTTATTAAAATTCTTTGTATCTAATAAATATTTTACTAATATTTTAAATATCTTTGTTTCGCCGAGACCATCGATAGTAAGACTTATTACCTTATCATTAAAACTATTTAATTTTAATTTATCTCCATTTTTTTTAGGCAATATATAAGTATTATCTTTTATTTTCATTTTATTTAATTCTTCTTTAAATTTTTTATCTTTTATTTCAATTGATTTAGATCCAATTGATTTATCGTTTTTATACTCATTAATTATTAATTTTATATTATTATTATTATGTAATAAATAATTTTCGTCTTTTTGATTATCGGGTAATTTATTTACATATAATAAATTTAAATCTTTATTTCTCAACCCGTAAGTAATTAATAAATAATTTAATATATATCTAATACCATTTAATTCATTTAATTTTTGTATTATATTTTCATAACTAGGTAATTCATTTTTTGAATCAGATAAATTTTCTTTCCGTAATTTGATTATTTCATTTCTTAAATCATTTCTAAATTTAATTAATTTATCAGTTTCTAAATCATTATCTCTGCGAACTAATATAATCATGTTTAAATATAAAGATTTAGTATTAGGGTTATTATATAATTCATTTAATTTTTTTATTATTATGTGTTGTTTTGTAGTAATATTAAATGGTAATGTTTTACCAGTTTGCATGTAAGTTTTTTTAGTCTGTTCTGATATTTTATCTTGTTTATTTATATAATCTTTGATTAAATCAGAATTTATATTTTTTGACATTTATATAATATAATAACATTTTAATTTCAAATTAATTATTTAATTATATTTTAAATTATCCTGTACTTGGGTCACCTGCTACTGGTTGCTTTTTTAAATATTTATCTAATTTCTTTTTTATTGATTTTTTCTTATCTTCTTTTGATAATTCATTAACCTTATTAGCGTATTGTTTAGAAT
>JAAHTH010002477.1_pt2 | contig 11157 bp, 5 predicted proteins | sample 6116091 | NCBI WGS metagenome assembly JAAHTH01 (sample SAMN13939990, study PRJNA603662) | sponge metagenome | isolation source: marine sponge | host: Mycale hentscheli | place: New Zealand | collected 2006
TGAAGAAACTGAAGAAGTTGAAGAAGAAGATATGGAAGTTGAAATGGAAACTGAAACTGAAGAAGAAGATCTAGATATCGAGGATATGTCTGAAGAAGATCTAAAATCATTCATTGAAGACGTTATTGCTGATATGGTTGAAGCTGGTGAATTAGAAGCTGGTGAATCAACTGAAGAAGTAGAAGTTGAAGATGAAGAGATGGAAGATGAATTAGAAGTTGAAGAAACTGATGATGAATTGGAAGTTGAAGTTGAAGAGGAAGAAGAAGAAGTGAACATTGATGAACTTCTTGCTGAAATCGATTCTATGGAAGAAGGTGAAGAAATTGAAGAAGCTGATGAAGCTGATTTAGATGAAGAACTTACTGAAGTAGAAGAAGAAACACTTGATGAAGAAAAAGGATACGAAGAATTAGAAGAAATTTTCGGATTCGGTAAAAAAGGATCAGGTGGAACTAAGTTCGTTAAAGATTTCATTGAAGCAAATGATGATGCTATTGAAGCAGCAGCAGGTGACGAAGATGAAATGAAGAAAATTATTGCTAAATTCTACAACGAAAATGTACGTGGAATGGATGGATCAGCTCTTAGAAGCGATATATCTGTTTTAAGACTTGCATTGGGTATGGGTGAGCTAGGTGGTAAATCTTCACGTGCTTCTCAACTTGAATCTGATTTATCTGAAGCGATTGAAACTATCGAAACATTGAAATCAGAAATCAATGAAGTTAATTTGTTAAATGCTAAATTGCTTTACACAAATAAAATCTTCAAAGGTAAAAACTTGACTGAAAGTCAAAAAGTAAAAGTGCTTAACACTTTTGATAAAGCTACAACAGTAAAAGAAGTTAAACTTGTATTTGAAACTCTTAATGAGGGTGTTAAAACAAACAAGAAAACAATTTCAGAAAACCTAGGTAGTGCTTCAAAAGCAATGGGTACAAGTAAAAAACCAATAATTGAAGCTAACGATGCATTCTCACGTATGAGAGAAATTGCATTCTATAGCGCAAAACACTAATTTTAAAAACAAAAACAAAAAATGTCAAATTTAAATTCACTTTTAGAAAGTTCTGCTGACGGCTGGAAAAGCATGCAGAACGAAGGAGCTCGTATCGCGAGCAAATGGGGAAAAACAGGTTTGTTGGAAGGTATGGATACTGAAATCGACAAAAACAGCATGGCCTTGATCCTTGAAAACCAAGCTAAACAATTGGTTACTGAAGCATCAACTAACGGAACAACCGGAGGTAGCTTCTCAGCTGGAGACGGCGCACAATGGGCAGGAGTTGCTCTTCCATTGGTAAGAAAAGTATTTGGATCTCTTTCAACTAAAGAATTCATGTCAGTTCAGCCAATGAACCTTCCTTCAGGTCTAGTTTTCTTCTTGGATTTCCAATATGGAGATGCTAAGAAATTGAACTTCGGAGGTAGCGATACTGTTTACGGACAGAACGCATCTTTGTACGGTAACACAGAAACAGCAGCAGGTGGTCTTTACGGAGCTGGTCGTTTTGGTTACTCAATCAACCAATTCTCATCTTCAGCTGCTTATACTACAGCTTCTGCTACATGGGCAACTGTAAATTACGATGCTGAACTTTCAGCTTCTGTAGCTGCTGGTGATCTTCACACAGTAACTGTTGTTGGACCTACAAACTTCGATACTAAAGGAGTTAGAGCATTTGGATTTAGCGCTTCTGCTGCTGATTCTTCATTCTTGCTTCCAGAATACACTTCAACTGACGGAACAAACGTTACTTTCGTTTTCGCTTCAGGTTCAGGTATTGATAGTGGTGCTGATGGAACAACTTTCTACAACGTACAACCAGTTGATAACAACAGAGGTGATTTCGAAGATGCTGCTGGTGCAGGTCGTCCAAACGCTAACTCTACTTCTGCTGATGCACTTGCTATTCCAGAAATCAATGTTAAATTGAAATCAGAAGCAATCGTTGCTAAAACACGTAAACTGAAAGCTCAGTGGACTCCAGAATTCGCTCAAGATTTGAACGCATACCAATCTTTGGATGCTGAAGCTGAATTGACTTCAATCATGAGTGAGTACATTTCTTTGGAAATCGATTTGGAAAACCTTGATATGTTGATCCAAGATGCATCTGCTGCAGATGAGCACTGGTCAGCTGTTAACAACCGTTCTTTGAATGCTGGTCGTACAGGATTTGATGATCTAGGTTTCTTCAACACACAAGGACAATGGTTCCAAACTTTGGGAACTAAAATGCAAAAGGTATCTAACAAGATTCACCAAAAGACTCTTAGAGGTGGTGCTAACTTTATCGTAGTATCTCCATCAGTTGCAACTATCTTAGAATCAATCCCAGGATTTGCTTCTTCATCAGATGGTGATGCTGCTAAAGGATCTTACGCATTCGGTATCCAAAAAGCTGGACAACTTAATAACCGTTACACAGTTTATAAGAATCCTTATATGACTGAAAACGTAGTATTGATGGGTTACAGAGGATCTCAATTCTTGGAAACAGGTGCTGTATTTGCTCCATACGTTCCATTAATCATGACTCCAATGGTATACGATCCAGAAACATTTACACCACGTAAAGGTCTATTGACACGTTACGCTAAGAAAATGATCCGCCCAGAATTTTACGGACGTATCTTCATTAGCGATTTAAACGCGGTCTAGGCTCATCAGGTACCTCACTAATGGGTCTCCAAACTGAATTTGGGGACTGGATTTATGATGAATCCAACAACCGGATTTACCGAGGATGACAAAAAGGGGAGAATCTTATGATTCTCCCCATTTTTTATTCATATTTATAACATGAATATAAATTAACAAAACACACATGCCTAAAGTATCACAACTTCCCATAATTTCAAGGGAACAATTAACACAAGATGACAGGTTTTTATTAAATAATGGTAGTACTACTTCAACAGTTACAGCAGAAGTACTATCTGGTAAAATAGGTAGTGGATATTCTAATACAGGTGCTTTTAAAGGGAAACCCCTTGACAACAACTATGTTTGGGAAGCAGGAGAAGGTATTAGATATTCAGCAATTGATAGTGAGAATGGTGTTTGGAAAGTATTTTCCTTAGACAATGATGTACATAATGCAGTAGACCAACCTTATTGGTCAGTTCCAGATGTTTCTGGGTTACCTAATGTAGGTTTATTTAATGGTTACGCATTACCAATTGGAGTAGATTCGCTATTTGACTTCACTGCATCATTTGACACAACATACCCAACTATAAATGATTTTGCTGCTAATCCAGCATCAGCAGGTTCCCAAACTAGTTTCCAATATTTTAGTGGGTCTGAAGGAAGAATAGATTTAAGTGGTCTCCAATATGGTGATCAATTAAGAGTTAGATTTGCATTCAATGCAATCCCTCAGGTTGCTAATACAACATTAGAACCAGCATTGTGGTATTCAAATAGGAATACTGATAACAAAGAAACATTTTCATTTCCCTTAACAACAAGTCCAATATTTTTTGGTCAAGGAACAGCAGGACAAACCATCCTGAATAGAGTTGAATTATCAGCTTGGGTTATATCAAATGAGGATGTTAATTCACTTTCACTTCCAGCAATTAAAGCAAACAACCCCATAACAATTCAACCACTGGATATGTTTGTAACTATAATTAGATAAATCCTATAAAACGATATGCTATGGATTTAGAAAAACTACTCTCAGATTATATAACAGATTATCCAATATTGAGTACTTTAGTGATTTTCACCTCAATCACTATGGTAATATTTAAAGAAGTAATAAAAAATTATTTTTTCTCCTTTAAACGAACTTCAAACTATAACTCATCAAAAATAAGTGCCCTAAGACACCATGATGTGTTTAATACATTAGAAAGAACTAAAAAAGACATAAAAAATATACAATTTTTTAAACATGGTGAAATAGATAAAAATCAAACAAAAATGGGTATTGACTTTGCAAATAGTAAGGTAGATGTTTGTTCTAAAAGAATGTATGAAATCTTAGAAGATGATTTAATTAATTTACCAAAAGATGAATTACGTAGTAAAATAGTTCAATTCCAAGTAGATATCCATAATGAATATATAGAAGATATTAAAATTAATTGGATAAGTAGAGGGATTAACCCAAATGATGTTGACTATGTAATTACATTATTTGAAAGATTTAGAAGGGATGTATTAACTGCATTCGAATACAGAATTAATTCAATATTTGGTAGTACATATCATGCTGACAATTTTGAAAGGATGTTAGCTATTTTAGAAATGTGGTCAATGGGTATTGATTTACTTCCTAAAGATATGAAAGAAACTTTTGAAACCATGAATGGAAAATTCAGTAAAATAAAATATAAATAGAAATGGCAATTATAGTAAAAAGAGATGATAGGGCAAATGCCGTAATATTTGAGGGTTCTACTCTACCTTCCTATTGGAATGGGCTTTTAACAGCCTCACTTTCAAGTGGGTCAACAGATAGAATAGACATTATCAATACTGCAGGAACCTCAGGTTCTTGGGATGATGTCAATGCTGAAAAAGCTTATGAATATTATGAAGTAGAATATACTTTATTTAGAGATGCTGATAATGGAGTATTTACAAATGCTACAGAAGCAATTAATCATATTAATTTAACAGCAAACCAACACTCCCCACTTTCAGGATTTGAGACTATTGCAACAGGTAATAGAACATCAACTGAAACTTATAATCTCACTTCTTCAGCAGAAGTAGCAACACTTGTAGAATTTACAGGTAGTAATTCAAATTATAACACTTTTGTTAGTGCCGATATTACTAAAATTTATAACACTAGTTCATTTACATTTAACTTTGATCAACTTGTATCACAAGATTCAGTTAATATTACAATAGAATATTTAGTAAATACAGACGTTGCAGACTCAGGACATGAGTTAGAACTAAGATTCACAAATAACTCAGGACTTAATTATTCTATTTCAACTACTCAAACTCAAGTACAATCAGCAGCAGAAGATGTAGAATATTTAACTTCAATCCCATTTTATATTGGAGATGATTTAGCAATAAATGGAGCTAATTCAGGGTCAGCTCAATTATATTTTAACCCTGATGAAGACTCAACAATTAAAATTAAAAACATAACAACCTTTTTAACACGATAAAAATAAACAATGGCAAATATTAAAATATACAGAGATGATGCTGCTGGAGTAGTATACTTTGAAAACTCAACTGTTAATCCTGCCCCAGTAAATGTGTGTGTTGCTACAGAAGTAGCAGGTGAAGATAACAGGATAAAAATAGAAAGAACTGATAAGTTTATCAAAGGTACTAATGACTTTAGAGTATTATTTAAAAGATTGAATTTTACTCGTATCCGAGATATAAATGACAATTCTTTTGCTACTAGAGAAGATGCAATTAATTATTTAACTGCTCAATTTTCTCAAGCAGCCCCAGTTGATGTTAATGCTTCTTACTTAGGAGTATGGGATGCAGGAACAAATAACCCAGATATTGTTGCTTTAACCCCAGAAAATGGAGATTGGTTTTATGTTACAGCAACTGGTAGTATTGATCCAAATGGTGATGGTACTGCAACAGGTTCAATAGATTATAGAGTAGATGATATTGTAAAATATTGTGACCAACCAAGTTTTACAGGATGGCAATATATCCCAAATGAAACTGTAAGAGTAGATGAATTAGATAACACATTAAATGGTATTATTAATAATTCATCTTTAACTCAATATGATATCCATATAAACTCATCATATACAGGTTCAGAAAATTTAGGTACAGCTATTAAGCCATATACTGACATACAACAAGCAATAAATGCTTCTACTAGCGGTAACACAATTCTACTAGATGGTAATTTCACAATTACAGCTTCTATAGAATTACCAACAGATAAAATGTTACATTTTTATGGTGCAGGTGAAACAACAATAGGATACTCTTCCTTTAGCCCATTAAATGGAAATATTTTCCACAGAACCTCAGGAGATTCAACTCAAGGATTTTTATTTGAAGACTTAACATTCAAAAATGCTGGTGGTTATGGATTACACATAGAAGAATCAGACCATATTTATGTAATAGATTGTACTTTTAATACAAATGGTTGGAATGGAACAGGATTATCAACCTCCCTACCAGAATCAGGAAGTACTTTAGGGTATGATTCATCCCAAGCAGATCTCCTTACATTTGGGTCAGGATCAAATGTGTCTGATGGTGGAGCTTTAAAAATTTCAAATACTAAAAATGTTCAAATTATTGGATGTACTGCTCAAGCTAACTTTAGAGGATTTAAAGTAGAAGATTGTGGTGTTGGAGGTAATATATTCATTACTAGAAATGTTGCAAGTGGTAACATTGAATCTGGGATTTATCTAGCAGCAAGTACTTTAAAAGGTACTCAAAATGCTACTATAATGATGAACTTTGCAGGTTATAACTCAAACAATGGTTTACTAGTTGTAGGAGGTATTAACAATAAATTTTCACAAAACGAAGTAACAGGTAACTGGAATGGAGGATTTGTAAGTTGGGGTGCTGCTAATACAACAGTTAGAGATAGTGGATTCTATGATAATAACAGAAGTGCTTATAATGGTATTGGAGCTGATGGAGATGCTGATGCATCAATCTTAATAAATGACTCATACTCTTATTTAGAAACCCACTTCCACTTAAACCCATCAGCAAGGTTTATCACTGAAATATTAGGATGTCAAATCCAAAATACAGGTTTAGGAAGTAACACAGAAAAGATTGGTGTGGCTCTAACAGCAGGTATGGGAAACATCCCTGATAATGATAAAAACATTGTTAGAATAGATGATTGTGGTTTCATAGCTCAAGATTATGCAATAGATTTTAGTGCTTGTGATATTACAAACCTAAGAGTTTCTTTAGGAGACAACACATATGAAGGAACAGGTCAATTTGCAGTAAAGACTCCACTAGTTGGGGATTATGCTGAACTTCCTTATTCAAGTCATGTAACAGATGTAAATGCTGTAGACATAGTAACAGATGTTCTTAGACAAAGTGTAACATTGTGTGAAGGAGTAGGTGGGAATGTTATAAACATTTACAAAATTAATGAACTTCAATCATATGTTAATGGTGGAAATAAAATAACAATAATCCAAAGAGGAAGTGATAGAATTCAATTAAGAAGCCTAGCTTTATCTGAAATAACCATAAATGGTGAATCAGCAGGAAACACAATCACAGCTGCAAATGATAATTTAAATGCTGCCTTCCAACTCACATTAGAACAATATCAAGGAGTTATAGTTACCCCTTTACTTGATGCTCTAACTCCAATAAGTGGGTATAATTCACCTTTAGTAGGTTCATTAGTAGGAGATGATTTATCAAATGGAGGTGTAGTACAAACAACTGATGTTACTACTTCAGGATCCAGAATATTTATTTCTTCTGGTTCAATAACAGTAGGTACTACTTTTGGATTCCTTGTTGGGAATACAATTTCAACAACCCCAACATCAACAGATTGGGAATTTTCAATTGCTATAGATGAAACTGGATCTTTAACATTTAGTAATAATGATGGATCAATAAGTAATGATGTATTACAATTAGGTACAGTAGCAGGAGAAACTTGGGATTCACATATCATAATAGATTTACAATCAAATGGAACAACCCTTGACTTTGCAACAAGTAACTTATTAACAACTGCTTCTCTATTACCATCAGATGCTACAACATATAGCGTTGAAATCACTTCAGGATCATATAATTTAACATTCTTTAACCAAGCAGCTTCAGGAACTATTGAAATTCCAGCTGATGAAGAAGTATTAGAAGGAGATGCACCCGTAGGATTAGCTTATTATTATATAGAAAGCCCAAATGGGGTATTCCATTATCCTCTATTTACAGATTTATCTCAAGCACAATATGAAGATAATAGGGTAGGAGGACCAGGTTCAGGATCATCATATACTTTTGTAGATGACTTGAGTAGTCAAGGAACATGGTATGCACCAGATACTTCATATAGCGGAAGTGTTGCATCTGCCCCAGTAAATGGAACTCCAACAGGTGTTATTTGGAATGAAATACCAAATGGAGCAGATGAAAATTTTGCACCAACAGCATTATCTCCATTTACATCTTCTTTAGATGAACTTACTGCCTTAAACCAACAAATTCACCCCATAGGAGCTACTTGGACTACTACAATTGCAAATGGTCCATCTTGGATAACATTAAATGGACAAAGTAATTTAGTAGGAACAGCCCCAGAAGTTGATGGTGATTCTACTAACTATCCAAAAGATAGCTACACTTTAGATGTAATAAGAACAAATGATTATGGTAGTTCTACCTCAACTATTAGAGTTGAAGTAACTAACCTAACCCCACTATTATCCCTTCCAGGCACAATACATACTGGTTCTGCTATTGCAGGTGCTGGAAATAATAATGCTGGTCTTGTATACACAGGTCCTACCTCAACATCAGGTCAATTTGTATACGATATAGATACACTTGGAGATGGGGATTCAATTGAGTGGTACCATCAAGAACAATTCTTAGGTTTTGGTATAGTTTCAAGTGGTGTTGATAAAACTACAAATATTTTAGATAGAAATAGTGCACCTGGTACACGATGGGATTTATTAGCTCCATTTACAGGTACTCCTACTAATGCTCAAGGTCAAAACTTTGGTAATGTATATGGTATGGTAGGATTAATACCAGTAGGATGGGATGATAACACAAACCCTCAAGCAATTCCTACACGCCCAGTTTATTCTACCACTGATGTATGGAAATTATATAATAATTCTGGAACAATTGAATTGTCACTTAATGGTACCTTATTTAGAAGTAGTTCTGCTACATATACAGATCCTACTATTACATTTGCAACTCCAGCATTCTTAACAGATGCTACTTTACCTATTCCTACATTTAATAAAACAGAAAATGGAGCAGCAGCACCTTCAGGGTTTACATTAACCCATGGTACTATGGATACATCTTTCCTATTAAATGGAGATTCTGTAGCAACATTAGACAATTTAACTTTATCCCCAGGAAAAAGGTTAATTATACCTAATACATGGATTAACTCTAATGTACTACCTCATATAGATGGAGCAAGTGGAGAAGATAATAAAGTCTTCATAGGAACCCCAAAACCAACAGCAAGTTGGGGATCAGTTGATATAAGTGATTTCTATTCAGTACATAGAGTAGAAAACCAAACATCAAATCTAACAAAATTAACCCAATATTACGCTGGACCTTCTCCAGTATCTAGTGATACTAATGTTAATAGTGACACTGATGTTTTATATAACCTAGCAATTGAAAATACTAAGGGAGGAGATTTAGTTGTTATGAGATCATTAGATTCAAATCCTTCATTAACTACAGAACCTGTAGAAGGAGGAACATTTGGTCAAATTAATACCTTCATAACCGCAAGTGATATTGTAGGAACTGGATCTTTAGATTTAGCAATAGCTACTAGAGGAACAGAAACCAGAGTAAACTTAACTACATCTGGATTATCTGTAATAGACGCACCATTACCATCAAGTCATTTTAACGTAACAGAAGATACATTCTCTCTACCATTATTTAATGGAGCTTCAGGAACAACATTAACTCTAAATGCAGGACAAACATATAAGTTCTGGTTGGATGATAGTTCAATCGAATCAACAGATACTTTATCTTTTGTATTAGTAAGCGATGATAGTGCTTATACAACAGGAGTAACAACAGTAGGAACACCTGGAACATTTGGGGCATATGTAGAATTTGCAATCCCATCAGATGTACCACCTGTAAAATTCAAATGGGTAAGCACAGGTTCAGGAACAACCTATATTATTCCAACAATAGCAGGATCAACCTATACTGCAAGCATAACAGGTATAGATTTAGAAGGTCCAGCTGCTAATCAAACTGGTACAAACATAGCAAATAATGGCGACTATGGTTGGGCTTCAATTCAAGAAACTTTAGCAGCTGGTGAACGGCTTGTAATGGATAACGCATTCTTTACAGACCTACTCGGTGAAATGGGAGACCAGTATGAAATACGTATCGGTTTAAAAGGTACCAACTGGGCAAATACATCTCAGTCTACTCTATCCAATAGTGCAGTTACCGGTGAAGTTTTTAGAGGTAATATTCAACTCAGGATATATAGATCATCTTCCAATAACATATACCTAGAAATACTTAAACCAGGAAATTATTACAACTCAATGCTCGTTAACACAGTAGGTTATCACAATACAGTATGTGGTTTTATTGAATTAACCTCAAGCGGTGATAACATTCGATTCGGTTTCGGTAGAAATGGCCTCAACAATATTGCTCAAGGTGATGAATCTACTAAAACTTACAGCGATTGGAGTAGTTACAAAGGAGAAACAGGTGACCAGAGTTACGGTATATCCAGTATAGACGTAATGTTTTTAGTCACAGACCTCTTTAATGAAGACAACGACGACTATGACGGTGCAAATGTTGATTGGACTAACCTTTCAGAGGTATCTACACCAACCGCTCCTACTATTTTAACATCCTGGACTAAAGCACTTGACTTCTCAGGAGGTAATGAACACGTTAAACAAGTAAGCAGTGATGTAAATTACAACCCTTTGAGAATGAACAACTTATCAACTCAAATTCCTGTTAATGCCAATAGTGGTAAAACTACTAATGATACTAATGCAAGACCTTGGGCTACTGCTATAGTATTCAAATCTGATGGTAACAACAGTAACCAACATATCTGGAATAGTGGTGAAGGAGCTTCTACAAATAACGACAATATCTATTTAAGAGTAGATGCGTCAGGTAACTTATACTTCGGATGGGGTCGTGAAGGTGTGGGATATAATGAGTGTAGGATTGCACAGAGTATTTCATCATCTAACTGGTATGGTGTTTATATAGCTCATAAAGGTTATAGAGCCTCTGCCGCAGCCGCTACATCAACCAACTTGCCTTTAGGTTTTGATATTAGATTAATGTCTTCTGCTGATTCATTTAACGCAGTAGGTTCTGACTTATCTGTATCAGGTAATTGGACATCTACAGGAGCAAGAATGGATAGAGCTGTTACAGGTGATTTTACTATAGGTGGTAGAGGT
>JAAHTH010003315.1_pt1 | contig 11155 bp, 12 predicted proteins | sample 6116091 | NCBI WGS metagenome assembly JAAHTH01 (sample SAMN13939990, study PRJNA603662) | sponge metagenome | isolation source: marine sponge | host: Mycale hentscheli | place: New Zealand | collected 2006
TATATAATAGATTTAATTAATATTTATTTGATTTTTAAATTGTAGCTCTACGTCTTATATTAGCTAACTGATTTTGACTATCTGTCATTTCATCTGTAAGTACATAAGCTCTAAGTGCTTGTGTAGGTTGTCCACCTGTTAATTCAAAAGCTCCTGACATCATTTGAGGTGCTGGAGTTGCAGGTGTAGAAGGAACACTACCACCTCCTCCTGGAACTGAACCTAATACTGTTCTTGCTTGATTAACTGCACCTAATATAGAAGCAACTTGACTAGCATAAAATATAGGAAATGCAAAAGCAGCCGAAGGACCCATAGCTAGTGATGCTTTTTGTGCTACATTTAATCCTTGCATATATGCTACTGCTGTATTTGTTGCTATTTCTGCTATTGCTAATGCTTTTGCAGCTGAACTTCCTTCTTCCATTAATTGACTTAATTGTCCTATTGATTGTCCTAGAGCATTATTAATAGCCATTTTAGCTTGAAATAAGTTTTGTTCTAATTGTAGTTCAGTATCATATCTTTTTTGTAATTCATTTGCTCTTTCTATTTTTTTTTGATCTTCTGCATCTGCTCTAGCTTGTTCATCAGCAGAAATTTGAGCTTTAATAGCATTAATTTTATTATTTAATTCTATTTGCTTTGTTGCACTTTCTTGTTGGATGTTAAATAATGCTATTTCTTTTTCTGCTAGTGCATCTAAATCTTCTTCTTTACTTTTTGAAATAGTATTTAATTCTTTTTGTATTGCTACTGCTTCTTTAGCATTTGTAACTCTTGCATCTAATAACTTTTGTTCCATTTGAAATGCAACTTTTGCATTTGCTAGTCTTACCCCTTCTTCTTTAGTAACATCTTCTGCAATTAATTTCAACTCCTCAATTTTAGCTCTTTTCTCTGCAGTCTCTACATTTAAAGCTCTTTCAGCATCAACTAATTTATTAGTACGCTCTGTTAAAGCTGTTGTAGCAGTTACTTCTTCTTTTATTTCTTTAGTTATACCTCTAAAAGCATTTGCAATGTCTGTTATTGTTGTAAGTAAACTTTGATTAAATACTTTAGATAATGTCTCTCCTACTTTAGAAACTCTATCTCTTAATACGTTAAATGTAGCATTAACTCCTGACATTATAACTTTCAGCTTTTCTGCACCTTTTTCTGTTTGAGTAAAATAAGTAACTAAAGAACCTAAAGCAATAACTAATGCACCAATACCTGTACTCATTAATCCTGCTTTTAAAGTTGCAAATGATGCTTTTGCAGCTCTACCCATTGAAACAAAACCAGCTTTTACATCATTTAAAGAAACACCCATAACTTTAAATTCACTAGCTAAAGAACTTGCATCTTGTGATACTTCTCCTATATTTGATTTTACTTCTGCTTCTAATATTACTTTATCTGCCATATCTATTGTTTTAAAGTGCTACACCTGTTTTAATTTGTGTGAATGTTATATTACTTGCCCATTCTATTGTTTGGTCTGTATCTCCTCTTACCTCTATTATAAAATCAGTACCATTAAATGTAGCTGTTGGTCTCCAATTAGTATGATTACCAGAGCCCTTAATAGTATCTCTTTCTCTTTCTATACTTAACGTACCTGACTTATTAATTACTACTCCTCTTTCTACCCAACTTAAAAAGTCTCCAGCATTACCTGTTCCTGTGCCACCTACTCTTACTGCTAAAACATCTGCGTGAAAATACATAGCAGTATTCTCAGGAATAGTAAAATAATTATCTGTAATGTTATTCAAGTATGAATCTACTGTACCACCTGCTGTTGTCTGTACTCCATACATTAATTGAATACTTTGTCTCTCAGCTAAATTGTCTGTTGGAGCATTACCCCCTAAGACTATTGAGTTATCAGCTGTAACCTCTCCTAAAGTACCATAAACGCTAGAATTATTGATACTATTAGCTATTTGATTTTTATTACCTACTACAATGTTGTTTCTTGATAAACCATTTACAGTATTATTCTCTCCTATTATATAAGTGTTGTTAGTACCTGTTCTAGTTACATTATTTTTACCACTTACAGTATTATTTACATTAGCAAAATTAGAATCTAATGAAGTATTTAAAACAAAAGCATTACAAGTACCGTTTTCTCTATTATAAGTATAACCATAAGCTTCACATTGTTGTTGATTAGGAACTACGTCATTAGTTCCATCAGTAAAGGTTACTATTCCTAATGATGAAACCTCACTTGGTTTAACAGGATAATCTTGTAAAAATGGTATTGTTCTTGCTTTTGACATTATGTAATAAGTATAAATTCAACAGTTGCTAAATCGTTCGGTTTGTATTCTATTTTATTTACTCTAAATTCTCTGTTCTTAATAAAGACAGTATCAAAGAAATTAAAGCTATTTATATCTCCAGGAGTTATGTTTACTTTTAGAGTCATAGTCCTTGTATCAGGATTATAAAGCTCATTAAAATAAGGTAACCAATATAGATTGAATAAATTAAATGCAGTTGTTCCTATATTTGTAACAGTTTGATTAGTTTCAAAATTAAAATCTCTTGATGATCCTACTGTTGGTATTTCTGTAAAATGACTAAATTGTAAAAATTGAGTTTGATTTTCACTTGACAATCCATTTTGTGCTGGTATATAATAAGTAACTCCATTTTGTAAAGTCTTAATTCCATTGTTATACATTATTCTAGGTAAATTATCAAAACCTTCAAATTCAGTAGCATTATCATTAGCTGTAAATATTGCTGGAGTAACAAAATCATTAAATTGTTCAAATAATGGTTTAGGTATTGTAGTAGCAAATGGTTCAGCTATTATTTCTTTTTCTCCTTCTAATATAGTAAAACCTGAAGCATCAAACTCTTTACTACCATATAAAGAGCCACTTGTTGTTTCTTTGTATAATTTAAAAGTTTGGTCTTCATCATCTTCTACAAATTTAAAGATAGTATTCTTGTTTAAATCAGTCAAAGGTGTAAGTTTCATTTCAGATATATCTATCTTATCAGTCCAATCTAATGAAGTGCTATTATCATTATCTATAAACATATCTCCATAAGGTTCTATCAAAATGTTGTTAGGATTTGACTTGTCAGGTACAGATACTAAATTAAACATAGTCATTATACCTTTTAAGAACTCCCACTGTCCTAATTCTCCTCTTAATGTTTCTACTAATGTTTCTGATGTTATTGCAGCTGTATTTATACTAAAATTAACTATTGACGTAGGTGTTGTGCTAGTTTCCATCATTCTTACAACAGGAGAAGCTGATGGATTACTATTTTTAAATTGTGCTTGTAATGTGTCTCCTGATAAAAGTATTTCATTAAAACTAAATACAAAATCAGAATATGAAGAAGGAGAAATAGTTAAAGTTTGTGTTGCTATAACTGTCGTATTTTTAAGCCATTGACATTCAACAGTCTGTGTTGCTGATGCTGAAGTATTTTCAATTCTGTAAGTTCCTGACATATTGTAGTTTTCTCCATCTACTGCTGCTGTAATAATATTTGTAGTTGTATTATAACTACTAGGTAATTGATTAGTATTACCAAATGGATTAGGAAATAACACTAAATTGTTGAAACTACCTATACCTGCTAATACTGTTGGATTGATTGTTCCTGATATTATTTTTGCCCAAATACCTGAGAAATTATTTACATTAGTTATAGTAGGAGTAGTAGCACCACCCCAATTAAAGTCCATAAATAAATTTAAAAAGTCAGCAGTATCAAAAAAATCACTTGTAAAACTAAATGGAGTATCATCAAATATCTTTTCAATTATATATTTAAGATTTATACAAGGTCTAAATGCTTGTTCTAATATAGCTAATTCAGGATAGTTTAATGTTGCATTATTACCTGTTGAGCCATCTGATATAATTATTTGACCTGTCCAATCTATAAAAGGATATTTTAATACATCTGTATTGTTAATTCCTAATCCAGCACTATAAGCAAAGCTAGTAGTAGGTAATGGAGATATTAATTCTAAACCTAATGCACTATTCCAACTGTTTTTAATATTATCCTTATTATACTGATGGTTTAATTCATTAAAATCTAAATCACTAATTGTCTTGTCTTTTAAAACATCTGCTAAAGCAACTACTTCAGAATATAGATTAACATTATAACTTATCTCTCCAACCTTGTCTTGTATGTCTATAAGCTTTAAATATCCTTCAAATAAAACAAAACCATCTTGCTTTAAGATACATTGAGTTTTAACGTAAGCATTAAATACTACACCATCATCTGATCTTGTTATCTCAAATATATTGTCAAAGATTTGATTGTTTCTTTTTGTTGCTGGTAAATTAAATGCTTTTGAATATGATTGTACTTTTTCAGCTACATTCTTAAAGTCATCAACACTTAAGCTTAAAGGTATATCTTCATCTTCATAAAGGTCTACTATAACCTGCCCATCTTCTAAGTTTGTATAAATTGTAGAAGGTGTTACTCCTTGTTGTTGCACTGATATATTACTAATAACTACTTCGTCTACTGTACCATTAACATAAGAAATAACTAAAGTATTAGTTAGACTTGTAGCAGTAAAAGTACCTATAATTTGAGTTTGAGCAGCTGACGTACTATTCTGTGTTACACTTCCTAATGTAGTACCATTATATATTTGAAATGCAAGAGAACCTACTGCTGTTGTTGATATGTCTACTATTATTTCATAAGTTGTTCCTACTGATAAATTAGATAGTCTTTGGTATATTCCTGAAACTGTTATTGTTGTTGTTGAATATAAAGTTAAACTTCCTAAAGTAGCACTTGGTAATGTAGGTGTTCCTAATGATGTGGTTCTAAATCTATACCAAGTATTAATTATAGATGGTGGTGCATTTGTTAAAGTTTGTAAAACAGGATTACTGATATTGGTACTATCATAACTTGGCGAAGTATTTATTGAGTTAAATTGACTACCATCTACAACAAACTCTCCTGAAGTGGTAGATATAGAATTATATTGTCCGTTAAAACTTTGTGGATATACTATTAGTTGAATACTCATTATATAGATTGTGTTCTTAATGTTTTACTTTTCTCTACTTCAAAAGTGTACTGCATTAGCTTGTCATTAGCTATTGTCTTTTTAGTAAAGCTTGATGTTGTAAGTCTTACAGGTATTACATATTGATTAAGTGCTGAATCTGTTATATCTGTTTGGTAACCTTTTAGCATATAAACTTCAGGACTATTTATAAGCTCCTCAAAGACTATTGAATCAGCTTCTGTTACAAAGTCTGTATTCATTGTTATTCTTTCTGTGGCATTGACTCTAAATGCTTTCTTACCACCTTTATAACTATCTATTCTATACTTTCCTTCATTCCAAGTACCTTCTAATTGATTATATGTAGAACCTTGTGTTGATGTGGTTCTTATAGACTTCTGAGTAAATGTGTAGTAATCCCATACTCCCCATTGATTAAGCCAAGTAAGTCGTATGCTTTCATAACCTTTTTGATTAGGACAGTTTACATATATTCTTTTCTTTTCTGTCATTTGTCCAATAGTTCCTGTTAGATAAACATCATAGTATGCTACGCTTCCAGCATTAATATAACCTCTAAATGTTGCTGATGTATTTTGTATGTTTCCAGGATAACAACCAACGTGAAGAATTTGCTTTATAGAACTTGCACCCCATAAAGCATAAGCACCATTTGCATCATTAACAGGTACAATTTCTGTACTTAATGATAAATCTGATGAATCATAATAATCAAAAGTAATATTGCTTAACAATATATATGTTGCTGAATTTTCTACTATAAAAGATAAAGTTCCATAATCACTACCATTAGCATATAAAGTGTTAGGTGCATTAGTCAAGAACTTTCTACTTGAATTACCTATTTTAAAATCTGTTAAATCATAACCAAAATTAGCATTTTGAATAGTTAATACATCTGTATAATTTAAGTAGCCATTAAATATAACAGAAGGATCTGAATTGACTGAAGTTCCTGCTGCTCTCCTTACAACATTGTCATCTTGATTTCCTGCTACATCAGTAGCACCTAGATACTCTACAAAGAATTGTAATTGCATATTTCTTACTACATTACGATTTTGTGAAAATTTATCTATTATATGTAAAGGATGTCTATCATCTGAACTTGTTGTAGTTCCTTTATATTCACTACCATCATAAGCCATATTATCAGACTTAACATAGTTTTCTATAATGTTTCTTAAATCAAATATACCTACACCTGCATTGTTAGGAGTTGTTTTGAATGTACCTATTACATCTGTTGTAGTTGCAACATTTATTACATTAGAACTTATATGAACTTCAACACCAAATTTAACTTTAGTTTCAGTTGCTACTGCTGTTGCATTAGATACTACATATATTATTTCCTGACCGACAGGTAAAAATTCATATAAAGGTGCTTGTTCTATTATTGAGTTTGCCATTAGTTTACTGTTGTTAATCCTTCTATTATATCTTCTTTTACATTTTCTAATAAGTCCTTACCAAATTGCTTTAAACCTAATCCTAAAGGTTTTTGAAAGAAGCTTATACCTTGAATACCATTTCTACCTATACTTCTAGCTATTAAAAATGATATGCTTTTTCTTGAAATAAACCTACCTTTTTTATCTCTTGGTGCTATACCTTTTTTTACTATCCACTTATCTAATACTTTACTAGAAGGTTGTGAATGGTCTTTAGCTCTTTTATAACTATAAGGGCTTGATACTGTTTTACTTTTGTAATCTTTAAAAGTTCTTTTTTTCTTTGTACCTGATACACCTTTGTCTACAAATGTACCATAGCTATCCATATAGAATTGTACTGAGAAACCATCAGATTCAGTAACTACTTTGAAAGTTATAGAGTTTTCTAAGTTTCCACCTTTACCTGCTTTTTGTAGATTACCCTTAGCTCTATTGACTACTTGCTTACCAAAGCTGTTTAAATACTTTTCTATATTGTCAGTCTTCATTATGAAAGACCTACAAATACTTCAACTCTAGCATCTGATTCTCCAACAGGTTTTACTGTTACCTTAGCAAGATTCTCTAAAGTACCAAAACTAGGAGTTGTATCTGCTTCTGCTAAAAGTATTGCTTCTGCTTGACTTAAAACGTGAGAATTACCTGGAGTAATTAATACTTGGTATAGTGTAGCAGTACCTACAAAAGCTACTTCTATATTTGCTGTTGTACTTAAGTTAGTGATTCTAAAATACTTCGTTCTATCTACATCTAAAGCACCTACTGAAGTATAAGGACTTGCTGCAAAAGAACATACAGTAGTTTCTTGTGCCGTAGTACATAATACTATTCTTTCAAATACGTCATTGATACCTGTCGTAGTTACTGAGTTTGTAGAACCTCTTAGTGAACCATTCAAGGTTACTGATTCTGATAATGTTGTTACTAAATCTGCCATAATTTTATTTTTTATCTATTTGTTTTAATTTATTAATTGCCCAATTTATTCCTGAAGCACCTCCCCAAGCATCCCACATAATACCTCCACATCCTTCTGAGTAAGGAACGTCTTTATGTTGTTGATGTCTTTTAAATGAAGCCATACGTGCTATTGTATCTCTACTTATCTTTTTTTTATCTGCTAATTGTCTTGCTCTTGTCCAGCCTACCCTAGTACCACAACTACTACCATTTTCTTCCTTATACTTAATTGCTTTCTTAGCATTGTTACTAGCTGAATCAGGATAGTCATTATAACTTTCTAAGTTAATACTTATATCTTCTAGCTTTTCTAGTACATCATCATAACTCATAGCTTGATTGTTATTTTTGGTGGTATTAATTGTATTTCTATCTTCCATATCTTAAATTTAAACATTAATAACCAGCACCCAAATTAGTAACAGGTATATCACAAGTCTGAAAGTCATTCATTACTTTAACACCTATCTGAAACACCCAACCACAACAAAGATTGTCAAACCTTTCTTGAAATGGTTCTATTGTAAATTGATCCTGTGTAAAGTATATTGGTGCATTAATATCATTAACTCCTTCAAGTGATTGTCTTGAACTATGTCTTAACATACCTATAAAGTCAGTAGCTATTTCTAAAGTCTGATTCCAAACTTCTTGCTCATTGTTCTTAGTGTTAACTAATTTAGTAAGCAATTTTTGTTGTTCAGTCTTCCAATCTTTCTTTTCACTTACCATATCCATAATAAAGATTTGAAAGTTATAGACTAACTCACTATCTCCTGTTGCTACGTTTAAAGGATTGATGTGTAATAAAGGAAACTTCTCCATCTTTTCTAAGTTAATGTCGTAGATGTCTCCAACTGATACAGTAGATATTTGTTCGTGATACTCTCCTAATCTACATAGAGTGTTTATTACGTTATTGTATGTCTTATTGCTTACTGCCATATTTTACTTTATTTTGCGACTCTAAGTCTGTTTCATAACTTAACCAAGTAAATGCTTCTAAAAGGTTAAGCTTTGTTATTTGTTCTAATTTTGAAATATCTGCATTACATAGTCTATACATTATTCCAAAGTACCCCCACTTTTCTGCGAAGGACTCACTTGCAACTGCTCCTTCATTTCCTTCAGCCGTTCCGTCAAAAATGATGGCAAAGTCAGTAACAATTCGTTCCCTAAAGTGTAAAAAAAAACCAATGCACTTTGCACTTGTTCAGCTGACATCTTCTTCATCTGTTCGGCTCGTATGCTTATATCTCCATCATACGCTTTAATTGTATAGATGTCATTCTGTTCTTCTACTATCGGTCTATACAGTATAGCCATCACTTCAGGTAAATGCTTTTCTACATCCATCTTTATCATAGTTTCTAAGTCTGACCATTCTCCTAATGTGATTGAATCTAAGTCAGGATGGAAACCATATCTTTTACCATCTATTTCAATTATCCTTTTTAAAGAACTATCTTGCTTCTGTTGTAGCTCAGCAACTTTACTCATTATAACAGCAATATCTTTTATTTCCAATTCCTTTATTAGGTTCTTAGGAATGTTAGATAATTCTTTTATAGTTTCTAAAGCTTCTTCACTTTTACTAAGTTTATGATAATCAACAAGTTTTATCCACTTTTCTAATGTTACGTCTTCCCACTTGTTAATTAACTTGAACTCTTTTACTTTTCCCTTCTTCTTAATCTTTACCTTCATATACTATATAATAGAAATTGTTGATATTTAGTTTAAAATGTTATATTTGCCAAGTTTTGATTAATAATTAGGGGAGGCATTGTGCTTCCCTTTTTTTATTGAACATAATATCTTCCAGCATTAGGATTGTCTAAATGGTAGATTACGTTATACCTTATTCCGTCTATTGCGTGGTTGTATGAATCGTGATATAATTTAGAACCTTTGTCGCTGTATATATAATTATTTAGCTCTTTAGCTATGTTAGTTGATTCAGGAGTTATTACTAAGTGATAGTCTTGCATACGTGTTATACCACTTTCAATAGTTCCTTTCTTTACAGGTTTAATGTTTACTCCTAAATGCTTTAAGTCTGCTATTAGTCTTGGCTCTGCTGAGTCTGCTATGATAAGCTTCTGTCCTACCTTGTCTAGTATTATCTGTGCTAGTTCATTTGACTTTAAACCATTCTTGTATAGATGCTCTTTAAGATATATCCTTTGTTTCTTTTTGTCTATTGCTACTTCAGTCAATGAATCAGGATCAACTGAGAAACCAAAGTCCATTCCACAAGATGTCTGTAAGTTATCAGGATTAAATTCTCCTATACTCCAATTATCAAATACTACACCATCTGCTCTGTCTAACCATCCACCTAATATTTTATGTTGATACTTCTTAAAGTTATTATGCTTTATAGTCTTAATACGCTCTAGGAAGCTTTCTGAGAGGTTTTCTCTGTTATCCTCGTATGTACTATGTATATAGCATACATTGTCTTTAAAACCATTAAAACCAGCTTCAACTCCTTTGTCTTCAAAAAACCTTTTATAAATCCAATGCTCTTTAGTAACAGGATTAAGTATAAGTATAATTCTATTTTGTATATCTTTTTCTCTAATACTTAAATCTATTGTATCAAATATATCTTCATCAATAAGTTCTTCTGCTTCATCAAGTACCCAAGTGCTTACACCTTGCAATGACTTTAGACTAGCAGTCTGATTACCAGCTGATGTCTTTATACCTCTAAATAGTATGTCTGATTTATTCTTTAGATTAACTACCTCTGCCTTATTTACACTAAAGGTATTCTCATATCCTAATAGTATTATCTTTTCTAAGAACTCAGGAATGATTGACAAGTGAGCTGATACCATTGTAAAACGTGTAAACAATACTCTGATGCCTTCTGTCATTGTTAGTAGTGTAAGAAAGACTGTAACGGCAAATGACTTGCCTGATCCTCTACCACCTGTGATAATGTAGTATCTAGCTTTAGATTTAAAAAGTTCTTGATATTTCTTATTCAGATTCAACTCCTGTAAGTTTAATAACAGGTTCAGTCTCTACAAAGTTAATGATAGGCATATTTAGACTTTCTTCATTAGTTGTTACATCAACTCTTTGTTGTGGTTTACCATAGAAGTATTCAAAGAATAACTTAACTGCCCATTGCTCTTTCTTTTCTAATCCTTGTTGTAGTGAGTCTAGTGCTAGACTATTCATAGGTGTTAGATTCTCTATAAGCTTTTGTTCATCTGACCTACTTGGTCTTCCACCTTTGTTTCCTTTAGTTCCTTTATTGTTTCTTCTTCCATCCATTTTATTCAGTTTAATTCAGTTATCTAATCTTTGTAATATAATAGAAATTACTCATATTCATTTGGTAGCATTAGTCTTACACCTAGTTCATACAAAGCCCATATCCTTATTTGATCTGCATATACTTCAAAGTCTTTAGTATTCATTTTAGCTGTACTGTTTACTACTTGTAATCCTATTTGTCTTTCGTTTATATCTATACTTTGCCATTCACTAGCAAACTTTACTTTAAGTGTATCGTGCATTTCATCAGGAAAGTAACCTAACTCTGATGCTAATGGTTGTACTATACAAGCCCAATAGTAATTGTTCTGCATTTTGCTTCTATTGTTTTTTTGTTTCTTAACATCTACAATATAGTCATTACCTAATTCTTTTAGATAGTCAAATAACTTTTGCTTGTCTT
>JAAHTH010000658.1_pt2 | contig 11151 bp, 18 predicted proteins | sample 6116091 | NCBI WGS metagenome assembly JAAHTH01 (sample SAMN13939990, study PRJNA603662) | sponge metagenome | isolation source: marine sponge | host: Mycale hentscheli | place: New Zealand | collected 2006
CGAACGTGCTGAGGGTTCTAGCTTCGATCTACTGGTTAAAAACGGGGTCAATTTTGACACGTCAGACGTGCCCTATTTCGTGATCAAGGACAACCAATTCGAAACGGCGGTACAACTCGCGGTCGTGACTTTTATACTAGGGAAGGAGACATTCAGCCAAGCCCTGATAGTGGGCGAAGCGATCAACCAGCTGGTAGAAGCCAGCACCCCGATCCCGGGATTGAGTCCGGTCGGTCCGACAGTTTCGTACAACTTGCCGGCGATCATTGGGGCCAGTCTCAACCTGATCATTCAACTCGTTTATTTCGGCCTTTTGTTGGTGGCTTTTATCGATCTTGCAACTCAATTATTTCTGGTCTTGTTCCCACCCAAGCGAAAACTGAAAGCGGTATATTTTCGCGAGATCATGACCAAAACTTGCGAACATTTTGGGTACAATTTCGAAAGCGATCTACTCGATGCCGAACCATTCTGGGCGATCTTGCCGGTTCCCCTGATCCCGGACCGCAAATCGATCTGGAATATTTTGCCCGAAGAATTGTGGCCGGTACAAAACAACGGATGGCCGGGATCTAGCGATACCGTCACGAGCGTCCTAGACTTCATTAGAGCACTTGAGAGCATGTTCAACGCCCGAACATTCGTCAGGAACGGAGTGGTGCGCTTAGAGCGACGCGACTGGCTCGCTGATCAGGTCAACGCTCAGATCATTCCGGCGCTCGCTTTACAGACAGAACGCCAAGATCAATACCGATACAATACAGACGACGCGTGGCGTCGTTATTACATACACTACCGGACCGACTTCCAAGATCTCCACACCGCAGACGGTGCGACATACGACGCGCACGATGCGGAGTTCTCAGCTGAGGCGATCTTTCCGATCACTAACCAAGACCTCGTGACCATTAAAGGGCTCAACGATGTCGCCATTCCGTTCGCACTTGGGGCGCGTAAAGATGGGCTGAACTGGATCGAATCGAGCGCAAAACTGGTCCTTCAGGGAATCGATGGACTGACTGGAATTTTAGGCGACGGGACCAACTTCGGGGGACAGATCGACGACCGAAAAAATGCGCTACAGATCAGCCAAAGTTACTACCAGACGACCAAGATCCTATACGGTCAGACCGGCGCAGTCAATCCCGGCGAACTTGTTCAAACCGCCGACTATTTCGACCATGTTTCGGCCGGATCTTTGTGGAATAATTACCACCAAATAAATGAGATCCAGCAGAACAACTTCATAGTAAGGGAGAACGTCAGGCTTAGGATCAGTTCCCAAGATTTCTTAACTTTGTTAGACAACAACTACGCACAAATAGATGGCCAACTTTGCGAGATCTTGACGATCGAGTGGATTGATGAGAGATCATTCGCAAAAATTAGTTACAAAGAGCCGAACCCTTGGGCGGTGAACAAGATCGAAACGCAAACAATAAACGGATAAAAATGGACCAATTTAAACAACTCAACAAGGACCTCATTAAGACCATAAAAAAAATGGAGAAAATGAGCACCGAAATTTTGCAAAAAGTCCGACACGAGCAACCTGAAAAAATTGACGGGATCCTATCCGATCAGGCGAAGATCATGCAAGCAATTAAATCGCGCGACGTCGATGCGCTTCACAAAATTCACAACAGATATGCCGATAATAATAACCAATAGCCAGTACACCGACTTAAATGGATCAACCTCGAATTATCTCAGGGGGAACGTCGGGGATCCCTTTACTTTTACGCTAGACATTCAGGAGAGCATTTCAGTAAGTTCCGGCGGTGGGATCACGCTCCAAAACAATCCGACCACGGACATCGTGACATGGCTGGGCGGATCTTGGGACACCGAGGGGTTCCGGTCCGGCGATACGATCACGATCACGGTCTACAATACCAACACCGGAGTAGTCAGCGCGACGACATCCACCACCGTCGATTATATTCAAGGCGAGGAGATGAAAGTGGGCGCGTCCCTGAATAGCTGGTACGACTTCCAAACCGAGACCGCGGTCCTGTTTGTTGTCGGTCGTGCACGCGAGGGGATGCAACTGGATCTGAACCTTGTCGCAAATGGATCAGCTGGCAACGAGTTTTCAACAATTGACGGAAGTCCGACGCGTTTCAATTTTGACTTTAAAAACAACCCGGGCCCGACATATTTCGGGATGCAATTCGGAGATCGTTCCGGGATGTTTCAAGTGACACCGATCCAGATGGTTTTAACATCCAGCACGGTCACAACTCGAGAATATACCCTGACACTTACAACCGCCATTTCTGGCCTGTATAATTCGGGCTTGTACTCGTTTAATAATTGCCTGAAATTATGGGCGCAAATGTCGTGGGAGAGCCTGATCGGCGAGCCCTTTGACAATCTGGTAGCAATATACAACGACGACGCAGACACCGGATGGTTCGGGGATGGTTTTAACAGTCAGCAACCCGAAGCCACAATAGTCCAAGAGATCACAGAACTAGCATACGACGGACCCACTACCGGGACCTTTGTGATCGATAGCACCAGCCCAAAATATGCGGTCGGCTCGGCTTATGTTTCAGCTGACGAAAATTACTACAAAAATCAGCCCAACGCCCAGTCCTATTTGACTTTATTCATACCGACACAGATCCCGGCGATCGGCACGCCTATTTCAAGTTTCACGATCTTAGGGCGTAACTATACGCTAGAGATCACGGCCGTCACTCAGGCCGGAACTCAATGGACCGTGGACTTCATTTTTACGCCCAACACCGCATTTAAAGACTGGATAGCGACGCGACCAGATGGCGACCGGACGATGTACGTCTGGGCCAAATGGGGCAACGTGAACCTGTTGGTTTTCAGCGGTCAAATGACCAAGGCCCCGGCCGTGACAAAAACGCAAATAATGACAACCAGCGGTTACCTAGATCACTCTGAAAATGTGACCGCGATCGCTGGCAATTCAACAGGCTATACGGCGAACGTCGAGGATGATCTTGCTTTTGTGGGTTCGTGGCTCAATAGGTTCAACGAACCGATCACAGAACTCAGCATAAAAGTCGAAGCATATAACGCCACAACGGGCGACAGTTTCACGCTCCAGCAATCCGCGGTTTCGTTTCAGGGGATCCCTCAAATAGCTGGCGCCTATGTGATCGACCAGATCTTTCCGATCAACACCGAACTACCGACGACATCCGTCAAGATCGACGGGTTTCTAAAGCGTGACCCGTCCATAGATACGGCGGTAGGTTACGGCTTAAAAATTTATTTTCCGTTCTTATATAATTGGCGATACTGGATAGAACAGGCGAACGCCAACGCTGATTTTTATCCTAACGAACAGACCCAAAATTGGGTACCATACGGGAACACCGGAACATGGGGCCTAAGGATCAACATGCTATACGATAGAGCCGGCGAAAATTTTCAATATTTAGACGGGATCAATATCAAAAATTACGATTCAGATCCCAACATTATCCAGACGATCGAACTCAAAAGGGCCAGCGATCTGACCGTTGTCGAAGCGGTCATAGAGGGCGAACAACATCGGGTCATAGCCAACAATGTCGAAGCAACAGGAGGGGCATGGGATCCGTCCACGGTATGGGGCATGATCACGATCGAACCAACTGAGAGCAGTCCCAGATGGATCAGTTCCACGGCGATCGATTTCGACAACAACACGTTGAACCCTTTGACCCCTTTGACGGGTCTCAGGTGCTCGCTAACATTCCCCACACCGGACAACGCTCGGCTGGAATGTTTTCTAGATCCTGACAAAATAAATTTATCAAACGGCGTCAAGATAACCGCAAAAGTGAAGGGGTGCATCTGGCCATAAAAAAAATTAAAAATGTGCGATTGTATAAGAATTCAAATAGCAGACGACAACGGATCGGCTGACCTATATTTACAGACATCAGGACAGATAAACGGCACCAACTATTGGACCTTTGAATATAACGGCACGATCCTTTACATTTGGAGGATCGGACCGAACCCGGGCGACTGTTTTGTATTGTATGACTTTTTGCCGGGTGGGACTGGTCTGAGTTTCTCACGACACTGTCCCCCTGTCGATATTTGTAGCAAGGCGGTCATGTCACCAAACACGCCCAGTAATGACCCCCTTACAATGTGGAATTGGATCCCAAACCTCGGGCCATTTTTGAACGTCACACAGTTCGAAACGGAAGCTACGGCGTGCCCTGTTTGTGATCAAGAGGATCGCACAAAAAGAGCATACCAGTCGATAAAATTGCCGAGCGATTTCGTTGAACAAAACCGAGGAATAAAATCTTGTTGTTGTGAATATCTGGTGCTAGCGGACCCAAGTTCTGACAGTTGGAAAACAGATAAAACGAGCGCATGGATCAAGGTCACGGATCCGGGCGACACCTATACTTTTGAACTCAAAAAAAACGGGGTGGCGACAACTTACACGCCCCAGATCCAACAGTTCCCAAATGACCCGGAAGCGTATTATACAACGATCAATTGGATGGACGTGCTGACCAGCGATGGCGTGGGATGTTACTCGCTAGAGATCGCGTACCAGATCTCAGGAATCTCGGGATCTGTTTCATGGGGACTATACAAGTTACAACCGTACACGATCGCGAACGCCCTGACGACGGCACGGGTCCGCGCGATCTTTAACGGCTACCAAGAGATTCAGGGGATCGATTTCACGGGCGCAGACGTTGAGAGTACCATCAGGTTCCACGGATATATTGGGAACCGTCAGCCGAACATGGAGACGGACAACATCATATACGGGAACCGAGAGATGCGCCGAGTGATCCGCGAAAATTTGAACACTTACCAGATCGTCACGGATCCAGTGGACGAATGTTTCACGCGTCCCCTAATCGATCTATTTTTACTTAGTGAAAACCAACTTTTTATAAGTGATTACAATGCCCACAACCATTCGTACAGGTACGAAGATCTACCGGTTATTGTGAGCGAAAGCCCAGAGGTCGAGTATTACGATCTCAGCCGTAAGGCAAAAGTGACCGCAGTGGTCTCAGATAAAACAAAAAACAAACGAACATTTTACAAATAAAAAAAACCCAAAACAATGAGCAACCCAACATTAGCAATAACCAGCATAGCAGTCCTTAACAATTACTTACAGATTGACGGAACCATAACGGAACCCGGAGCCAAGGCCGGCCGAGCTGTGCAATATCTATACCCCAAAGCAACCACAAATTTTGCAATAACTGAGCAAGTTAGAACGGCCCCAAAAGGTTCGATATTTGTGAAATTTTACCAGATTTCGAACCACATGACCGCCGGACGTTTAGAGATTGACGAACTATTGGTAGGCAACATCACGAACGGACCAAAGGGGACACCGTTCACGGTCCTAACTTTTCTAGACTTCATGACAAAAAACACCGGCGTATAAACAAACGAAAAGAGGAAAGGAGATGAAAGGACTAGAACAATTTACCGACCTGATGGCGATGGCGATCGGAATGACCGGGGCCCTGTTGAAAGGGTTAAAAAAGCGCATCAAATTACAAGGGATCCTGACCGGAATGGTCATAGCTGGGATCCTGTCGTATTCCCTGATCGGAGTGCTCGAGATCTTCTACAACGACTTGACCCCGAAACTGATCATTCTGGTCAGCTTTGTTGTGGGATGGATCGCGAACGAAGTGACCGAAAAAATTGACTTGATATTTGAGGACGCGTACCAATATTTTAGGGGATGGCTAAAAAATCAAAACAAAAAATAAACCGCATGATACAACCAGAAAAAAATGACCACGGCGCTCATGATCTTGACACGATCATAGACGGGAAGCATGTGATCGTTGACACGATCAGGAAAACCGATACGCTGATAATCGAGAAAGTCACATACGACAAAGAGATACAAATAATTGAACGAATGATGCAGAAACCAGACGCCGGGAGGTCGGTGGTCTCGGTCCTGATCTTGGTCTTTTGTATCTATTCAATATGGAAAAAATGGAACCATAAGAACCAAAAGGACTAGGGATCATGGTAAAAAAATACACAGACAAGCAACTATTGGACCGAGTTCAGACGCTTGAAAACTTCAAAGAATTCCCAAAAGGGAGGTGGATCTTAGGGGTCCGATCGCAAGCCGATCTGCCGAATAAGTTCGACGATAAGTTCTACGAATATCAGGGAACGGAATTTATTCGAGTTGTAACCGGCACGACAAACCCGGGGATCACGATCCTAAAAGGCGGTTTTAAACGCTTCAATAAGCTAGGCGCCGCCGTTTTAAAATCAGATTTCTGGTACTATAATGTATGGAAATATGGCCTACACCGGGGCAAAATGCCGGCGCTGAGACAAGTCGGAAACGCGGTTTATGTATTCAGGGATGGCGATCAAGATGGTAAAAGTGAGGAACTCGGAGAAGCAAAACGCGGTTATTTCGGGATCAATTACCATACGAATACTTACAATTTCAGCGCCAAAAATCTGGAGGTTACCCGTGAAAATATCCAAAATTGGTCGGCCGGTTGTCAAGTTGTGAATGATCGAAAAACGTATTTTAAGCAGATGGAATGGTATGAAAAAGCCCTAAAAAATGGGTCCCAAAAGTGGGTTTCATATTGCCTAATTAATGAATTTTAGGCCAAAAAGGCCAAATGCCCAAAAAACCCATTTTAAGCCGTTTTAAGCAACTTTAGCCCCTCTAGGGTATGATACCATCTAAAAGTAAAGTTATGAAAAAACCCAGTAACGACGGGGGTTACAGAGGGGTAAAACCCTTGATTACTACTTTCCTATAATATAACCAAATTTTTTAGGTAGAAAAACTTTTTTTAATTTTTTTTTAAACGCTGTAAAGCCCGACAGTAAAGGGATGCAGACGAAAAAAAAACTTTCAATAAAATATTGGGCTTGTTTATATCAAAAAAAAAATATTATATTTGAACTGTCAAACGAGACACACACACACACACCCCCCCGGGGGTATTACTTAAAAAAAAAACACCATGACACACACATTAGAAACCGCAGAATTCGAACAAGGCCAAACAGTGAACTACTTCGGCCAGAAGGCAACGATCCTATTAGTAAAAAGAAATGTTTTCTCTGAAGGCTTCACTTACCATATTTACTACTTCAAAAATATAAAAGGGAACCGCACACGATTCGGCGCAGTCCTTCAATCACAAGACGGAGCACTCAAAAAATTTTAACACTAAAAAAAACCACGACATGAACGCTAGAGAAATTTACACACAAGGACAACAAATTAAAACCCTCAGAATTTTAGACGACGGGAGTGAGATCATAAAAACGCGCACGATCGAAAAAGTCGGAAGCGGTTCTATAAAAATGAAAGGACTGGCCGGCTGGTATGTTCTTTACACAACCAACTACAAAACCACCGGGAACCAGATCCACCTAAACCAGAACAACCGATACCTTACAATTTTATCATAATTTTAAAACACTAAAAAAAAACACCATGACGATCAATCAAATTTTAAACTACACACAAGGAACCAACACACCATTCGAACTACAGGGCGCCAAGTCATACATTGAGAGACACGCCTTGAGAATAAACAAACCGGCGAGCATCAGCACCAAGCACCTCAGGTTCCCGGACTCGGATGTCGTTACTCAAAACATCTCATACGTCGGCATTGAAGTCAAGACCAGATATTCGGACCAGTATTATTGGTTTATGACATTCGACGACGTAAACGATCCGAACGCGTACTGGTTCTTTGATCACGCATACAATAGAAACAACGCACAGATCACAAAAAAGAAAGGCGCGAGAGTTTACAAGCTGATCGAAAAAATTGAAAACCACAAATAACAAACCGGGGGCCATGCGCCCCCATAAAAACCACCACGACATGAAAGTTGAAGCACTAAACAACAAACAAATTAACAAGATCATCTACGCCCTTAATTTAGCCTACGGCGATAGCGACTCATGGGACGACGAGGGCATGAAGTTACTCGAGGATCTTCAAACGGCTGACGTCGTTTGCATCGCTAACAATGAAACCAAAAACACCAAAAAATAAAACACCATGAAAACAATCAGCAAAAACATGAAACAAGGCACGGCGATCCGCATCACTATCGGTGGATCCCACGAATTGACCAGAACCATCCAATCTACCCAGATCGATCAGGATGGGAACCAGATGATCGCGATCAACACCCGGGGGATGTTTGACGACCATAGCAAAATGGAATTTTTTTTAATAATACAGGAGCCGGGCGGTTTATGCTCGCTTGCGCCAATCGAGCGCGACGAGGATCGTCGTGGTGGACATCCGATCCGGCTCCTTTGTATTATACCGACACCGGGAATGATCCTAGACAATAACGAGTTCGTGCACTGGATGCGATGGGCCGGACCGACTCAGCTGACAACAGTCCGCAACAGTCGATACCAGAAAGTCTCGGTATACGAAAACATTCACAGGGGCGAGGATGGTCCATGTCATGTGATCATAGAGATCACAAAGGACTACCACGCGATCATAGACCCATACGGCGACTTTCCTGATGGTTATGATCTTTATGCCTACCATGAGGACCATCAGGATCCCACGGACTATTTTAGAGAGTCAGACTACAACCCGGTAGTGAAAGCCAACGGGCAAATCGTAAGCGAATTCGAACTATAAAAATCAGCACCATGATAAACACACCATACACGGAGACAGGATTGAGAAAAATGCAAAGCGTTGTAGATCCCTTCACGATCGAGATCGAGGGCTGGGATGCCGACAGGGATCGGGTCACTTTTACGATCAAGCACGAACAAATGGACCTGATTGAGCCAGACCACTGGACGTGGGAAGGGTGGGCTCGGATTGAGTTCCGAACTAGACGCGAACAGGAGCCCGTTGCGTTCTCAGGTTTTAACGATCAACACCAATACGAAACCCGGACATATATCGACGCGCATATCGACGCGGATCGCATTCAAGTCCATAACATAAACACCGGATACAGTCTACCAATTTTGACCGCTTTGCTGGCGTATAAGTTGCAAGATCTTGTAGATCAAAAAGACACCGAATTTTTTAACAATGAAAACCAATAACATGAGCCACCTGATTTTATGGCCTAAAGGGCTGAGAGCAAAAAAAACCGCATGGGAACGGATCCATTCAGATCGCAACGAGATCCGGGCAACCTTTAACGCGGACCAATACTTGAAATATTTGAGAGCGATCAACGAACCAATAAAAGCACCAAGATCATGAGAATATCACACCAAGAACAGGTCCGGGATAACATGACACCGAGCGAAGCCAAGTACGAAGCGTTCCTGATGGATCTCAAAGATCGAGCGTGGAGCCGTTTAGAGGACCTCTACCGCATGCAATCGAATAACATGCACACAGATCCCGGAGAACTTCGCGAAGCGATCGAGATGCAAAGTACCAGATGGCGAGCAATATGCGAGTGCCGTCGCGAGTTTTATGAGATCATAAAAAAACGAATTCAAAACCAACACCTCAACTAATGAACAACCCAAAAATTACAACCCAAAAAAACGACGACACGACGGCGATCGATTTCAGCATAACCACGACATCAGGGACGGACCTGATCGCGTCCGTCGATCTGGTAAAAAAACGCCAAGGCATGCACCACGTTTACACGCTTGAAGTGAACGGGCTCGCGATCAGTGAACACCGATACTTAGACGTATATGGAAAGCCCGGCCCCCTGATGCTTCGCAAGGTTTTTATAATTAATCAGGACCACACAAAATTTCACAAATTTTTAAGCCATGAAAACCCTGACCTATGAAAGTTAAAATACCAAAGAAAAAAAGGCCGTCAATCAATGAGAAACCAATGAAGCGGTTGACGTGCAACCTGTTATTCAGGGACGTCGCTGATCTTGCCGATCTATTTGAAAAAGTTGGTCAGGATGTGAGTCGTGGGATCGAACAAAAAACGAGAGACGAAAAAAATGGCATCATAGATTTCCGCGTTGAATATAGTCGAAACCACCAATACACTGAAAGGGTCATAAATGGCCAGATCTGTTGGGTCTTTAAATCGAAAGCATGACCGCCGGATGGATCAAAATCGAAAGGGCCATAGTGGACCACTGGATCTATCAGGACCCTTGGAAGTTTCGCAACTGGTGCGACATTCTTCTGCTGGCAAATCACGCGGACCAGAAGGTCGAAATATCTGGCACAGTTTTCACATGCAAACAGGGCGAAACTCTAAGATCCCTAGTCAATCTGTCGACTCGATGGCGATGCTCCAGATCCAAGGCCCGGAGATTTTTGAAACTACTGGAGAAGGATGGAATGATACGGATCACAGACGAACGAAAAACGACACGGATAACAGTCTGTAACTATGATAGTTATCAGGGAACGAGAAACACAAACGAAACGCAAACGAAACGCAAGCGGACACAAACAACAATGAATAAGAATGAAAAGAAGAAAATATTCAAAGAAGGGATAGAGCCCCACCGTGAGAAATATGGCCGGGATCTATTAAATGACTTTTTTGCTTATTGGACTGAGCCGACACCTGACGGCAAGATGCGATACGAAAAGCAGAAAGCGTTCGCGATCGATCGACGCCTTGGGACATGGGCCCGGAACCAGATCAAGTTCGATAAAGAACAAAACAAGGAAAGCGATCAGGGTCTTACTGAATACATAAAAAACAAAGCAAAGAAATGAGCCAGCACGATCACACCATAGAGCCACACGGTTCCGCGATCAATTACCTGATAGACTTCAAAGATGGTAAAATAAAACAGGGCCTTGGGATCGGTACAGATCTTGACCGCTTTATGGTCTTTAAACGTCGCCAGCTTTGTATCTGTTTAGGTCATGACAACACCGGCAAAACGGCGTGGTCTGTTTGGTATTATCTTTGTCTTGTGGTCCGTTATAAACTTCGGGTCTGTATATGGTCCGGAGAAAACCAAAAGGGTCAGATCATGCGCGACCTGATCCAGATGCTCGCCGGGATCCCTTACCACGATCTGAGCCACCAGCAGATCCGTCGCCTGTATTTTTGGCTAGAAAATTATTTCACTTTTGTAAACAACAAACGGCTATACAAGCCCGAGGATCTTCCAGACATTTTTGCCGGATCTGATGCCTATATTTGTCAGATCTATCCATTCACCGGACTGTAC
>JAAHTH010000891.1_pt1 | contig 11150 bp, 10 predicted proteins | sample 6116091 | NCBI WGS metagenome assembly JAAHTH01 (sample SAMN13939990, study PRJNA603662) | sponge metagenome | isolation source: marine sponge | host: Mycale hentscheli | place: New Zealand | collected 2006
AGAGAGTTTGCTAAACAAACTGTTGGAAACGCATTTGACGTTAGAGTAGATAGAGGTGTTACAGAAACAGCAGAGTCAAGAGCAAGAGGAGTAGGTCGTCAAAAAGATATTACAAACATAAAGGCAATCGGCGAGCTTTACTATGGAGATAAAGGTGAAGTCGCTTCTGCACTTCAGGTTGTGCAAGCAATTAAGGCAGATGTAACTTCTGTAGAAAGAACTGAAACAGATGTTGTTGTAACGGATTCAGATGGTAACATAATAAGAATACCATTTAAAGACAATGAAGGAAAATTAATTCCTCAGCAAGAATGGATTAAAGGTGCTGCAGCTCAATTAGCTGACATAACAAATGTTAATGAAGCAATTAAAAATTCAGGCTTAGATGTAACCAGAGGATTTGCTGAAAAATCAATAGGAGAATTTGGAATAGAAACTCCACCTAAGAAAGTAACTCGTGGAGAGGTTGCTACGATTATTAATCCTGTACTTGAAGAAAATCCTATTGAAACATCATTTGGATTTACAACTGGAAAAGAAGATAGAGCCAATGCTCTTGAGTCAAGATTAGACACTACATTTAAAACGATATTCCCAGGTGCAGATGTGAAGATTGAAAAAAGCGGAACGGCTAATCAAGTCCTTAGTCTTTCATTTGGTGACATAAAAGAGACTTTCAACGTAAAACAACAAAACGCAGATATTACAAACGTGATAAGCACCTTCATAGAAAAAATATATGGAGCTCAAGAAGAGGAAAGAAAAAAACCTACAACAACAGTAGCCCCTGGTAATTCTATATTTGATTAAATAAATAGCTCATGGATAAAATTCAACAGCTATATAGCCTAATGATAGACAATGGGTTACTCACAAGTGACATAACCCTTGATAAGTTTAGAGGTGCAGATGAATCTCAACAGCAACAGCTATATAACTTATCGTTAAACTCAGGAATTATAACTGCAGATAAGGTTAGCCCTGTTGATTTTAAGTCTGCGTTTTCTGAAAGTGCACAAGAGTCTGCCGACTTCAAGAGGGAGCTTGTTCAAGCAAAAGGTGATGTTGTTGATTTAATCAAGCAAGAGAAACAAAAACAATTTGTTGAATCCATACCAAGGGATGAAGCAGTTGTTGATGTCACTGGACAGATGCCTATTGCTGAAATACCTGAGCAAAAAATACCTGTATCTCCACTACCACAAAAGCCTGTTTCACAGCAGATTGATGAGCTAGTTGCCGAAACATCTTATAAGTCTCCAGAGAAAATAGCTATTGAAGAAAGAGAAAAGACAATTCGTGAAGCTGAAAAAGAAGCTAGAAGAGCAGAAGGTTTTTATGATGACAAAGGTTTTGTTGAGCAGTTCTACGGAAAAGAACTACTGTCCAAAACAGGCATAGATGTACAAGAGTTTACAGATTTTCTTATTGATGAAGGATTACTCAATGAGATGCAGGATAAGATGGACGGTGGTCTCTACGAAAGAACTTTTGGTGAATCAGTAAATCCAGACCTTACATATGATATGGACAGGTTTGATGCAATTAGAGCTTATCTATCTCAGAAACACAGCAATGAGCTTAGAGATGTGTATACTGAAAAGCAAAAGAACAACAGAGGGTATGCAGATTATTCTATTTCTGGAGATGAAGTTCCAAAGATAGGAGCTGACGTTAAGGAGTTAATGTCTTACGTCGAAACAAACTTACCTATATACAGTCAAAAAATACAAGAGCAAGAAGAGAAGAACAAAGAGCTTTACGACCAATATAAAGAAGATGGTATTGGTTCTGCATACAGAATAAAGACAGGGATAAAGAAAGCTTACGAAGGTTTTGATGACGCACTTTCGTCTTTAAGTATAGGGTTTTATGATTTAGTTGGAGACTTAACTGGAAGTGAATACTTTAACAATGTTTCAAAATCACTTATTGAATCAGAAAGACAAGAGTTTTCTTTTGAGCCATACGATTTAACTTATGGTTTCGCATCTGGAAAAGAAGTTTTTCAGGACGGAATAGAGTATATGGTTGGAGATAGAGGGCAAGTGTACGATGTTTCTAAAAACCTGAATGTCACAAACTTGATTACTCCAAAAGAGTATGCATCAATAACATCCAAAGCAAACCAAACCGATAGAACCACTTGGAGTTTTAGTGGCACAGGGACTGCAGCTAATCTGGCTAACGTAATGGGTGATATAGGTGTACAGATATTGTATCAAGCATCACTTCGTGGAGCTGGTAAAGTTGGTGGCGCATTTGCAAAGACAACATCTCCAGGAAGAGCTACTGTAAACGCATTAAAAAGAATACCAATTAAGAGAGGGTTGTCTGAAGCAATCATAGCTCAATCAACACTTGGTTATTCAAGAGGGCTTAGAGATGTATACATTGAAGCTAAGAAATCTGGACTATCAGACAAAGAGGCAACTGAACTAGCGTCATTAGGTGCTAAACAAATGGGATTGTTGTACGCACTCACAGCGCCCATAGCGCAACGAACAAATATAACTGATAGATTGTTAGGCGAACCGTCTAAAAAAGCTATTAAAGACGCTGTAAAAGAGTATAGTCGCACAGGAAACAAAGGCTTTGTTGATGTCTTCTTAAATTTAGCCAGAAATTACAAGGAATATGGCGCTCAAGGATTCAAGGAATTGTTACAAGAAAATGTTCAGCAGGCTGGAGAAAGGTTTGTTGTCAATCCAAATGTAAACAGAGAAGCAAGACAGAGAATACTTGAAGATACCATCACCTTTGATGAGTTCATAAACACAAGTATACTTTCGTTTTTAGCTGGTGGTCTTTTGCCAGCTGGCATTGACGTTACATCTGATACATATAATCTTTTCAAGGACGGTTCTGTATCTAAGCTAGAAGCTTTGGCATATCTTAATGGCAATCAGGAAAAGACTGAAAGACTTTTAAATTCTCAAGTTGCAAAAGGAGTTTACACTCAAACACAAGTAGATAAGATTTTAAAAGACATGGATAACTATAGAGTTTCTATAGGAAAGATGCCACGCAAAACAAGTCCTCAAGCAGCTAGCTCTTTGTTATCTGATTTAACAGAACTATCTGAGCTTGAGCTTGACAAACAAAGTACAGACCCTGTGTTTCACAGTGAGATAGATGAAAAGATATCTAACATAAGAGGTAGAGTGCAAGCGACCATTGAGTTTGACCAGTTAAGTCCAGAGTCAAAACTTATATTTACTGAGCAAGCCACCAAAAATCTAGAAGCCACTAAAGACCAAGAGACTAACTGGGAGATAACATCAGATGAAACCTTTGATGAGGCTAGAAAATTATACTACGAAACAAAAAAACTATATCAAGATGTTGAGGTTGGTGTAGATGAAGCTACTCAATCATTAACTGATGAGGGCGTTTCAGAACCAACGCAAGAGCAAATAGCTGCAAGACAAAAAGAATTAACCAGAAAAAAGATTGACGATGCCATTCAAGAGCGAGAAGCAAGAGATATACCTGATGTTGAACCAGCCGAGGGTGTACAAGAAGTGGAAGAAGAAGTACGGGTCACTCCTGAAGAAGAGGTCGAAGAAGAAAGGATAAAAGATTCTCAGATACCTAAATCAAAAACAATATATACAACTAAAAGGGATGATGGTGAAATTTTTACCGTTGAAGTTACTACACGTCTTGATAGCAGTAGAACATTTGTGTATAAATCTAAAGATGGAACTTACCTAACGGAAGCAGTGTCTCCCGATAATACGTTGACAGACCAAGAATATATATCAGCGTCTTCAGATATAGGGGGTATTACAGAAACCAAAGGTGTTGCTTTGGAGAATGTAATGAGTCCCAAGATGCGTGAAAGATTATCTGCAAGACAAAGAGCTGAGCTTGGTATTAAAGAAGAAGTAGAGCCACAGTTATATAAATTACCTGAAACGAAAAGTGAATGGGTAAAAGATTTTGATATTATAGATAACAGAGGCGGTAAGGCAGACTTAGAAATTGAAGAAGATGGAAAGACTGGCAGGTGGTATGTTGAAAATAACAAAACAGGAAGAGTTGTAGCTACAAAAACAAAAGCTGAAGCTCAGGCTCAAATCAACAATCCAACCTATGACTATGGAGAAGGAGACCCAATCATAACACCTACTGAAGAAGTAGAAACTAAAATAAAAGATGATGCAAAACCAACAATCGAAACGCCCGCAGGAAGCCGACTATTTAATGAGCCCCTCGAAGAGGCGACAACAATTGCTAATAGAATTAGCGAAAGAACAGGAATTGATTTCCAAGAAGCAGAGAGAATAACAAAACTTGATGAGCCAAGAGCAAGAAGAATTGCACAGGCATTTGAAGCGTTAGAATCTGACCCAGAAAATCCAGAGGTAAAAGAAGCTTATCAAGCCATGATAGATGAAACTATCGAGCAGTATAATGCAATTATTGAAGCTGGATACACACTTGAGGTTAACAATGCTGAGCCATATCAAAGCTCACAAGAAATGATTGAGGATTTACGCAACAACAAAAACCTCAAAATATTCTCTACTGAATCAGGATTTGGAGAGGGGGGTGTAACAGATGCAGACAGAGCGTCTAATCCATTACTCGCTCCAACTGAGTTCAAAGACAAGAATGGCGTGCCACTTCTTGCTAATGATATATTTAGATTTGTACACGACTTCTTTGGTCACGCTAAAATGGGTAATGGTTTTGGTCCTATAGGTGAAGAGAATGCTTGGAATGTACACTCAAGAATGTATTCTCCAAAAGCTAGACGTGCAATGACTACAGAAACAAGGGGTCAAAACTCTTGGGTTAATTTCTCTGGTGTAAATGATGAAGCATTTAAACTTAGAGATGAAGCTCGTGCGCTTAGAAAAGAAGGAAAGTTTGATGAGGCAGCTAAAAAAGTAGAAAAGGCCTATGAGCTAATGCGTTTTGCAGACCAAAAGATTGTCCTACTTCCAGAAGAATTTACCAAAACAGACGATGAGATTGTAGTACCTGAAATGACTCAGGAACAAATTAATGAGCTTTCTCCTGAAGAGTTAGCTACGCGCTCAAACCAATTAGAAGCCAAGATAAATAAGATATTTAAAGGAAAGTATGAAGCTACCGTAGGTGGTAGGCGTGTTGGAAGAAAGATATCTCCTGAAGCTAACGATAGAATAAAAATAATTCAAGACAATATTGTTTCTGAAAACATACAAGACAAAAACCAAAGCATTATAGAAGCCATTGATGAGCTTCAAAGCAAAACAGATTTATCACAAAGTGATATTGAACAAATTGTAAATCTTGAAACTGCTCTAGCATACAATGAAGCATCAGAGATGGACGAGCAGAATCCATCTAGGCTTTTTAATTTGATGAATGTTGATATGAATCTTTCAAGCATCATAGAAGAGGGTAAAACTCAGAGAGCAGCTCAAGTTGCTGAAGATGTAGAAAGAAGAAGAGAAATCATTTCAAAAGGTTTTGAGGACATTACAGGAATGCCATATACCGACGTATCAGGTATAGAAAGTGAAGCCGACAGAAAGGCTGTAATGGACCAGAAGATAAAGAACAACGCTATACTTGCAGCAAAAGCAAGGGAGAGAGAAGCCACAAACAAATTTGTCTCTTCAATAAGAACATTTATTGCCAAGAATGAAGACCTTGATGGTCTTGTAGATATAGTATCAAAAAGTACAGGTGATTTTCTAGGTGGCTCTTTGCAAGAGATTATATCAGACAGACTATTTGACTCTTCAATAGAGTACAAGAGAAGAAATTTAGAGCTGAAGGAAACGCTATCTAATAAACTACAGGAATTATTTGGCAAAAACTTTAGCAAAACATTAAAAAAGTTCTCAAAAGAAACAGAGAATCTTCAGATAGCTGATGATGTAACAATACCAATTAGTCAAAACAAACTAATGTATTTGTACAACCAGTACAAAGATGAGGCAAACCACCCTGGCTTTGAATCTCAATTTGGTTCTAACTACGCTGAGATTATGGAAAGAGCAGAACAAATGCTCGACCCAAGACTTAAGGAGTTTGCTGATTATCAGGTTGATGAACTATTCCCACAACTGTATAATGATTACAATGAAGTGTACAGAAAAATATACAGAACAAACTTGCCGTGGAATAGAAAGTATGCTGGTAGATTATATAGAGTTGGAGACCCATTTGAAAATTTAGATTTATTAGCAAGCCCACAAGCTTATAAGGCTTCTATAGCTGGTGCATCTACCAAGGCTCGTGTGAAAAACAAGAGACCCATAGAGATTACTGATGGAATGGATATGCTTTATTCATATCTAAATGATATGGAATTTTTCAGAGCATATGCTGAATCAATGAAGGATGTCAATAGACTTATGGGTAATCCAGATATAAAGCTAGCTATTGAAGCTACATCTGGACCTGATTTATACAGATTGTTGACTCAAAAAATACAAACCATAGCAAACAGAGGAGCTGTAAAAGGTGATAGGGTTAAGTTTGTAAACTTAATGAATGATGCTTTTGTATTGTCTAGACTCGGTGTGAATCCTACTGTGGCTCTCAAACAGTTAACATCAACCACTGCATATGCTGCAGATATAGGTGTTAGAAACTGGACATCTTATGCAGCCAAAGCTATGCCAGAGATAGCTTCTGTTATGAAAGAAATTACAGATAACTCTGTGTATCTAAAGGATAGATACTCTTTGAACATTAAAAATGTTTTAGAAGCATATAACACTGGTGATGTAGGAAGAACCTCACCTATAAATGGTGTTGGATGGGCTGATATACTAATGTACCTTATAAAACAAGGAGACCGTGGTGCTATTATATTAGGTGGTGCACCAAACTACTTGTATCACAAAGACCAATATAAAGCAAAGAACCCCAAGGCAACTGAAGAAGAGGTTATTAAGTACGCAATAAGAAAGTTTGAAAGAGAAACGGATAAAGCTCAGCAATCTTCTGATATAGCATCTAAGGATTTGTTCCAAACAGCTGGTGATTTGACAAGAGCATTTAACTTATTTCTTACAACACCTAAGCAATATCAAAGAAAAGTAAACTCATCTATTCGTCAGATTTACAGAAAGACAAAAGGCATGCCATCAAAAGGTACTCTTAAGGATAACCTAAGAAATCTTTTTGTATATCATGTTTGGCTACCTGTCGTGTTTCAATATGTTACATTGGGATTACCTGGAATATTATCTGGATTTGATGAAGAAGACAAAGAGGATTTAATAAGAGCAGCTATACTTGGAAACATAAACGCTTTCTTTGTGGTTGGTGGTTTGGTTAGTTCTTTGGCTGATTACATTCAGGGAAAACCTTGGGCTGGTAGAGTTCAATCTTTACCCGTTATAAATGTGACACAAAATCTTCTTGACTACGGGAACAAAGCCTTGACTTCAAAAAAACAAGATACAAGAAATAGATTTACAGAAAAGTTTCTTACAGAATTAGCTATGACAGGTGGTATTCCCGCAGGAACTTTGCTTAAGTTAGGAAGAAACTGGTCTGATGTTATTACAGGAAAGACTGATGGAGCTGGAGAAAGTATTTTAAAACTACTCGGATATAGTGACTATGTTGTTACAGGTGGCAACAAAAATAATGAGATAGACAAGAAGCTATCTAAACGACCAGAGTATAAGCAACTTAAGAAAACAAATCCAAAGCTTTACAATGCACTGATTACTGAACCAAAGAGAGTTCAATCGAAAGGAAGTCTTGACTCTCAACTTAAAGCTCAGGAAAAAGCGATGAATGATTTGCTTGGTATTATAGAGGAGGAAGAAAAATAAAAGCCAACAAATTGGCCGAAGCTTCAGAGTTGACTTCTTTAGATTGATATTCAAAGATAATACTTTGATTTCTAATTTCCAAACCAACTTGAAATTAAATAGAAAAAACATCCACTTAAAATCATAGCTATAAGAAGCTCAACATTCTTTTTCATATCTTTAGCTTTTTTATATCCCACTTCTTACCTATAGAATTAAGGGCAGACACCAGAGGTCCTTTCCTGTCTATCCATTCCCCTTTGTAGTAGCATCTCTCAACCATACACTCAGCAAGAGGTATGTCTCTGTCGTCATATGGATAGCTATGTGTTACCTTTAGAACGATGGCTTTGTCAGTGTGCCATGAGTCACATATCCTTTCAAGTAGAAGCCTTTGTCCAGTTGGTATATCATTACCAATTCTCTTTACTTCGATAAGTATTAACGCTTCATTATCAAACTCAAAGGCAGCATCAATATCTGATGGATGTATCTTTCCATTCTGAACACCACTAAAGTCTATGGCTTGTTTCACTTGGCTTGAGTTCCTAATCAGACTCATTGTCTATATCATCTAACATTTGCTGAAGCATTCTTATGGTATCAAAGTTTGGCTCTTCAGAAAGCTTCTCTCTGTTTATGGCTTCAATTATCTCTTGTTTTTTTAACTTCATTTTCTTCAATCTCTTTACATTCATTGCATTGATATACGCATCTTGAATATGAAAACTCGTCGTCAATACAAAGAAAGTTATTCTTGTCTATCATCTTCTATTTCTTTTTGAAGATTAGCTAGTGCTCTCCACGCAACCTTTGTGGAGTGTCTAACACCATCTGAGTCTGTTGTACCAGCCTCCATAAGGTGTCGTGTCAATGCATCAAGCTCATCGCCTGACTTAGTTCTGTCCCAATGAAGTGGCTTATCTGGATTGTGTTGCTCGTTACCAGCTAAGCTACATCTAGCAATCTCTCTGATTGCATCAGGGAAATACATAAGTACTCCAGAAAATACAGGAGTTTTCTTTCTCTCCTCTGGATTTTTAATATCGTAAGTTGCGTCTGTTGTCCACATTATAATTTCATTAAACAATTTATAGCTGTGTGTCCACCTAAAACAACGCCACATCCTATAGCTTGTTTCTTAAAATGTTTAGCATAGGCTGAAGCATATGCGTTAGCATCAATACCGCAGCCTACTTGCATACCAAACACTCTGAAGTTTCTTCCAACCATCCACTCACTATAAGCCTGCGTGTGTATGTGGCCCTGAACGGTTGACATCATATCATTCTTTGCTCTAGTTCTAGCTGTCCCTCCTTCTCCGTGAACGTACTGAACATCATCATACACAAATCTTTCTCCCCAGTTCCAATGAGTTCCAAGGACTTCATTATAATCTTTAATCCACTCCTTTGGTATAGCTGAGGTAAATGCCTTACGCATTATCATTCTGTCGTGGTTTCCAATACAGACATCTGCAACAGGAAATGCATCGGCCCACCTCTCTACATCTGATATAGCATAGCTAAGCTCTTCTCCTCCACCCATACCATTAGGGTCTGTCTCGTGGTATGATGAGTAGTGGTTGTCAATTATATCTCCAATAAATATAACTTGATTGCAGTTAAACTTAGCATAAGTCTCTTGACAAAAATCTAAGTAACCATCTAATTCAAACGGAGCGTGTATATCTCCTATAACAAGTATCCTTCTTTCTTTTCTAGTAAGATTATCGTAGGCAATTTTTTTGTTGCCACTTAATCTTGGCCTAAAGTCTGTCGGTTTCATCTTGGTGAATGTCTTTTGTTTCTTTTAGAAGTTGTATTAGTCTGTCTATTGTGTTGTTTGCAGACTCATATTCGCCATCAATCAGCGATTCATAAAGCTCGGTTACATCATCATAGACTGTGTCCATGAGCATGTTTATATACTTAACGGTATTGAATCCTGCTTTATGCATTCTTACATTTTTAACAAAACTATTTATTTTTTCTCAAAAAACAAAGAATTATTTATCCATATGATAAAGAAAGTTCTTTCCTATTGTAGGATTGATTTTGTTTATGGCCCTGTAAATGGCTCTTGACTTCTTTCTTACGGCTTCTTTTTCTGTTTTAGTTGAGTCAGTTCCTAGGTTTGTGTACATCCAGCTGTCGATTCTAAACAGCTCATCAAGTTTCTTACGTGTAGCCCAAGATTTGAACTCAACAATCTTATCTATGTCTTCGTATCCGTACTTCATTTTATTTATATTTAATGTATGTTAGACAATCCTTCGTGTGAATTATATATTGTGCCATCATATCCCGAGCCCTTCCACTCAAGAGATTTAAAATACAAGTCTATCTTTTCTCTAATAGGTTCTACGTGGTGTTCCTTTATATCAAAATCAGAAAACAAGGCAGCCATTTCACTTACTTTATAAAGCCTATCTTCTAGATTTGCATTCATTTTCTTTAGCTCTTTCACTTCCTTTCTTAGATTACTAAGTTCCACGTGAGATATCTCAAGGTCCTGTCTTCTTTCACTCTCCTCTTTCGTTTCTAGTGTAGACATGGTGTTCATCTTCTTAGCGATAGACATGATGTCATCATACTTTTTCTTGAACTGTCTGTCTATTTCATAAAGCTCCACTGTTCTTTTAACGCCATGGATAATAGTTGCGTGGTTTCTTTTCATGGTTCTAGCAATCTCCACCTGTCTCATTCCAAGATAGTTGGAGCATATGTAAGAATATATAAATCTACCCTCAGCATAATCTCTATCTCTCTTTTTATCCTGTATGTTTATCTTAAGCTTCTTGTTGATTATGTTTCTAAGAGTTGTATTTGATATGTTCAAAATATTGGTCATGATTTATAAGTTCTAAATATTCGTTTACTTCTATTTCATTTACATCCACAAGGGATATTTCTCCACCATCATGCGTGATGATGTCAACGGAAAAGAATCTATCTTCCTTCCCTCGTCCCTTCAGCAATCCACCGAAGGTGTATGTTTCGTTGGCCACAAGGTCTTTACCTGCCAACCTATCTATCTTCTGTGTAACCCTAATAGTATCTACAGTACTAAAGGTGTCAGAAAGCTTGTCGATAAACGAGACATCAAAGTCAAATGTATCAACCGCTATATACTTCTGTTTTAATTCCATATCCATCTAGTTCTTTTATTCTGTACTCTTGAAGCTTAGATAAGACTCCGTTCTTTGCTTTAACTTCAACAAATAAAACTTCATCTTTCTTGACTGCAACAAGGTCAGGTATTCCATTCTTGTTTGTTTTAATTAGCTTGATAACGTAGTAACCCTGAGCTTCTAGTTCCTTAATTTTTTTAGACTGTACTTGCTGTTCGGTCATACTACAAACTTAGTAAATC